>JAEEGL012486391.1_pt1 | contig 34039 bp, 46 predicted proteins | sample 9134231 | NCBI WGS metagenome assembly JAEEGL01 (sample SAMN16246548, study PRJNA631951) | gut metagenome | biome: gut microbiome; feature: rumen; material: fiber-attached | host: Bos | place: Iran: Karaj | collected 2018-10 | reverse complement strand
TATCCGCTAGGAAGAAGCATGCCTGCTCCCACCTACTTAGGCTTAGCCATTAACCCAAGAAACATAACAATATTTTACTTGAGCAAAAGAAAAACCTTATATTTAGGGTAAAAAAAAGACCCTCTTTCGAGAGTCGTTTTTGTCTTCTTGGTGGGCCTGATTGGACTTGAACCAGCGACCTCGCCCTTATCAGGGGCGCGCTCTAACCAACTGAGCTACAGGCCCGCATGTCTCCTAAAAGACAGCGTTAATAATATACAATAGTGAGTTATAAAAATCAACGAGTATTTTAACAAAGAAAAAAGAGGGAGCAAATGCTCTCTCTTTTGACACTTTTTGATTCGTAAACGAATTAACGTTTGCTGAATTGTGGTGCTCTTCTAGCGGCTTTAAGACCGTATTTCTTTCTCTCTTTTGCACGGGAATCTCTGACGAGCATACCAGCAGCTTTGAGAGTGGAACGATCACAACCGGCTTCTAATAAAGCACGGGCGAGACCAAGACGAATTGCACCGGCTTGACCTGTGAATCCACCACCTTTAACTTCGGCTTTAACATCATACTTATTTTCAGTACCTGTTAAAACTAAAGGTTGTTTGAGGTCCATAACGAGTGTAGCGTAAGGCATATATTCGTTGACATCATGGCCATTGACCACGACTTTACCGGAACCTTCGGTTACATAAACACGGGCGATAGAAGATTTTCTTCTACCTGTGCCGTAATATTGAAGATCTGCTTTCTTTGCCATAATCTAGTTACCTCCTAGAATTTGAGCTCAAGAACTTCGGGTTTTTGAGCTTCATGCTTATGTTCTGGACCAGCATAGACGAAGAGTTTCTTTTCGATTTGACGGCCTAAGCGTCCTTTTGGACACATACCGTGGATGCATCTTTCCACCATTTCGCAAGGATACTTCTCCACCATTTCTTTGGCTGTACGAGTGCGGAGACCGCCATCATAACCAGAGACATTGTAGTATTTCTTGGTTTCTAGTTTATTACCAGAAAGGCCAACTTTTTCGGCGTTGATGATAATAACATAATCACCACAGTCGACATTGGGAGTCCAGGTCGGTTTCACTTTACCTGTTAGGACTTGCGCCACATATGAGCATAATCTTCCTAATGGTTTGTCTGTGGCATCAATGACATACCATTTTCTTTGGATTTCGTTTGCTTTCGCAATTGTAGTTTGACGTTGCATACTGTAAATCCTCCTTTACCAAACTAACTTTTTCCTTACCGGGGACTTCGCTAATTTAGCTTTTGTGCCGTGTAAAATCATACTTGGTTATTATCACCAAGTCAAACATTTATTTATAAAATATAAATTAATGGGGGTTTTGCGTTAATAATTGACATTCCCTAAGGAATATTTAGAGACATCAACACCATCACCGAGAACAGTGCCGCCGACATTTAAACGGATGACTTTGCTAAATGATTTAGTAATGGTTTCTTTTGAATAATCTACATCATTAGCCTCAATATAAGCATCGGAGAAATTATCTCTTACACTAGTAGTATCGTATCTAACATTAATAGCGACATTATTTTGATTAGCGACGATTTGACAAACCGCTTTTACGGTTAATGTTTCTGAATAATAATTATCAGGATTGGGAATTTCTTTTTCTTTATAAGAAATACCAATGGTAAATAATTTCTTTTTAGCGTAGCAAATAAGAGGAGCGTCCTCTAAAACAAAACTCGATAACATTTCATAATGCTCATTAGCATAATTGGTGATGTATTTAGGAGAAATAGCGTGACTAGCCGCAACATAACCACCGAATGTTTCAACAGTATTCAAATCCTGAATAACTTGATAAATCTTATTGTTTTTGTCAGCCACCACAACTTTTTGATTATAGAGTTGATAAACGAGGTTTTCTTGAATAGAAACATTTAAAACACCATCGCTTTTTTCAACTTTGTCATTTTTATCTGTGTCATATAATATGACACTATTGCGTTGATTGTAGTATTTTGCGGTATTAAAGCGCTCTGTCATTTTGGTAACAATATTACCTTTTTCATATTTATGAGTTGTAGTAGTTATTAAAGTTTGGCTGCTTTCCATTTGATAAGAAGTTTTATTGTATTGAATATCCGCAAAACCTAATTCTTTATCTTTATTTTCCACTAAGGCATTAAAAAGGTCTTTACTCACAATATCGTCTTCTGTGTAATTAGCAAAAGATGGTTCTAATGTCTTAGCGTTAGATCCACAGCCAGTTATTAGCATCGAAATAGATGATAAAATAAACAATAAATGACTAATCTTTTTCATAGCATATTTGATTTTACTTTACTGCAATTATTATTGCAATTATAAGGCAAAAAGAAAAGCCGGCGAACCGGCTTCTCAATTATACATATCTATTAGAAGTATGTAACGTAATCAATGATGGTTTGTGAAGCACAATTGCCAACTCTAATGGCGAAGTTCTTACGGAAACCTTCGGTTGTGCCACGGTTGACATAATGCCATCCACCATCGGTAGAACCATCATAGGTTTCACCAAATGGCATCTTGTAGTGAGCAGAATCGGCTACTGGGGTGTAATCATCATATGTGAATAATTGAATGGTATATGATGCGACATCAGCAGGAACATAGAACCAGAATGCGATGGATTCAATGTTGGCATTTTGAGCTTCTGCAACTGCTGGTTTGATAATAAATCTATTACCACCACTTGCATATGGTTTTAATCTAATTGATTCACTACCTTCCATGTAGTAATCACTATTTTGAGTAATGCCATCGGCATTGGTGTAATCAACCCATTTACTACCATCGTGATATTGTCTTAAGAGCATGGTTTGGAGAGCAGTACTTCCTTCCGCGCCTGTTGCTAAAACATTATCTTCGTTTAAAACAACTTCTGAGCTAGTAACATATTGTTTAATATCACCATTGATGCCACTCTTTGGAATGGTAATTGTTCTATTGTCATTACTTAAAGTACCTGTCCAGTTACCAAAGCTAATACCACTATAAGAACCAGAGGTTGTAATGGTAATACTATTACCATCAATGGTATAACCGGTTGGTTCCATATCGGCTCCAGCATAAGCATAAATATGACCATTGGCACCCAAACCAATTTTAACAGAGAACACTTTTTCACCAGCCATTGGGACATTGATTGTGACAGTACCATTGTAACTCTTGGTTATTCTAGTAGCGGTTTGTTCATATTTCTTGGTTGGTTCAAAGACTGGTTGTGTATAGACTGTTATGTCGTCGATTGGCACATAAATGTTTTTAACACTAGTATTTTCAATCATTAAATTGATAGCTTTGACTTGTTTTGATGGATCGATTGCAACTTTGTATTCTGTCCAATCAGAATTGGCAGCAATATAGAAATCTTTAGCGCCGCTACCCATTGTACTAGTTTTTCTATTAGAGTCAGTTAAAACAAAGTTTTCGTAATAAACAACTGCCATCATATGAACTGTTTTATCGGTAAAAGCAGTAGTACAAGCAGTATCGGAATATGCACCGTGTGCCCAGAAGGACAACACGTTTCCGCTACCAAAGTTGTAATGTTGATTTTGATCAAAAGCTTCGATGCTCCAAGCTCTTGTCCATCCATCTTTCCAACCTTTCATAGTTGCAGCTTTGCTGCCACCATGTTTTGCAGCAGTCGTAAGATTTAAATAGTCATCAGAAACTGCGTAATTAAAGTTGGAACCACTAATCCAAGTGGTTGTTCCACCACCGCCGTAATCGCAATAGTAGTTGGCTCTTAATCCACTAGCAGCTTTTCTACCAGCAACAGTATTGGTTGTGTATTTGCCACCTGTTTGAGTATAGCTTTCAAAATCATCAACGACATAGACTCTATTCATTTCTGAAATGTCAGGAGCCATAGCTGCAGCAGCACCAGTTTTTGTTAAGAAAGTCAAAGACTTGTAATTTGCTGATACTGTTCCAGTGTACACAATATTGCCACCGGCTAAAGTGATTGTAAAAGCACCGGCTGCGGTAACAGCGATTGTACCAGTTTGGCCAGCAACAGAAACATTGGCGCCATCTCTAGTTAATGTATAAACATTACTATCGGCACCCATGCCAGTGTAGGTTTCGCCAAGATTTCCTAATGAATATCCTGGTTCAGCATTACATGAATAATTAACTGTCATGTTGGTGATTGTAGTAGCAGCATTGGAATTAGAGATCATCAAATAGTTGGGATGATAATCAAAAGTCAATGGAGTACCACTGGTGAGTTGAACTTTTTTACCATAAACAGTGGAATCACCACCAACGCCAGCTTGAACATATAATGTTCCACCTGTGTAGTTAATTGTTAAAGAAGTAATGTCTGTCACACGGCCACCATAAGCGGCTGCATCGCTGAAATTATAAATTTTGCCAGATGGAGCTAATACTAAATTGTTATCGCCATCTAACTTAGCAAGATAATATTGCATGACAGGCATATAACCTTTTCCAAAACCTTGTTCAACATTTAGTTGGTATTCCGAAGAATTTAATTCAGACATCGCAAATACTGTGCTGTTCAAAGTTAGAGAATAGTTATCTGCTTTAACACTTTTTTGTTTGGAAATATTATTATTCGCAAACACAGCAGCACCCATAGCTAATGGAATGGCCAAAAAAGCTACGAGGCCACCAAAGAAAAATCTTTTCTTCATAATATCTTTTCTCCTTACCTATAAGGTAAAGCAAATTTCAACAATATTAAACAAAAAACTAGTAAACAAAAAAGGACTTTGATATTTATATCAAAATCCCTAGTAAAGTTTACTAAATAGTTTACAATGTTTACTAATTATTGAACATTTGTGTAAACATTTTGAACGTCTTGAAGTTCGTCTAACATATCGCAAAGTTCATCATATTTGCGTTTGTCTTCTGGATCATCAAGAGTGATGGGTTCATTGGGTAAGAATGTGATTTCTGCAACATCAAATTCTTTAATTCCCATGTCCGCGAGAACGTCTCTTGCTTGGCCAAAGGCGGCGGGTTCAACAAGAACTTCAATGTTTCCGTCTTCTTCAGTAACTTCTCTCACATCAACATCGGAGAGAATGAGATTTTCTTCTACTTCATCTCTATTGTTTCCTTTGAATGAAAAGATACCAGTTTCTGTGAAGTTGAATAATGTGGAGCCTAAGTGGCCACCTTTTTTGGTTATGGCACTTCTCACTTCGACGAGGGCTCTATTAGAGTTATCGGTTAATGTGTCAATGATAAATAAGGAACCACCAGGGCCAAAAGCCTCGTATCTTCCGGCGGAATAAGCTTCTGCAGAACCACCTTTAGCTTTTTGAATCGCTCTATCGATAACATCTTTGGTGACATTTTGTCCTCTCCATTTTTCGATAGCGGATCTTAACGCTAAATTCATTTCTGGGTCAGCTTCTCCAGATTTGGCCGCCATGTAAATTTCTTTACTGGCTCTCATAAATAATGCACTTCTTTTGGCAGCGGTAGCAGCCATAGCTTTCGCTCTTACTTCATGTGCTCTTCCCATAGTATTTTCCTTCTTTCGTTGTAAGATTTTATCAAAAAACCTCTAAAAAGTGAATATCAATACAATACATCTAATAAGAATAAACCTTCGCTAGGTGCTTTGTAGGAAACGATATTCCTTTTCTCGATATTATCTAACCTTTCTTTAATAAAATTAATATCCTCTTTATTTTGAGAAATGGCAATAGCGGTACCAATGATATATCTAATCATGTAGCGCATGAACCCATTTCCTTTTAATATAATAGACATTCTATCGCCATTATCTAGACATTTTATTTCATAAATCTCTCTCACAAATTCCCCTTCATCTTCTTCTTTAGAAGTGAAGTTTTGGAAATTGTGTTTGCCCACGAATAATTGTAGTGCTTCTTTAAATAAAGAAATATCACATGGTTGAGGGATTGTGGCTTCTAATTCATTTTGAAAAACATCGCGATGACCAAAACGAATGTTGTATTGATAAACTTTTGTTTTAGCACTATAACGGGAATGGAAATCATCATCCACTTTTTCTAATGAATTGATATAAATATCATCCGGTAATAAACAGTTGACTGAGTATAGAAGTTTATCTAAATCAACTTCTTTATCAACATCAAAATGAAATGTTTGACCTTTGGCATGGACACCAGCATCAGTGCGACCACTTCCATAAATAGCAATTTGAGTATTTAAAATTTGTGAAAAGACCTTTTCGATTGTCTCTTGAACACTCGGTGCGGATGTCTGCTTTTGCCATCCTTGATAGCGGGTTCCTTTATAACTTACTCGTCCAAAAATACGCATAATTCACACTCCTAAAAACCGGGGTTAATATGGAATAAAAACTCGATAATATTGAGTCCATTTTCCATTCTCTTGTCAAAGATAAAGAGGGTTAAAATTCCACCGAAAATTGCGCCGCATAAAACAAAGCCAATAATGTCTCTCCAAGAGAACTTTAAAACACGATATCTTGTGCGTTTGGCTTTGGGGTCATAACCTCTTGCTTCCATAGCGTTAGATAATTCTTCACTTCTTTCAATCGCGGAGATGAAAAGAGGAATTATCAAAGATATAATGGCTTTTATACGTTTGCCGAATCTTCCATGGTTAAAATCAACACCACGAGATGCTTGGGCTTTCATAATACGATCTGTTTCATCTAACAATGTTGGAATGAATCTTAAGGCAATGGAAAGAGTCATAGCGATTTCGCTAACAGGAAAACGAATCACTCTTAATGGGAACATATACCATTCAAAGGCATATGTTAAATCCATGGGTTTTGTCGTAGCAGTTAGCATCATGGTTAAAGAAATCATCATGATTAATCTTAAGATTATGTAACCACTTTGATAGATACCTGCCCAATAAACGGCAAAGGTGCCAATATAAAAAGCTACAGGCGTTCCTACATAGGTCTGCATAGGGATAAATATATATGCTGCCATGAGGATGATAATTAATAACCACATCGTAGCCATACTTCTAAAAAGTTCTATAAAATTAATACGAGATATTATCATAAAGATAATAATGGCAAGTAATATCACACCACTTAAAATCAATGTGGTAGACCAATAGGTGAATTGTAAGAAAATAGCCACCATTAAAAGGATAAGAATAAGAATCTTATTTCTCGGATCCATTCTATGGACAAATGTATTCCTTGGAGAATAACGGCCAAATGTAATCTTACTCATGGTCTTTTCTCCAATCTTTGATTTGAGCAATTAAATCGTCGCTATTTTTAATCGTGGATAAATCTAATGGAATGCCTTTAGATTTTAAAGCTAAGCCTAATCGATATAAGGCCGGAACTTCAATTGCCATTTCTTCGGTGTAATTTTCAAATAAATGGTTTGGTTCACCATCATATAAAACTTGTCCGTTATGCAAAACAACGGCTTTTTGACAGTATTTCATGACAATATTCATGTCGTGAGTGACCAAAATAATAGTTTTGCCATTCTTGTGCATTTCTTGCACTAACGACATGATATCTTCAGTTCCTTTAGCATCTAATCCAGCGGTGGGTTCATCAAGGACAAGAATCTCTGGATCAATAGCTAAAATCCCTGCAATAGCCACGCGTCTTCTCTCTCCACCAGATAATTCAAAAGGTGATTTTTGATAATAACTTTCATCAATACCAACACTGGTCAAAGCTTGTTTTGCTCTTTCGTTTGCGTCTTTTTGATTTAAGCCAAAGTTGTGTGCTCCAAAAGCAACATCTTTTAATACTGTTTCTTCAAATAATTGATATTCTGGGAATTGGAAAACAATAGCGACTTTCTTTCTAAGTTGGTGAATCTTTTTATTCTTTCTCTTTTTGCTAGTAACAACAAATTCATCAACATGGATTTCACCAGAAGTTGGAATCAATAAAGCGTTAAGATTTTGCACCAAAGTGGATTTGCCACTTCCCGTTTCTCCAATAAGTGCAGTAAAACTGCCTTCTTCGAATGAGATGGTTACGTTATCTAAGGCATTAACACCTTTGGTGTATGAATATAAGAGATTCTTTACTTGGATTGCCATATTGCCTCCGCTAAAGAATCAATATTATCCGCTTTGGTATCAATACCGATTTCTTTTAATTTGTTTTGCATTTCTAATACAAATGGTGTGGATAAATGAAGTTGAGCAAAAACATCACGGTGGGCAAACATATCTTCTGGTTTTCCATCGAAAGCTACCTTTCCTTTATTTAGAGCAATTACTCTTTGGCTAGTATATGCTTCTTCAATATCGTGAGTGATGGAAATTATCGTCAAATCCCCACTATTTTTGCGTAATTCAGTTATTAATTCCGTTATTTCTCTCTTGCCTTTTGGATCAAGCATAGAGGTGGCTTCATCTAAGATAAGAATTTTGGGAGCTAATGCTAAAGCGCCCGCAATAGCCACACGTTGCTTTTGTCCTCCGGAAAGATGAGATGGCTCTTTTTTTAGGTATTCATACATGCCCACTTTTTTAGCGTAATCTTCAACAATTGCCGCCATATCTTTATGGGGAACAAGATGGTTTTCTAAACCAAAAGCTATGTCATCTTCGACAGTGGCACCAATAAACTGATTGTCCGGATTTTGAAACACTAACGCCATATTCTTTCGAATTGTTGGCGCTGTTTTATTTGTTAGTTTGACATCATTAATGATAATGTCTCCACCGCTAGGTGCTATTAATCCCACTAGCAATTTGGCTAATGTGGATTTACCAGACCCGTTATGACCAACGATGGAAACATATTCGCCCTTATTTATAATAAGGGAAACATCATCTAATGCCTTGGAATCGTTATCGTATGAAAAACTTAAGTTTTTTAGTTCAATGACAGCCATGCAAGTAATTATATCATAGCATTAGCTAGTTATAATTACGTTTTTTCATATTTTGCACGAATGCTTTTTGAAATCTCTTTACGATATATTGAATATGGCGATAATCTAGGTGCACATTTTGGCGAATTTCTCTTAGACTGTAATCATTTAAATATAGGTTAATTATCAATCTGTCAATTTCCTTCTTAAAAGATGCAATTATTTCATCCTTCACAATGCGAATTTCTTCACGGAATAATTTCTCGGAAACGCTGCGATCAATTTCTCCAACTTCTTCACACAATTGCACACCGGAATCTTTTTCGTCATCAATGGATATGGTGTTTTGATATTCGTATCGAGTGAGATATGAATTTTCTTTGAAATAACGAACGACATCATTCAACGCTATTGTCTTCCAATACCCATAAAATCCAATGCTGAATTCCGTATATGACTTAATGGCTCTTGGTAAGGAGCTAAAAGCCACTTGACGATATTCTTCCAAACTTATTCCACTATTTGGGTGCTCGATATTAAAATCATATGCGACACGCCAAGCATAGAAATTGTATCTTTCAAACAATATGTTTGATGCTGATATATTTCCCTGATGAATAAGAAAAAGAAGATCTTCATCTAACAAATTCTGATTTGGTTGCAAAAGAAAGCCTCCTTTCTAGGGAGGCCGCCATTTGTTATTGACGTATTTTGCTTAACAGTATTCCTGCTGCCACAGAAGCATTTAAGGAATTGACATGTCCAAACTGCGGTATTTTGACAACATAGTCAGAATTTTGCAGTACCAAGCGAGAGACACCTTGCCCTTCGCTTCCTATAACTAAACCGACTTTAAAGTCATACTTTAAGTCTTGGTAATTGATTTTTGCACTTCCATCGGTGGCAACAATCCAGAATCCTTCTTCTTTCAACTTGGTAATAGCTTGGTTGAGATTGTTAACCAAACAAACGGGTACGTAGTTAATTGCGCCTGCGGATGCTTTCGCTACGGTCGCATTTAATGGTACTTGGTTATGTTTCCCCATTACAATTCCCGCCACATCAAAAACATCACAGCTTCGCAAAATAGCACCTAAGTTGTGAGTGTCGTTGATTCCGTCCAAAAGGACGATAATAGGATTATCTTTCTTTTTAGCGATTTGAATAACTGATTCAAAAGAATAATATTCATAATCTCTAATCTCCGCTGCGACTCCTTGATGCACGCCATTACACATTTTATCTAATTCGCTATTTGTTACTTTAGTAACTGGTAAATGACTGTCTTGTATAAGTTTAAGGAGCTCAGTATGCGAAAATGTATTAGATAAATATATTTTTTTAATCCTTTGAGCTTTTATTGCCTCGCGAATGGGGTTTCTCCCAAAAATAATGAGGTTATTTAAAATCTTTTCCATAATTTAATCAATACCTACATTATTCCTTTGTTTGCGAGAATTTGACGTATTTCATCGCTTCTAGCGTAGTTTTGTTGCGCTTTAGTATCCAAATATTCTTGATACAATTCTTTGTCTTCTTGGGACATTTTTGTGTATTTAATATCCAAACCCAAAACATAGAACATATCAGTTAATGTTTTAAACAAATTATTTAATTTAACCAAATCAGCGTCTTTAGTTCTCACTAATTGATTGGCTTCTTTTAGGACGTTATATAATTCCGCGAGAGCATTCGCAGTATTTAAATCATCTGCTAAGGCATTAATGAAACCTTCAATATATAAAGGTTTACCATCTTCTAAACTAATATAATTAGTTTGGAGTTTTAATGCCATTTGTTTATAGGCCATTTGCATCTTGTTGATTTCTTGGGTGGCTGCTTTCACGGTGTCTTCAGTAAAGTTAACTGGCTGACGATAATGGGCGGATAAGATAACTAATCTAGTAACTGGTCCACCATATTGATTAATCATGTCTTTGGCATAGATAACATTACCTAAGCTCTTAGACATCTTTTCATTTCCAAAATTGATAAAAGCATTGTGCATCCAGTAGTTGGCAATTTTATTGCCATGCATAGCACTTGCTTGGGCAATTTCATTTTCATGATGGGGGAATTTTAAATCATATCCACCACCGTGAATATCAATAAAGTGATCTGGGAAGATGGTATCAATCATGACACAACATTCGGTATGCCAGCCTGGTCTTCCACGTCCCCATGGTGATTCCCAATTAATCCCCACATCTGTTTTCTTCCATAAGGCAAAATCTAACGGTGATTCTTTTTTGCTATTTTCTTCGACACGAGCTCCTGCGATTAAATCTTCCGTGTTAATTCCGGAAAGAGCACCGTAATCTTTTATCTTACTAACTCTAAAGTAAACATCACCATCAACTACATAAGCAGCATCTAATTTTACTAATGCATCTACATACTGAATTATCTTTTGAATATATTCCGTCACCTTTGGTGTAATTGTGGGAATATCGCTGCCTATCAATTTAGTTACATTCTTAAATTGTTCGATATAGAACTCGGTTAATTCCTTTTCTGTCTTACCTTCTGTTTGAGCAGCTTTAATAATTTTGTCATCGACATCAGTAAAGTTACTAACATAAGTAACATCATATCCGACATATGATAAAAAGCGGCGTAATGTATCGAACACGACGACTGGACGCATATTACCTATATGTGGGTAATTGTAGACCGTAGGTCCACATACATACATAGAGACATTGCCATCATGGATGGGCTTGAACTCTTGTAATGAATTAGTTAAGGAATTGTAGAATGTAATTTTCATAATCATATTGCCTCATAGGCACTTTTCAATTTTATTATTAATAAACCTTGATGTCTATTAACTTTAAGAAAAAAGGACCAAATATTTGGCCTTTATTCTTTATTTCTTCAATAATCTTAAGTGTTTTTGTGACCTTTTTATGACAATTTCTCCAAACGCTGGTCCGATAATTCGATTATCGACGGATATCAATGCACTTGTTCGTTCATCAACTTCGAGAATTATTTGATTATCACTGACAATTTTTGGACCTTCTTTTGCAAAGTGTGGGCAGATAGGTGTGACAATTAAATCAGTGGAAAGAGGGTCAATAATTGGTCCTCCCGCTGCTTGATTATATGATGTAGAACCTGTAGCAGTAGAGACGATCACTCCATCACCTTTCCAGGTGCCAATATCTTTCACTCTCACTTCAATAGACCGAGTGGGATTTTCTTTTAAAATACAAATGTCATTAATACCGACTTCACCAGCATATTCCACAAGTGTTCTTTTTGTTTCTTTTAGATTTTTGAAGTCATCTATAGTTAAATTAGGAATTTCTTCCATTTTAAAAGCACATAAATAACCTAGGTGACCCGCGTTTATACCCACAATCGGTTTTTCGTATTTAATAGCTGTCTGTCCTAATTTTAATAGAGTGCCATCTCCTCCAATAGATACCATTAAATCACATTCTGAAACAGAATGAGTGACCTCACCTATTTTCAAAAGATAGTTTTTAACTATTTTTTCATTTTCAGGGTATTTAGCATTTAAATAAAACTTCATATTATTTCAATAAATCTTTGGCTATAGCGGCAGCAGCTTTTTTGCCAGCCCCCATAGCTAGAATAACAGTAGCAGCACCAGTAACAGCATCTCCACCGGCATAAATATGAGGACGAGAAGTTAATCCTGTCTCTTCATCGGCAACTATTCCACCCCATTTTTGGGTTTCTAATCCTTCGGTTGTTGATTTAATTAAAGGATTAGGGCTAGTACCTAATGACATAATAACTTCGTCGGTTTCTATATCAAATTCAGAATTAGGGATTTCGACTGGTCTTCTTCTGCCAGAAGCATCAGGTTCTCCTAACTCCATCTTAATACAGGTGATAGATTTTACACATCCGTTTTCATTTCCATTAATTCTTACAGGATTGGTTAAGAAAGCAAAATTAATTCCTTCTTCCATGGCATGTTCAACTTCTTCCATTCTCGCTGGTAATTCACTTCTTGTGCGACGATAGACAATAGTGACATCGCCGCCTAATCTCTTAGCACTTCTTGCGGCATCCATAGCGACATTGCCACCACCAACAACAGTGACTTTTTTAGCACGATTAACTGGTGTGTCGGAATGTTCTTGATAGGCTTTCATCAAATTGATTCTTGTTAAAAACTCATTAGCGGATAAAACACCTTTAAGTCCTTCACCAGGAATATTCATGAACTTTGGTAATCCGGCACCGGAACCAATATAAATAGCTTCGTATCCCTCTTCAAATAACTCATCAATAGTTAAAGTTTTTCCAATAACAACATTGGTTTGAATATCCACATCTAAAGCTTTTAAATTGTCAACTTCTTTTTGCACAATAGCCTTGGGCAAACGGAATTCAGGAATGCCATAAACAAGCACGCCACCGGCCACATGAAGGGCTTCAAATATCGTGACTTTAAAGCCTTGTTTAGCTAAATCACCAGCACAAGTTAAACCTGATGGACCACTTCCAATAATAGCCACTTTATGACCATTTTGTTGGGGTTTTGCAAGGATTTCTTTATTATTTTGATTATGATAATCCGCTACGAATCTTTCTAGTCTACCAATACCTACGGGGTCGGATTTAACGACGGGATTCTTGCCACGAACACAATAACACTCACATTGACTTTCTTGAGGACAAACACGGCCACATACAGCAGGTAAAGAAGATGATTCAGAAATGATTTTATACGCTCCTTCAAAGTCCTTTTCTTTCACACGAGCAATGAATTCAGGAATGTCAATATGAACTGGGCATCCATTAACGCATGGTTTAGTGGGACAGTGTAAACATCTTTCTGCTTCTGAGATAGCCATTTCTTCTGTATAACCAGTCGCCACTTCAAAAAAGTTTGTGGCTCTAACTTTTGGATCTTGAGTGGGCATCTCATGCTTTTTGGGGGTCATATTAGGCATAACTATTTGACCTCCTTTTTATATAAGTTGCATGTCTCTTCATAAGCGTGTCTTTCAAAGTCACAATACTGACGGCTTCTACTGATAGCCTCATCAAAATCAACTTCATATCCATTGAAGTCTGGGCCATCAACACAGGCAAATTTCATTACTCTCTTACCATCTTGGATAAGAGTTAAACGACAGCCACCACACATACCAGTGCCATCGATCATGATGGGATTCATACTGACTGTAACTGGAACTTCATATGGTTTTGCCGTTAAAACGACATATTTCATCATAATAAGAGGGCCAATAGTAATGATTAAATCAAATCTACGATGATCTTCTTCTAATAATTCTTTTAAAGGAATAGTAACGTTACCTTTTCTTTCATAAGAACCATCATCAGTCATCACGATTAATTCATTACTAGCGGCTTTAAATTCATCTTCAAGTATTAATAAGTCTTTGTTTCTAAAACCAATAATAGAAGTCACATGGGCGCCTAAGCGATGGAATTCTTGTGCGATTGGCATCGCAATAGCGCATCCTACGCCTCCGCCTATGATACATACTTTTTTAATATTTTCTGTATGAGTGGGAACTCCTAAAGGACCCACAAAATCAGCGATATATTCGCCTTCTTCTTTATGTTTTAGTTTCTCCGTTGTCGCGCCTACAACTTGGAATATTATTTTCGTTGTTCCTTTTTCTTTGTTGACTCCGGCAACAGTTAAAGGGATTCTTTCTCCGTTTTCATTAACACGCAAAATAATGAATTGACCTGGCTTTGCTTTTTTGGCAACAAGCGGAGATTCAATTTCCATTTGCACCACTGTGGGATTAAGAAACTTTTTAGAAACAATTTTATACATTGCTACATGCTTTCTTTCTAACCATAATTGTCTTTATTTTTTGTTTCAATTGCAAGTAAATGAGTTTGCTAGGTTAAAGACATAAATAATAGTTAGAAAAACAAAAAGTCATTTCTAGATACTGAAATGCGTTTTTTAGTCCTTGCGCATATCCATTTTATATATTAATAAAAGTATTGAAGAGAAAGAGAATAACACAATGTAGGACAACAGGTATTTTTAGTATTTTTCAACACCAAATTTTGCATTTTTAGACAGTGTATAAATTTCTCTTTTTTTTGCTTGTCAATGTTATCTATATTTATATATTATTTACCTACCCGCTTTTACAGGAGAGAGTATTAGTGTGGATACGTATAATCGAAATCATCAAAATTTAATTTAGATATTTTTCTATCACCAATCAAAGGAGAGCTACTTATGTTAAATGTAAAGAAAAGAGATGGCGCTATTCAGCAGTTTGACGTCAAGAAAATCGAAGCTGCTATTGAAAAAGCATTCGCCGCGGAACATAAATTCTCTAACCCTGACATCATTGAAATGTTGGCTTTAAGAGTGACCGCCGAATTCAGTAAGAAAATTAGAAACGATATTATTGATATAGAAGATATACAAGATGCTGTGGAAGTGGTTTTAATTCAAGCCGGTTATGTCGATGTTGCTAAATGTTACATCCTCTATCGTCAAAAGCAAACCGAAATTAGAAATTTAAAAGCCACAAACCTCGACTATAAGAAAGTTATTGATAACTACATCAAAGTCAGTGACTGGAGAGTTAAAGAAAATTCCACAGTTACTTATTCTGTTGGTGGATTGATTTTATCAAACTCTGGTGCTGTTACCGCGAACTATTGGTTAAGTGAAATCTATGATCCAGAAATCGCAGAAGCTCATAGAAACGCTGATATTCATATTCATGACTTATCCATGTTCACCGGTTATTGTGCTGGTTGGTCATTAAAACAATTAATCCAAGAAGGTTTAGGTGGTGTCGTTGGTAAAATTACCTCCGCTCCTGCTAGACACTTATCCACCCTTTGTTATCAAATGGTGAATTTCTTAGGCATTATGCAAAACGAATGGGCTGGCGCACAAGCCTTCTCCAGTTTTGATACTTATTTAGCTCCCTTTGTTAAAAAAGACAACTTATCTTATCAACAAGTCAAACAATGCATTCAATCCTTCATCTATGGTGTTAATACACCATCAAGATGGGGTACACAAGCTCCATTCACCAACATTACTCTCGACTGGGTGGTTCCTAATGATATGGCCGAACTCAACTGTATCGTCGGCGGTGAAGAATTAGATTTCAAATATAAAGATTGTGTGAAAGAAATGGCGATGGTCAACAAAGCCTTTATCGAAATCATGATCGAAGGTGATGCGAATGGACGTGGATTCCAATATCCAATCCCAACTTATTCCATTACCAAAACATTTGACTGGTCTGAAACCGAAAATAATAAATTATTATTCGAAATGACCGCAAAATACGGCACCCCTTATTTCTCTAACTACATCAATTCCGATATGGAACCAAGCGATGTTAGAAGTATGTGCTGCCGTTTAAGATTAGACTTACGTGAACTCAGAAAGAAATCCGGTGGTTTCTTCGGTTCTGGTGAATCCACTGGTTCTGTCGGTGTTGTCACCATCAATATGCCAAGATTAGGCTATTTAGCTAGAGATGAAAAAGATTTCTATGAAAGATTAGATAAAATCATGGATCTCTCTGCGAGAAGCTTAAAAATCAAACGTAACGTCATCACCAATATGTTAGAAGCTGGCTTATATCCTTATACAAAGAGATATTTAGGCACCTTCAATAATCACTTCTCCACCATTGGTTTAGTGGGTATGAACGAATGCTGCTTAAATGCCAAATGGGTGAGACAAGATTTAACACATCCAGAAGCGGTGAAATTCACCAAAGATGTTTTAAATCATATGAGAGAAAAGTTATCTGATTACCAAGAACAATATGGTGATTTATATAACTTAGAAGCTACACCTGCCGAATCCACCGCTTATCGTTTAGCTAAACACGATAAAGCCAGATATCCCGATATCATCACCGCTAGTGAAAATGGCAGAACTCCATATTACACTAACTCTTCTCACTTACCAGTCAGTTATACTGACGATGTCTTTAGAGCGTTAGATATCCAAGATGGATTACAAACTCTTTATACATCTGGTACCGTTTTCCATACCTTCTTAGGACAAAAATTACCAACCTGGAAAGCTTGTATGAATTTAGTGAGAAAGATCGCGGAAAACTATCACATTCCTTATTACACCATGTCCCCAACTTATTCCGTTTGTAAAGATCACGGTTATTTAGAAGGTGAACAATATATTTGTCCACAATGTGGTCAAAGAACCGAAGTCTATTCCAGAATCACTGGTTACTATAGACCTGTTCAAAACTGGAATGATGGTAAATCTGAAGAATTTAGAAATAGAAAAACTTATATTCCTGAAACGTCCGTCTTATCTCATGGTGTTTTAAGCGAAGAAGCCGTTGTGGAACAAGTTATTGAAGCTTCTTTAGAAGAAATTACTTTATTCGCCACAAAGACATGTCCAAACTGCAAAATGGCTAAGATTCTTTTAGACAAAGCTGGAATTAAATACAAAGTCGTTGATGCAGAAGAAAATCCTGATTTAACAAAGAAATATAATATTCATAAAGCTCCAACTTTATTAGTGCCAACTGAAGATGGTTTTGAAGCTTTTGAAAACGCTAGCAACATCAAAGGATATATCGAAAGTAGAGCCTAATTATGTTTGATGTCATCATTATTGGAGGAGGACCCGCAGGAATGGGTGCGGCTCTCAATTTATTGAGAAGCGGCCGTACTGTTTTAATCCTGGAAAAAGAAGCCTTTGGCGGACAAATGGCTACTTCTCCAAGAATTGAAAACATCCCCGGAATTAAATCGATTTCCGGTATGGAGTTCTCTGATCAATTATTTGAACAAATCACCGAATTAGGTTCGGAATTCGAATTAGGGGAAGTCGCCAAAATTAAAAAAGATGAAAACGGCAATTTCCTAGTCACTACTTCTTTTGATACATATGAGGCTAAAGCCGTTGTTATCGCTACTGGTTGTAGTCATCGCGCAATGGGCTTACCAAAAGAAGAAAAATTCGTTGGTAAAGGTATCTCTTATTGCGCAGTTTGCGATGGAGCTTTCTATAAAGGAAAAGAAATCTCTATTATCGGTGACGCTAATACTGCATTACAATATGCCTTATTGTTATCTAATTACTGTACAAAAGTACATATGTATTGCTTATTTGATAAGCTTTTTGCCGATAAAATACTTATTGATAGAGTTTTATCAAATGACAAAATTGATATTACTTATGAAGTCAATTTAGAAGAATTTATTGGCGTTGATCATTTAGAAGGATTAAGGTTCCATTCCAATAAAGATGATACTGATTTCACAGTAAAGACTGAAGGTGTATTTATCGCTATCGGACAAATTCCTCATAATGAACCATTCAAAGATATTGTTAATCTCAATGAAAAAGGATTCATTATTACAGATGTGAATATGGGAACTCGTGAACCTGGTATATTTGCAATAGGCGATTGTCGAGAAAAGACCGTAAGACAAGTTAGCACAGCATTAGGCGATGCTTCTGTCGCTGCAGTAAGTGTTGATAGATATTTAAGAAGCAAATAAGAAAAACCTCGCATTTTGCGGGGTTTTCTTTACTACTCAATAACAGGTCAAATTTGAAACATCTTTTTAACTTCTTCTAGTGAATATGATTTGTGGTTCTTATTATAATCATCTAAAGCTTCCTTGATTTCAGTTGCCATTTCATAATCATCAACAATCTTTTCAAGCAAAGCCTTTTTCATAAGTTCCTCAATGGGAATAATACGACATTTAGCATAAGTTTCCATCAATTCATACTCATCATCTGTTAATGTGACAGTGATGGTCATTTGTACTTGCCTCCTTTCTTATTTCAATATCAATAACCTCTCAATTCCACTTTATCAACGTATTTCAATAATATTTCTTTAAACTTATTTGCGGTTTCTTCATCAACTTCATGAAGGCCTCTTTGAATACAACCATCACGATCGACAAATTTTTGTAGATATAAAACTTTAGCACCTTTTATTAAACAACCAAGAGAATCCATGTCTTCTATTTTATGGAATTCATCCACTAATGTGGTACGAAATTCATATGCAATTCCTGCTTCTTTTAATAAATTGATACTCTTTTTAATAGCGGACATATCAACTTGTTTAACACCTGATGTAATAGCATATTTTTCTTCACTATTTTTAATATCCATAGCGACATAATCAATTAATCCTAATTTAATGTATTGTTCCACTAAATCGGGATTAGTGCCGTTCGTGTCTAATTTAATTTCATATCCTAATGATTTAATATCTTTTAATTTATCCACTAAACCAGGAAGCAAAGTAGGTTCTCCGCCTGATACCACGACAGCATCAAGCATGCCTCTACGAAGTTTTAAATAATCCATTACTTCATTCCAAGGAATGGTTTCATCGCTTTCTAAAACAGTTAAACCATTATGACAAAATGGACATCTAAAATTACAGGCCTTAGAAAAAAGAACACAAGACATCCTATCTTGATAATCTAATAAAGATAATTTATCTAATCCGACAAAATCATTGGTCATACCTACAATTATAACTACTTTTTTCTAAAATATTAGAAATATTATATCTCCTCATGAAATAGTTTGTTAAAATAAGGGCACTATGAAAAGCAATATTTCCTGGGATGAATATTTTATGGGTATCGCCGTGCTCTCGGCGATGCGTTCAAAAGATCCCAACACCAAAGTCGGAGCGTGTATTGTCGATGATGACCATAAAGTGGTTAGCATTGGCTATAACGGTATGCCTATGGGCTTACCCGAAGAAGAACTTTCTTGGAACAAAGGGGAAGGATTAGATAGCAAATATTTATATGTTTGCCACGCAGAATTTAATGCGATACTAAATACCAGAAATGGTTCTTCTGTGAAAGGTGGAACATTATATGTCACCTTATTCCCATGTAACGAATGCGCAAAAGCGGTCATTCAAACCGGAATTAAAGAAATCGTCTATGTAGAAAATAAATATGCTGATACCACAGGTGTACAAGCATCTTTAAAAATGCTCACTTTAGCGGGTATTAAGATTAGACAATATGTCGGTAGATTACCAGAAATCGAGTTTAAGCCAAATGAATATAAAAGAATACGTTAAATTTAGAAAAGAAGAAATTAAGCAATTAATCGCGGGTATGGAAAGAAAACCCCATATCACTATTGTGCAATTAAATGAAGATGCTGCGAGTAATGCTTATGTTAAAGGCAAATTAAAAGATGCTGAAGAATTAGGTGTGGTCGCTACATTAGAAAAGCTCCCCATCGATACAAGTGAAAAAGACTTATTAGCTTTTATTGATAAATTAAATAAAGATGATAATGTTGATGGTTTTATCGTTCAAATGCCTTTACCCAAACAAATTAGTGAAGATAAAGTCAAATTAGCGGTGGCTCCCGAAAAAGATGTTGATGGATTCCATCCATTAAGTAGATTAGCCCCTTGTACCCCTAAGGGCATTATGAATTATCTACATTTTGAAAATGTTCTATTAAGTGGAAAGAACGCTTTAGTCATAGGAAGAAGTAATATTGTCGGAAGACCCATGGCCAAACTCTTATTAAACGAGAGTTGTAACGTCACAGTGGTCCATAGCAAGACGAAACCAGAAGACATGGCAAATTATATTAGGAATGCCGATATCATCGTCGTAGCCATCGGAAAAGCGGGTTTCTTGGACAATCGCTTCCAATATAAAGAAGACGCAACTATCGTAGATGTCGGTATTTCCAGAGACGAAACAGGATTACATGGTGACGCGATTCCTGACTTACCAGTTAAATTACAAACTCCTGTTCCTGGCGGAGTGGGATTATTAACTCGTTTAGCGTTATACGAAAACTTATTAGATATCGTTAACAATCAAAAATAGGCAGTAAATACTGCCTATTTTTTAATTACTAGTATCTTAGAATGGTTTTATTCCATTTTGAATTTCCCACAATTCTTTGGGATTCATTACCATTAATTGAGACTCTGTGAAATCTTTCACATTATTTGTCACTATGCCACTAACGCAATTTATTTTTGCTGTCTCGTATAAAACGGCATCTTCATAATCGTTAAAAGGAAGATTTAAACTATATGTTAATTCCCCTTTTATAAGAGGTAAAATTTCAAACATATTTAAAATAACAGAAATGATTCTTCTTCTTTCATGATTATCGGGAATATATCTTCTTAAAACATAATAAATATCTGTTATTTGTTTAGAAACTAAATAACCCTTTATTTCCCCTGAAGTAACCCTTCTAAGCAAATCTCGAGAGTGAATATTCCCAGTAGTACGGCCGGAAAGGGCATCAATTATGACATTTGTGTCAAAAAGAAAACCATTAGCCTCTTTCATATGGATCTTCTCCAAATGTAGCATCTTCTGGCAAAACACCAAAAATGCTTTCCAAATCCCTCATTTTCTTAATTTGTATTGGCTGAAGGGAATAAATTGGCTTGCCGTGATTGGTAATAATGATTTCTTCTTTTTCTGCTAATTTATTATATTTTCCAAAATTTCTTTTGAATTCAGTAGATGTAATTGTGCACATATTGATTTTCCTTTCGCACATTTATTTTATTATAATTCGCACATTTTGTCATTAGTTTTATGAACAATAAAAAGCCCACGCATCAAGCATGGGCTTTATTTGTAAATAAGGATTATTCAACCCAAGTCACTAAGACGATGGGAGCATCATCACCACGACGGTTACCGAGTTTTAAGGCTCTGGTATAACCACCTTGACGAGCGCTCATCTTAGGACCGATTTCGTTAAATAAGACATCAAGAGCGGAGACACCGGCTTCGTTAGAGATATTTCTCACGAATCTAGCGGCTTGTCTTTTCGCATTCATCACATCTTCTTTTTTGGTTAATGTAACTAAACGATCAGCTTCTTTAACGACATCTTTTCCGGTCGCGGCTGTCACTTTGACATGACCTTTTAAGATTAAGTCAGTGACGACGTTACGGAGCATGTTTTCATATTTACTCTTGGTATAAGCGGCTTTGAATCTGACACCGGTTTTACCATGAACATTTTTTCTACCTTGTGCTGGCATAAACTTTCCTCCTATTCAAAGTCTCTAAATGAGAGACCGATTGCGGCGAGTTTCTCTTTAATTTCTTTAAGAGATTTCTTACCGAGGTTTTTCACCTTCATCATATCTTCTTCAGTTCTCTCAGTTAATTCCAAGACGGTTTGGATATTCGCTCTCTTTAAGCAGTTATAGCTACGGACAGAGAGGTCGAGTTCTTCAATGGTGATATTTTCGTATTTGTTTTCTTCCACTTGAACTTCATCTTTTTCGATGTTGATATCGCGGGTAATATCAGCGACATCCATGAATTTGTTGAAGTGATCAATGAGAATCTTCGCAGACATAGCGAGAGCTTCTTGAGGAAGAATGCTTCCATCGGTCCAGATTTCGATTGTTAATTTATCAAAGCGAGAATCATGACCAACACGGGTATTGTCCACTGTGTAGTTAGCTTTTCTCACTGGAGAATAGTTACTATCGGTAGCAATAGCGCCTAATTGGAGACCGGAATGGATGACTTTGTTTTGTTCGCCAGTGATATAACCACGGCCATTACGGGCGTGTAATACCATATGTAAGGAGCCACCTTCCACGACATTAGCGATCACTAAGTCAGGATTGATAACTTCTACAGAACTGGGGCAAACGATATCAGCGCCTGTGACGACCTTGGGGCCTTCAACGTTGATTTCAAGTCTCTTATTGCCTTCTTCATTTGCGTCAATACGCAAGACGAGATCTTTTAAATTTAATATGATGCTTGTGACATCTTCTTCCACACCGGGAAGAGCGGTGAATTCGTGACGAGCACCTTCCACCTCTACGGCATATAAGCTAGCGCCTGGTAAGCTAGAGAGTAAGACTCTTCTAAGAGCGTTACCGATAGTTAAGCCAAATCCTCTTTCGAGGGGTTCGATGACGAAACGGCCATAGTTTTCAGTTCCGTCATAATCTGCTTGGGTAATACCAAATCTTTCAAAGGGATTTGCGATTTTCATTAATTATTACCTCCTAAAGTAATTAGCCTCTTGGGCGTTTGGGTGGGCGGCAGCCATTGTGAGGGATGGGTGTGGTATCAACGATACTTAACACTTGTAAACCCACGACGGCTAAGGAACGGATAGCTCCTTCTCTACCTGGGCCAGGTCCTTTCACGTCGACGTCGACTTGACGGATACCTTGATCATAGGCGGCTTTACCAGCAGCTTCCGCAGCTTGCATAGCGGCGAATGGAGTGGATTTTTTCGCACCCTTGAAGCCCATAGCGCCAGCGCTGGACCAACTTAAGGCATTACCTTGTTCATCACAAATGGTGACGATGGTATTGTTGAAAGTGGAATGAATGTGAGCCACGCCTTTAGTAAACGAGCGTTTGACTTTCTTTTTACGGGAATTAGTTTTTTGTGCCATAAAAATTCTCTTCTCCTTTCATTAACCTTGCGGGGCCATCTTCTTGTTGGCGATGGTCTTACGTGGACCCTTACGGGTACGAGCATTTGTTTTGGTTCTTTGACCACGGACTGGAAGTCCTCTTCTATGACGTTGGCCACGATAGCAGCCGATTTCGGTTAAACGTTTGATGTTTAAAGCGACTTCACGTCTTAAATCACCTTCAACTTTGTATTTGGCGATTTCATTTCTGATGGCGGCTAATTGATCATCGGTTAAATCTTTAACGCGAATCATGCCATCAACTTTAGCGTCTTTGCAGATGTTTTCTGCGGTATGTCTTCCAATACCATAAATATAGGTAATGGAAATTTTGACTGGTTTGTCATTAGGAATATCTACACCAACTAAACGTGCCATATTCTATTTCCTCCTTAACCTTGTCTCTGCTTATGCTTTGGATTAACACAAATGACCATAACTTTGCCATTTCTCTTAATCACTTTGCATTTTGGGCAGATGGGTTTCACTGAAGGTCTGACTTTCATAAGTTTTTTCCTCCTAAATGATTCTATTTGAATCTAAATGTAATGCGGCCCCGTGTTAAATCATAAGGCGAGATTTCTACCGTAACTCTATCACCTGGGAGAATGCGTATGTAATTCATACGGATTTTTCCAGAAACGGTGGCCTGAATTACGACGCCGTTCTCGAGTTGCACCTTGAAATTAGCATTAGGTAAGCACTCTTTGACGACCGCCTGAACTTCGATGACATCTTGTTTGGACATATTTTCTTATTTTTCTCCTTCGTACATCGTGATTATTTCGTAACCATCTTGGGTGACAATGAGGGTATTTTCGTAATGGCAAGTTAATTTACCATCGCGAGATTTGACCGTCCATCCATCTCCGAGGACGCGAACATCTTTCTTTCCTTCTAAAACCATCGGTTCAATAGCTAACGCCATACCAGGTTCAAGGACGATGCCGCTTCCGGCTTTCCCATAATTAGGAATGCTGGGGTCTTCATGCATATGACTACCGATACCATGACCGGTATATTCACGCACGACATTATAACCACGAGATTCGATATATTCTTGGATGAAATGGCTAATATCTCCTAAATGGACACCAGGTTTGATTAATTTAATCGCTTCAAAGAAGCAATCTTTGGTGGTATCCACAAGGCGATTAGCCCGCTCCGTGATGGTGCCGACCTTGAAGGTACGGCACGCATCAGCATGGTAGCCATGGTAATTTGCCACTATATCAACACTGACGATATCACCTTCGCGAATAATAATCTTCTTAGAAGGAATACCATGCAATAAGGTATCGTTTACAGATACACACGCACTTGCGGGATATCCGTAATAACCTTTTTCCGAAGGAATACAGCCATTTTCTAGCATGGTCGTCTCCACTATCTCATCGATATCCAAAGTGGACATACCAGGATGGATTCTACTTTCGAGAGTTTTGAAGACCAAGCCAACTACACGACCAGCTTCCTTCATCAAATTGATTTCACGTGTCGATTTAATGTTTACCATAGTTATTTGTTATTTACCAAGATATAAACGGACTTCATCGAATAATGATTCACTACCTTGTAAAGAATTAAAATTCTTGAGTAAGCCTTTCTCTTGATAATAATCAAGGAGAGGTTTAGTGGAGTGAACATAGTGATCTAAACGAACTTTTAAGGCTTCTTCGTTATCGTCCGCTCTTTGGAAGAGTGGTCCACCACATTTATCACAAATACCTTCGACCTTAGGTCTCATGGTAATGACGTGATAGGGGGCGCCACAATTCTTACAGACACGACGACCGGAAATACGTCTAATAAGTTCTTGTTCGTCACAATCGAGATTCACTACTGCGTCGATTGGACGGTTGATTTCGTTAGCGATTTTTTCTAACGCTTCCGCTTGAGGAAGAGTTCTGGGGAAACCATCTAACATAAATCCATTAGCGCAATCATCTTGGCTGAGGCGTTCTTTGACTAAGCCAATAGTGACTTCATCAGGAACTAAATGACCTTGGTCGATATAAGATTGGGCTAATTTTCCTAACTCTGTACCCGCTTTGATGGCTTCGCGGAACATATCTCCTGTAGAAATATGAACGAAGGGGAAAGCGTTTAAGAGTTGTTTGGCTAAGGTACCTTTACCGGCACCAGGAGGGCCCATTAAGATAATATTCTTTTTCATAAATATTAACGTCCTCCACTAGCCACAACTTCGTCGAATGATTTACCAGCGAGTAAACCATCGATTTGGTTATTAACTTCAAGAGCGACACCAACGACGATGATTAAGCCAGTACCACCGAGGGCTAAGCTTGGATTGTCTTTAAAGACAGTCAAGGTTAACACGGGAGGTAAAGCCGCGATAAGGGCTAAGGCAAGAGCACCGAGGAGGGTGACACGGTTAAGAACCTTACGCACATAACGTTCGGTTTCATTACCGGTATGGATACCAGGGATATAACTACCATTCTTTTGGAAGTTTTCCGCTAGTTGCTCTGGATTAATTTGAATATTCGCATAGAAGAATGTGAAGGCAATGGTGAGGATTAAATAGATAATTAAACCCCAAGGCATTTGCCAACCACCCATATCAAACATCTTGCTGGTTTGGAATATATTCAACCATTCGTCGTTTGAGTGAGAGGCATCTACGAATGCGACGATGACGCTTGGTGCCATTAAGATGGAACTCGCGAAGATGACAGGAATGACACCAGCGGAGTTAATCTTAATTGGTAAGAAGCTAGCGCGGGCCATACTTTGAGTTTGGCCACCGCCTTTACCACTGTGTTGGACAGGAATCTTTCTCTTAGAGAGTTCGATAAATGTCACGAACGCAATGATGAGTAAGTAAGCGAGGATATAAAGGATGAATTTGAAGATACCCGCGATACGAGCGGAATCTTGTCCTTGTAAGGCCACGTTAGTTACCCATAAGCTCCAGGCATTACCAATTTGACTTGGTAAGGAGCAGACGATACCGGCAAAGATGATCATAGAGATACCATTACCAATACCTTTGACAGAAATTCTGTCACCGAGCCACATAACCACCATTGATCCAGCCATCATAACGACGATGATGTAGATATAGGTGAGCCATTCTTGCGAAGCCATTTGGAAGGAAATGGCGTCACTGGTTTTCATCGTTTGGATGATACCATAGGCTTGCACCGCACCTAACATTAATGTTAAGTAACGGGTGGCTAATTCAATTTTCTTTCTTCCGCTTTGACCTTGACGTTTGAGTTCTGTTAAGGCTGGCAAGACATCGGTGGATAATAATTCCACGATAATCTGCGCGGTGATGTAAGGACTCACGCCGAGGGCGAAGATGGAGAAGCTTTGGAGCGTTCCACCACCCAATAAGTTCATGAGGGATAAAGCGTAAGAATTATTCAAATAGTTGTTTAAATCTTCGCCTAATGTAACCCCCGGAACTGTAATTTGGGCTCCGATACGGAAGACAAAGAGGATGAGAATCGTAAATAAAATACGATTCATGATTTCTTTATTTTTAAGGATCGAAGCTATCTTTTTCATAGAATTAGATCACCTCAATTTTGCCACCGGCATCGCTAATGGCCTTTTCCGCAGATTTGCTGAATGCGTTAGCTTGGACAGTTAACTTCTTTTCAAGTTTTCCGCCACCTAACACTTTTAAACCATTATATTCTTTGGTTAATAAACCAATTTCTTTTAACAATGCGGGTGAGACCACTGTGCCGTCTTCGAATCTATTAAGATCTTGGACATTGACGACAGCATAACTGATATGATTGACGTTCTTAAATCCGCGTTTTGGTAAAGCACGGAATAATGGTAATTGACCACCTTCGAAACCTAAACGGACACCGCCACCACTACGGGAGTTTTGGCCTTTATGACCACTACCGGCGGTTTTGCCGTTACCGGAACCTAAGCCTCTACCTTTACGATAATGGGCTTTGCGGCTTCCATCGGTTGATTGAAGTTCATATAGTTTCATATGCGCACCTCCTTATTCTTTCTATTATCTATTATTATAAGATAATTTTATTCTTTGCCACGAAGGGCTTTCATTTCCTTGTAGCTCTTGAGGTTCATTAAGCCTTGGTTGGTAGCTCTCACGATGTTAATTGGAGCTCTACTACCGTAGACTTTGGAACAGACGTTTTCAACACCGGCTAATTCCAAAACCGCACGAACTGGACCACCAGCGATAATTCCAGTACCTTCTGGGGCTGGTTTTAATAAGACACTACAAGCACCCCATTTACCGATAATTTCGTGAGATAAGGTTTGACCTTTCACTAAAACGATATTGTGGAGATCTTTCTTAGCGGATTCGCTAGCTTTCTTAATAGCATCTGGGACTTCAGCGGCTTTGCCGATACCGAAGCCATATCTACCTTTGTGGTCACCGACGACGACAAGGGCGGAGAATTTCATACGACGTCCACCTTTGACGGTCTTACTGACACGGTTAATGAAGACTACACGTTCTTCAAATTCTTTGGGTTCATCACGACGATCTCTCTTGTCGTTACCACGGCGATCGCCTCTAGGACGTCTATCACCACGGGGACCACGAGGATCTCTACGATGTTCACCTTGTTCTTTTGGAGCTTCAGCAGCAGGAGCTTCTTGTGCGGCTTGTTCAGCAACAACAACTTTTTCTTCTTCCATGTGTCTATCCTCCATTAGAATTTTAAGCCAGCTTCACGAGCGGCTTCAGCAAGGGCTTTGACACGGCCATGATACACATAACCAGATCTATCAAAGACCACTTTTTCGATTTTCTTAGCAAGGGCTTTTTCAGCGATATCCTTACCAACTTGCGCAGCGGCTTCAATATTAGAACCGTTAGCTAATTTTAAGGCTGAGGAAGAGGAGGCCACTAAAGTGACACCTTTCACATCATCGATAATTTGCGCTTCGATGTTCTTATTGGAGCGGTATAAGCAGAGACGAGGAGTTTCGGCAGTACCAGAAATCTTGGCTCTGACACGAGCGTGTCTTCTCACACGAGCGATATTTTTACTTTGTTTAGTAACCATATTTCTTTAACTCCTTTCTTACTTACCAGCGCCAGCGCGCTTACCTTCTTTAGTGGCGACATATTCGCCCTTATAACGAATACCTTTACCTAAGTATGGTTCAGGTTTTCTCACTTCACGAATTCTTGCAGCGGTTTGACCAACGGCTTGTCTATCAATACCTTCGCAGAGGATTTCAGTAGGAGATGGTAAGCTAATTCTGACACCTTTATCAGGTTCGATAACCACGGTGTGGCTATATCCGGCCCATAATTCCACGGCTTGGCCTTTCATTTGGGCTTTGTAACCGATACCTTTCATCTCTAAGGATTTTTGGAAACCTTGAGAGACGCCGTGCACCGCATTAGCGATGTTAGCACGAGTGGTACCATGGTTTTGTTTGGTTTGTTTTTGTTCATTTGCTCTTTCGCAAATAACGGTTGTGCCTTCGACCTTGACGGTGATGCCTTGATTAACAGGGACTAATAATTCACCTTTAGGACCTTTAACTAAGACACTGTTTTCTTTGACTTCGACAGTCACTCCAGCAGGGAGAACGATATGTTTATTACCAATACGTGACATATTCTTTCCTCCTACCAGACATAAGCGATTACTTCACCACCGATTCCGAGGGTTCTGGCTTTTGCGTCAGTCATCACACCTTGGGAGGTAGAAATAATAGCAATACCTAAGCCTTTTAAGACTTTAGGAAGTTTTTCACAACCGACGTTCACACGGAGACCTGGTTTAGAGATTTTCTTTAAACCGGAGATAACTCTAGTGCCATCAGCAGCGTATTTAAGAGTGATGGTTAACTCTTTTTTCACTTCACCACGGACTTTATATTCGGCGATGAAGCCTTCTTCTTTAAGAATCTTGGCAATTTCCACTTTCATCTTGGATGAAGGTAATTTGACAGATTCGTATTTTAATGCATTTGCGTTTCTAATGCGGGTAAGCATATCCGCAATTGGATCAGTCATCATAATTAATCGATATCCTCCTTATCTTACCAAGATGATTTCTTCATGCCGGGGATTTCGCCTCTATAGGCTAATTCTCTAATGCAAATACGGCATAAATGGAATTTGCTATACACTGAATGGGGACGACCACAGCGTTCACAACGAGTGTATTCTCTGACCTTATATTTTTGGGGTCTAGATTGACGAACTTTTAAACTAGTTTTTGCCATTGTCGTTCTCCTTTCTAGCGGGCGAAGGGCATGCCTAATAATTCTAATAAGGCATACGCTTCTTTGTCGGTTTTAGCGGTGGTCACGATGACAATATCCATACCACGAACTTTGGCCACTTTATCGTAGTCGATTTCGGGGAAGATTAATTGTTCTTTGACACCTAAGGTGTAACTACCACGACCATCAAAGGCGTTTCTAGAGACACCACGGAAGTCTCTAACACGAGGGAGAGAGATGGAGACTAACTTATCGAAGAAGTCCCACATTCTTAAACCTCTAAGAGTGACTTTACAACCGATTTCTTGACCTTCTCTTAATTTGAAGGCAGCGATAGATTTCTTCGCTTTAGTAATAACTGGTTTTTGACCAGAAATTTGTGTTAATTCGGCAACAGCTTCTTCTAAGCGTTTGCCATCTTGTGTGGCATCACCAACACCGATGTTAATGACGATTTTGTTGAGGGCAGGAATTTCCATAGTAGAAGAATAATTGAATTTTTCTAATAAGGCTTTTCTGACTTCGTTTTCGTATTTAACTTGTAAACGGTTGACGATGGCCGCTTTTTTGTTACCCTTACCGGTCTTTTTACTGGCCTTGGGGGCTTCTTTTTTCACCTCTGCTTTAGGAGCTTCGGCTTCTTTAACAGTTTTCTTGGCTGTTTTCTTTTCTTCTGCCATTTGTTATTTCCTCCTTATAGCACGGTGCCGCTCTTTTTGGCATAGCGGACTTTTTTGCCCTTAACCACTTTATGACCAATTCTGGTTGGTTTTTTGGTTTTGGGATCGACTAACATGACGTTAGAAGCATCGATAGGAGCATAAATCTCGACGATGCCACCATCAGGGTTAGCTTGAGTGGGTTTTTTGTGTTTCTTGCGGAGGTTGACACCTTCAACAACAACACGGTTGGATTCTGGAATAACTTTTTGAATTGTTCCTTCTTTACCTTTATCGCGACCTGCGATAACGATAACTTTATCACCAGTACGTAAATTCATTGAACGTTTCCTCCTTCTTATAACACTTCAGGAGCAAGAGAGACGATTTTCATAAATCCTTCTTGTCCTTTATCTCTTAATTCACGAGCCACAGGACCGAATACACGTGTACCTACGGGCGCGTTATCATCATTAATAATAACTACCGCGTTATCATCAAAGGCAATGGTTGAACCATCGGGTCTGTTGATGGCGTGTTTAGTTCTCACGATGACACAACGGACGACATCACCTTTTTTCACTTTGCCGTTAGGAATAGCATCCTTAACAGCACATTTGATGATATCTCCGACAGTGGCGGATTTCTTCCAAGAACCGCCATAGAGGGTGAAAGCACGAACAGAACGTGCACCACTGTTATCAGCGACAACAAGGTTGGTTTCTTTCTGGATCATTACTTATCTTCCTCCTTTTCTTCTTCTTTAACTTTTTTACTAGCCTTTCTAGCAGCAGGTTTCTTAGCTTCTTCTTTAGGAGCTTCGACTTCTTCTACTTTTTCTTCGACTGGTTTTTCGCCTAATTCTTCGGCTTTCAATTCCGCTTCGGCTTCTTTCACAGATAATTCTGCTTTCTTATCAACACTGACAAGTCTGAAACGTTTTAAAGCGGATAATTTACGGCATTCCATAATGGTGACTGTATCACCGTTGTGGGCCACTTCATTTTCATCGTGTGCGTAATATTTTTTACCATATTTGACACGTTTGCCGTATTTGCTGTGGCGTTTGTGAGTTTCAACGAGGACGACAATTGTTTTGGCGTTCTTTTCGCTGACGACAACACCTTGAACTGTTCTACGAGCAGCAACTTTTCTTTCCATAGACAATTTTCTCCTTATTTATTCTCTGCTAATTCGCGTTCGCGTAACACTAAGTTAATGCGGGCGATATCTTTTCTGACGCCGATGACGTCTTCACCTCTTTCGAGTGCTCCGACAGCTTTCTTTCTACGGAGTTCGAAGAGTTGTTCTTTGAGTGAGTATAATTTGTCTTTTAATTCACTCGTACTTAATTCACGAACTTCATTAATCTTCATAAATTATTCCTCACCTTTCTTGACGACTTTACATTTGATGGGGAGCTTGTAAGCGGCTAAGCGGAGAGCTTCGCGAGCGACGTTCTCGGCCACACCATTCATTTCAAACATGACAGTGCCTTGTTTGACGACGGCTACCCATTCTTCTGGGGAACCTTTACCGGAACCCATACGGACTTCGGCAGGTTTCTTGGTTTTGGCTAATTGGGGGAAGATGCGGATGTACACATTTCCACCTCTTTTGGTGTAACGGGACATGACGATACGAGCAGCTTCGATTTGACGAGCGGTGATCCATGTTCCTTCTAAGGCGACTAAGCCATATTCACCAAAGGCTACGGTTGTGCCGGCAGTAGCTTTGCCTTCATATTTTAAGATATGAGGACGACGATACTTTGTTCTTTTTGGTTGTAACATGACTATTCTCCTTTCTCACTATTTTTCTTAGCAAGTTCTGGACGAATTTCACCACGGCAGATCCACACTTTAACGCCTAAGCGGCCATATTGTGTAGCAGCGTGATAGCAAGCATAGTCGATATCGCTACGGAGGGTATGAAGAGGAATGATACCTTCTTTATAACCTTCGCTACGAGCGATGTCAGCACCACCTAATCTACCAGAGACTAGGGTACGGCATCCTTTTGCGCCTGCTTTACGAACTCTTTGAATAGCTTTCTTTTGTGCACTTCTGAAGGAGGCACGAGCTTCGAGTTGTTGTCCAATGCTTTGCGCAACGATGGTAGCATCTAAATCAGGGTTTTTGACTTCGACTGTTTCGATGCGGATTTCGTTGTTCTTTAATAATTTACTTAAATCTTCTTTAAGTTTATTGATGTTCTTACCTTCTTGACCGATGACAACACCAGGACGAGCGACGAAGACGGAAATGACTAAGCCATAACCTTTGTCGTTCTTGGTTCTTTCGATTTCAACGTGGGAAAGTAAGGCATCTTTGAGGTTCTTTTCGAGATATTTACGAATCTTAATATCTTCGTTGAGGAACACATGGTATTCTCTATCGTTAGCATACCAACGTGAATTCCAATCACGGTTGATACCAACACGCATACCTACTGGATTAACTTTTTGACCCATAGTTTTTTGTCATTCCTCCTATCTCATTTTCACTACCACATATAAGTGGGAATTTCTTTTTACTAAACCTGAAGCGGAACCTTTCGCTCTGGGTAAGTATCTTTTCATTCTGAGACCATCATTGGCCCAGATTTGTGCGATGTATAAGCTATCAGCATCCATACCGAAGTTGTTGGTGGCGTTAGCAGCGGCACTCTTGATTAATTTCATCACGGGTTCGCTCGCAGCGCGATTAACATTAGAGAGGATACCGAGCGCTTCTTTGACATCTTTACCACGGACTAAGTCCATGACGAGTCTCGCTTTACGTGGAGTGATTCTCACATTTTTAGCAATGGCTCTGGCTTCTGTTGGAGCAGGTTTCTTGGGTGCTTCAACTTTCTTTTCTTCTTTTTTGGCTTTTTTAGGAGCTTCTTTTGGCTCTTTAACGGCTTTCTTAGCTGTTTTCTTTTCTTCTGCCATCAGTAGTTACCTCCTATTTAGCGGCCGCAGCGGCTTTGTCTTCCGCGGTGTGGCCTGTATGTCCAGTGAATTTTCTTGTAGGAGCGAATTCACCGAGTTTGTGTCCGACCATATCTTCAGTCACATAGACTGTGATGTGTTCTTTTCCGTTATAGACCGCAAAGGTGTGGCCAACGAATTCTGGGAAGATGGTGGAACGACGAGACCATGTTTTAATGATTTCTTTTTTGTTCGTAGCATTTAAAGCTTCGACTTTCTTCATCAAATGTTCATCGACGAAGGGGCCTTTATTTAAACTTCTTGCCATATCATTTTCCTCCTTTGCTTCTATTTACCATTGCGGCGACGGACGATTAACTTGCCGCTGGCTTTCTTGTTATTGCGTGTCTTCACACCGAGAGCGCGTTTGCCCCAAGGTGTACGTGGAGCATCTCTACCCACAGGACACTTACCTTCACCACCACCATGGGGGTGATCATTCGGGTTCATAACGGAACCACGAACTGTTGGTCTGGTACCTAACCATCTTGTTTTACCGGCTTTACCGATATTGATTAAGTTCCAATCATCATTGCCGACTTGACCGATGGTCGCACGGCAGGTCTTGAGAATTTTTCTCACTTCACCAGAAGCGAGTCTGACTAAGACATATTTTCCTTCGGAACCGAGCACTTGGGCTGCGGCACCGGCGGCTCTACAGAGTTGTCCACCCTTGCCAGGAACTAATTCAATATTGTGAATGAATGTACCTTCAGGGATGTTTCCGAGATTTAAGGCGTTACCAGGCATGATATCAGCGGTTTCACCGGAGATAACCTTGTAACCGACTTTCACATCCTTGGGAGCGAGGATGTAGCGCTTTTCGCCATCCGCGTAGCAGACTAAGCAGATATTCGCATTGCGGTTGGGATCGTATTCGATAGTTTTAACAACCGCTGGGATATTGTCTTTATTACGTTTGAAGTCGATAACACG
>JAEEGL017221401.1_pt1 | contig 34040 bp, 25 predicted proteins | sample 9134231 | NCBI WGS metagenome assembly JAEEGL01 (sample SAMN16246548, study PRJNA631951) | gut metagenome | biome: gut microbiome; feature: rumen; material: fiber-attached | host: Bos | place: Iran: Karaj | collected 2018-10 | reverse complement strand
TGTTTTGTCTACGTATTCCATGCGACCTGTGATGTCGTTCTTAACACCGAATACAAATGTAGATTTACCCATTGAGAACTGGAATCTAGGATAGATGTAGATGTCGTTTGACATTGATTCTGACCATTTAGCATCCTTGAGTTTCGCAGTCAAAGCATTCTGGAAATAGTCTGTCTCGAATGAGAATTTTGCATCGTATTCGCCGCCGATTACGTATGTCAATACGTTACCTACGCCGAACGGAAGAACTTTAACAGCTACGTTGTTTACGTTACCGAAACCAACACGTGCCCAAACTTCGTCTGTGATGTTGTTGCGGAAGTCAAATGTTGAACCAACGCCAACACCGAAGATTGAAGATGTGTTTCCACCTGTCTTGCTGAATTCTGCATCAAATGCTGCACCAAGTTCGATACCTACTGTGAGGTCTTTGAGACCGTGGTATGCTACACCAACTTTGAATCCGTGAGCATAGTCAGATTTGCTGTCGTATGCACCAACAGGAAGCTGACCGTTGTTTGTAACACCTGCACCAGCTGACTGTGTACCGAATGCACCGTCATACAATGCTGTTACACCGAAAAGGTCAGCTGAATATCCCAACTGTACTGCCAAAGAAGCTGTGTTCTTGTTGAACCAGTCGTCGTTAAGAATCAAAGATGCTTTGAATCCGTCTACACCAACGCCTTCGCCGAGGAATGTTACGAATGCACCTGCCCAGTTGTTAGATGAACCCCATGCACCCCATGTGTTACCGTTTCCGCCTTCGTTTGCCCACCATGAACCGTCTTCGTCACCGCCTTTTGCTTTAGGCATTTCATAAGCAGCACTAAGATAAGCACCTGCAGCATATGGTTCCTGCCAGTTACCAAAACCGAATGCCAAGAAGTCGAGAGCTTTGTATGTTCCGAGGAATCTAGCACCGCGAACTTTGAGACCGATACGTGGCAGGATGTTCATAAGACCAACACCTGCAGCATCTTTAACGAGAAGGTCTGTTCTAACCTGTCCTTTGAATTTTCCGCGTCCGTCACCTGTTTCACCAGATGCATCGATTGTATCAGCAAACATAGAACCGTCCTGGCGGTCTTCTGCAGCCCAGTTCCATGCAGCTGCACCATTGTTTACTGTGATAACAGGACGCATTTCAACTGTGTTTGACATGCTTACTGTCTGTGCAAAAGCCATAGAAACTACAGCCAATGCAACTAAGATTGCAATAATCTATTCTGGTAAAATTCAAACTTATGTGATTGCTTCAGAAAATCGCTGAAAACTATATGGATAATAGCAAAATTGGTATTCTATAAAAAGTACTGAACTCATGAAAAACAGGCTTTCGGTGCTGTTGTGTAGAATTTGTGTAGAATATGTGTAGAAAAAAAATTTAAACATCAAAACTGTCGCATCGTTTGAAAATACAAATATGGAAAAAAATGAAAGATAAATTTGTTTGTTATGTTTTTGCATAAGTGTGTAGAATATGTGTAGATTTAAAAAAAAGGGGCTGTCATTATCTGACAGCCCTTTTTATTATGCGGTTTTTAAGCCGCTGCAGTGGTTATGCCGCTGTTATTGCAATTTTCTTTGCAACCTCTTCTGTCTTGCGCGGAATTGTAATCTTCAGCACACCGTTTGTGAATGTGGCGTTTACCTTGTCAGCGTCAATATCGTCCGGCAGAGTGAACTTTCTTGTAAAGCTTGAAGAACGTCTTTCTTTAATAAGCCAGTCGCCTTCCTTTTTCTCCTCTTTCTTTTCTTCTTTCTTTGAAGAAATAGAAAGCATGCGGTTCTTAAGATTTATTTCTACGTCTTTTTCGGTAAGACCCGGCAAATCCATGTCGAGGATGTAGTTTTCTTTTGTTTCCATAACGTCTACGCTTGGAACAAAGCCCATTTTAGAACCTTTAGTTACGGCCGGGAAGAAATCCACAAAGTCGTTGTCCATTGTGTTCCAGAGTTCAGCCGCAAGGTTTGGATTAAATAATGCTAATGAGTTCATTTTATACCTCCAATTGTAATTGCTAGTTAATCTGTAAGATTTTTTCTTACACTTATAGTGTTGCAAAAAGCGTGCCAACTTTTTTGTGAAGATAACAAACAATTATTCTGAAATATTCTCAATTGCGCAGCTGGATTTTGTTCCGCAAAACATTCTGCAGACCGAAGGTCGAAGCCGTTTTACGGGACAAAATCCAGCGAGAGCAATTGAATATTTGGGAAAGGTTGTTTCAGTGTGTTCACAAAGATGTCAGTGTTTTGTTGTGTAAATGAGAAAATTTGGAATAAGTGTGTCAATATTTTGTGTGAGACTGGGGCAAAATGATACAGATTGCGTTTTTTGGAACTAATTTTTGGTATCAATCGGCTCGGTTTTTAAGAATTCCCTTAGTGCGGAAAGCTTTTCGAGCGCATCTTTTCTTCCCAAATCATACAAATCCTGTATTTTCTGCGGGTCGGATTCTACTCTGCTTACACCAAGCTCAACGCTGGGCTGAATAACAAAAATTTCACCTTTTTTTTGTTTTTCTTCTATTATACTGAGTGTTTTATTGTAAATTATGTGCCGTTCCGCAGAGGCTTTTATAAACTCAGGATACTTTGCGTACATAAGCTTTATGAGCGGCATCATCGGGTTTTTCTTTTTTTGATAGCCCTTTGTTTGTGTAAGAACAACAATGTTTTTGTTATAACCCATATCTTCGAACGCTTTGAGGGGTATTGAATCTGCAATGCCTCCGTCAAGCAGTTCCTGTCCTTCTATATGAATGATTCTCGAAACAAGCGGCATAGATGCAGAAGCAAGCAGCCAGTTCATTCCTTCGCCCCTCAGTGTCCGGCATTGTTTGTACACGGCTTTGCCTGTTTTTACGTCGGTACAGGTTACAAAAAAAGCCACCGGGGAGTTTTCTAAAGCTGTATTGTCATATGGATCCAAGACTTCGGGCAACTGATGATAACAAAAGTCAACGTTAAAATAATCACCTGTCTTCAAAAACGAACCGATTCCCATGTAACGTTTGTCCGTGCAGTATTTGGTTGTATATCTTACGGATCTGCCTTTCTGCCCCGACACATAGCTTGCGCCATGAATTGCTCCGGCTGAAACACCGATTACTCCGTCTGTTGTGATGTTTTCTTCCAAAAATACATCAAGAACACCGGCTGTATAAATTCCTCTGTGTCCGCCGCCTTCAAGTACAAACCCGGTTTTTTGGCAGCTATTATCAATTTTTTTATTTTCCATTGTTCTAATGTATACGTTTTTGTTTTTTCACTCAATCGTTTTTCTTTCTATTTACCTTTTTAAAGAATTTGACGATAATACAAGCATGGAAGAGTCTGTAAATTTTTCAAAACAGTTATCAGAAGCAATTCAAAAAAAGACCGCTTGGTATGATTCAGAAGAACTGCCTGCTGTTTTTGAAAAATACAAAACAATTCAAGGTTATCTCGGCAATTTTTCAAATGTTTTGTTGCGTAAGGGGTTGATTCAAAAAGATCCTTATAAGCATGAAAAAAAAGTTAAGGATATTCAGCCTATCGAAAAATCTCCGTTTTTGGAAAGTGAAAGAACTTCGGTTGTTGGTACCAGATTATCCGACTATGACAATACAATAGAATTTATAACTACATATCTAAAATTTTCAGTAGAATGTCTGACTTTGGACAGGATTCGCAAGCTGGCAGCTTTTAACTCCTGTATCCCGTGGACATCACTTTCGGGTAATGCCGATCCCAATGCAAAGGCTTTGGGCGAGATTATTACAACAATCCGTTCTGGAAGCGATTCCATGACAACCGGTATGGTAAACGACATTATTACGCATCTGGGCAAAGATTTTGCTGAAATAAATTCTAAACTCAAGGACTTGTCCTTTTTTCAGCGTGAGCGTTACAAGCTTGATGTAAGACAAAAAATTGTTAATATGCCTTCGTTTGACAAGGCAAAAGCTTCGGAATCAATCCAGACTGCCAATTCCATGATTCGAAAAGCTTTCCCCGCTGCATTCGGAAACAAGCCGTTTTATACCGAGTTAATAGAAGAAATCGTAAAAGAAGACTTTACTCCCGAAGGCGCTGAATTGCGTCAGCTCGTATTAAAAAAGATTTCGGCTCAATCATCTTCTGCAAACAAGCAGGTTGAGACGACTGCCAGTGTTGATTTGCATGAAATACTCATGGAATCATTCAGAATTTTGAGCGGAGTTGCTCCTCAATTTGAAGTAGTTATAAGCAAACTGACTGAAAACAAGGATGCGATAGAAGCTGAGCAGGATAACTTTTTCCGCCGTCTCGCAAAAATGATCCGTACTATGTTCGGTTTGCCCGAAAAGCCCATACAATACAAGGTTCCAATAACAGAAAGCATTACGCAGACAACAAGAATGGAAACTGTAAATATTCAGGATTTCATTACGGATTTGGACAAACGTATGCGTGTCTATTCGGGTTTTTCGTCCAGAAAAAATCCTGCTTACTTAAAAATAAATCAGCTTTCTGACATGAAGATTCTGGAGTTCCTTTCCAAACAATTGGCAGAATGTCAAAAGCTGCTTATTCTTTTGACCGCGCTTGATACATATTTTAAGAAAGTTTCTTCTGAAATGAAATCTGTAAAAATACGCGGTATGAAAATCGAACTTTCTGCCATAAAGGGAACTCTTATAAAAACCAACCAGCAGAAAGCGGAATTTGTTTCAAGAGAAGAAGAACAGAAACATTTACAAATGCTGGGTGTTAATAATGGTTAAAAGATTTTTTGTAATATTTTTTTGCGTATTGGCGGCTTGTTTTGTATTTGCCAATTCAGAGCCGGTTTTTAATAAAGAACTTCAGCGTGAATTTGTTATTATAGATTCTGCACATCCATACAACCTGAATCCATTTACAGCCACATACACAAATGATGCCAGGGTGCTTATAGGACTTTACGAAGGTCTTTTTTCGTACAATCCGCTTACACTCGAACCTGAACCGGCAATTGCCGATTCTTTTAAGATTTCGCGCAACAAGTTGACTTGGACAATCACATTAAAGGAAAATTTAACGTTCAGTAACGGTGAAAAAATAACCGCCTACACGTTTCAAAATGCCTGGAGATGTCTGCTTGATCCTGCTCTTAACGCACCGTTTGCGTCTTTGCTTGACTGCATAAAAGGTGCTGAAGAATACCGTACAGGAAAAAACACAGATTTTTCTTCTGTCGGAATAGTCGCAAAAGATGACCGTACTCTTGTGCTGAAATTGAACGGGCCGACCGAGCATCTTGCCAAGTTGCTCTGCCATCATTCCTTTTCGGCGTATTTACCCGATGTTCCGGGCGCATACAGCGGTCCTTTTGTTCTTAAAGAACTTACAAAGGATAATGTCGTTCTTGAAAAGAACGAAAAGTACCGGGCAAAGGATACTGTTCCGCTTTCTTCAATACGTTTTATTCTTTCTGATGACCGCGAAAAAAACACTTATATGTTCAATACGGGCAAGGCTGACTGGGTAACAGGTCCTCTTGATACAAGTTCTGTTTTGAATTCTTCATCGCTGTCAGTTTCACCTCAGTTTGGTACGGAATATTTGTTTTTTAAGGCGGACAGCGGTGTTTTTTCCAATCCAGATGTTCGTAATGCGTTGATTTATGCTGCCCCGATTGATGAACTTCGTGCAGCCAGTCTTATACAGACAAATTCTCTTGTATTACCATTGTCTGATTATCCTGAGATTTTCGGTCTCCCTGATCCCGAAGAAGAAACAGCCCTTGCCCTTTTGAAAAAGGCCGGTTATGGTGGTTCTGAAAAACTTACTGTAAGACTTTGTTTGATAGACTCAGAATATTCACATTCCCAGGCGGAGCTTTTGCAGAAGGCATGGGAAAAAATCGGTGTAGAAACAATTTGTTCTTTTTTGCCGTCAGGAGAATATCTCAATGCGGTAGAAACGGAAAAAGCCGATATTTTTTCTTACATCTGGATAGGTGATTTTGCAGATCCTCTGGCTTTCCTTGAATTGTTCCGCGGTTCTTCTTCACTGAATGTATCAGGTTGGGCAAATCAGAACTATGACTCGCTTTTGAACGAAGCTGCCACTATTAAAGAATCTTCAAAGCGATATGAAAAATTAGCAGAAGCTGAGCAAATACTTATTGATGACGGTGTAATTATTCCTATTTCGCATACTGTTTCGCTTAATCTTGTTGATTTTTCTTCGGTAAAGGGCTGGTTCTCAAATGCACTGGACATTCATCCTCTGCGGTATTTGTACTTTGTACTTCCTGATCCGTACCCCAACCTTGTAATGGCAAAATAAGAACTATATAATCTTTTACTCTTGTTTTTTTTCATAATTTTCCATATTATTCTCTCGCTATGGAATTTACACAGGAAACTATTGACGCTTTAACAGTCAATGAAGTTGAAATAATGAAAAAAATTGCGGAATCACTGGGAATACGTGTTTCTCAGGTTTCTGCCGTCATATCACTTGTTAATGAGGGATGCACAATTCCCTTTATTGCCAGATACCGAAAAGAAGCACACGGTTCTTTGGACGAAGTTCAGGTACGCGACTGCGACCACAACTTTAAGTCGCTTTTGAACCTCGAAAACCGCAGACTTGAGATTGTCCGGGGCATTTTTGCAGCCGGAAAACTTACCGACGCTCTCTATGAAAACGTAATGAAAGCCTCAACAATGACCGAGCTTGAAGACTTGTGGGCGCCGTTCAAAAAGAAAAAGAAAACCCGCGGTATGATTGCCTGCGAAAGAGGGCTTGAGCCTCTTGCCGAGATTATGCTCACCGCAGATGACGCAACCGTAGAAAAAGAAGCTGAAAAATACATCGTGACAAACAGCGAAAACGAGGAACTTAACGTTCCCGACGTTGCCGCCGCGATTGCGGGAGCAAAGGATATTATTGCCGAACGCGTTGCGCAGGATACTGACAACCGCGCAAAGATTCACGATTTTTACCTTGGAACCGGTACTATAAAAGTAAAAGGCATAGGTGACGAAGAAGTGATGAAAACTTCCGTTTATCAGATGTACTGGGATTATTCCGAAGCGCTTAATCAGATAAAACCGCACAGAATTCTTGCTATTAACCGCGGTGAGCGCGAAGAAAAACTTGAAGTAACGATTGACGTTGACCTTGACGGAGCTATTGATCTGTTAAAAAAGCGTACAACCATCAACAATAAATATCACGGTGAAGCAATTGAAGAAGGGGTTGTCCGCCTCTTGTCGCCCGCTGTTGTCCGCGAAATCCGCGGTGACCAGAGTGATGCGGCGGATGAACACGGAATCGGAGTTTTCAGCGAAAACCTCAAAAACCTGCTCATGCAGCAGCCGATAAAGGGAACGAGAGTTTTAGGCGTTGACCCCGGTATCAGGACCGGAACAAAATGCGCCGCACTCGACGAAACCGGCAAATATTTGGGATATTTCCTTATTAAGCAGGTTGCGGACCCGACCGGTTCCGCCATGGCAATAAAAGAAGCCATAAAAAAGTATGATATACAGCTTGTAGCCATCGGCAACGGAACAGGAAGCCATGAAGTACAGGAGATTGTTGCAAAGGTTATCGGCGAGTTCTTTCCTGATGTTATGTACACGGTTGTAGATGAGTCAGGCGCATCGGTATATTCAGCCTCGGATACGGCACGTGAGGAGTTCCCTGATTTGGATCTTACCGTCCGTGGTGCAATTTCTATGGGCAGAAGACTTCAGGACCCGCTTGCCGAGCTTGTTAAAATAGACCCGAAGGCAATCGGTGTTGGTTTGTATCAACATGACGTAAACCAGAAAAAACTTTCGGAAACACTGGATGAAGTAGTAAGTACCGTTGTAAACCAGGTCGGTGTTAATCTGAACACAGCTTCGTATCACCTTTTGAAGTATGTTTCGGGAATCAACGGTTCTCTGGCAAAAAAAATCGTTAATTACCGTAATGAGCACGGCAAGATAACCAGCCGCGATGACTTGCGCAAAATAGACGGAATGGGACCAAAGAGTTTTGAACAGTGCGCGGGATTTTTGAAAATTCCTGAAAGTGCTAATCCTTTGGACAATACATGGGTTCATCCTGAAAACTATGAGGCGGCTTCGGCAGTATATGAGTTTGTTCATAACAATACTGACATTACTTCCGACGCCAAAAAGCAAATAAAAGAAAAATACAACCTCGGTGAGCAGACAATAAACGATATTGTTGATGAGCTTAAAAAGCCCAACCGCGACCCGCGCGATGAGTTCCCCAAGCCCATAATGCAGAAAGGTGTAGTTACCTTTGAAGACCTTAAGGAAGGTATGATTGTTACCGGAAAGATTAAGAACGTCGTTGACTTTGGTGCATTTGTGGATTTGGGCATAAAGGAAACGGCCCTGCTCCATATTTCGGAGTTAAGCGACACCTATGTTTCGGACCCGATGGAAGTACTCAAGGTTGGTGACATAAAAGAATGCCGCATAATCGGACTGGACCCCGACCGCAGACGTATAAGCCTCTCGCTTAAAACACAGTCAACCGGCGCAAATGCCGCTGCAAGACCTAAACCCGAAGGACACGCAAAACGTGTTGTTGCGGTAAAAAGAGCTGTTCCTGCCGGTGCCAAAAAGCCGCAGCCAAAAGAACGATACAGCGGCAGTGATGACGGAATGAGTTATAATCCGTTTGCCGCACTGCTGAAAAAATAAGAACAAAAGAGGCATAGTATGAAAGACCCGCGAATCCAGAAACTTGCTCATATGCTTGTTACTCATTCCATAAAGGCAAAAAAAGGCGAAAAAGTCCTTATCCAGAATAATAATGTTCAGCCTGAACTTATAAAGGCACTTATCCGTGAGATTTATGCGGTCGGAGCTTATCCTTTCGTTTCGTTGAAAGACATTTCAGTTGAACGCGAACTTATGCTCGGCGCTTCGGAAGAACAGCTTAAAATCCGTGCCGACATAGAAGCGCATGAAATGGAACTTATGGACTGCTTTATCGGATTCCGTTCCATGCAGAACCTGTACGCACAGTGCGATGTTCCCGCCGAAAAAATGGCTATGTACGACAAACTGTACTACGAACCCGTTCACATGCAGCGGAGACTTCATCATACGCGCTGGGTTGTTCTCCGCTATCCTACGGCGGCAATGGCACAGCTTTCGGAAATGAGCGAAGAAGCTTTTGAAGACTTCTTTTTTGACGTATGCTGTCTTGATTATTCAAAAATGTCAAAAGCAATGGATGCGCTTGTTGCTTTGATGGAAAAAACTGACAAAGTGCGCATCGTTGCTCCCGCTACTACAACGTGTGCAGGAACTGACATAAGTTTTTCAATAAAAGGGCTTCCTGCAATCAAATGCGACGGTTCGTGCAATATTCCCGACGGCGAGGTTTATACCGCGCCTGTAAAGAACAGCGTAAACGGCAGAATCAGTTATAATACGCACAGCCTTGAGGGCGGCTTTTTGTACGACAATATCTCATTTGAGTTTAAAGACGGAAAGATAGTCAAAGCAACAGCCAACGACACGGAACGCATAAACCATGTTCTTGATACCGACGAAGGCGCAAGATACATAGGAGAGTTTGCTATCGGCGTTAATCCTTATATACTGTACCCGATGAAAGAAACTCTTTTTGACGAGAAAATAGCCGGTTCAATACACTTTACGCCCGGTAATTCTTATGATGACTGCGACAACGGCAACCATTCCGCCGTTCACTGGGATTTGGTACTCATCCAGCGTCCCGAATTCGGTGGCGGTGAAATTTATTTTGATGATGTTTTAATCCGAAAAGACGGTTTATTTGTTCATCCTGACCTTAAAGAACTCAATCCTGACAACCTGAAATAGGATTTTATGAAATTATCGTAAGAAGATATTCTTATTTGACAACAAAATGAAGTTATGATACTTTATAAACTAGTTGGTAGTTTCTTTAAATTTTATTATAGAAAAAACCAATAAAGTTAGTTTGGGGGTGAGGTTATGCCGACCTTATTATATGCAGTTCTCCCGCTAGCTGGAATTATTCTTGGATGGACTATTCGCTGGCTGTATGCCAGATTTCAACTATCTGCGTCCGAACAAAGGGCGGAGCGTGTAAAGCAGGATGCTATAAGAGAAGCAGAGGCTCAAAAAAAAGAAATTTTATTAGAAGCGAAAGATCAACTTATTCGGGAAAGAACCCAGCAGGAGAGGGAGAATCGGGAACGACGAAGTGAATTGCAGCGGTATGAACGCAGACTGATGCAAAAAGAAGAAACTCTGGATAAAAGAGTTCAGGGTTTGGATAAACAGGAAGAAGATCTGGTTGAACGTGAAAAGCAGATCGCCGATCGTGAAGTTTATTTATCTTCCGAAGAAGAAAAATACCGGCAGGAACTGGAAAAAATCTCCGGTTTGACAGCTCAGGAAGCTAAAACACTGATAATTCAGGACCTTGAAAACGAGGCCCGTCATGATGCTCAGGCATTACTTAATAAGATAGAACAGGAAGCTCAGCTTTCTTCCGAAAAAAAAGCAAAAGATATTCTTGTTACAACAATTCAAAGAATCGCAACAGAAGTTACCAGCGATATAACAATTGCTACAGTTGCTCTTCCGAGTGACGAAATGAAAGGTCGTATTATCGGAAGGGAAGGTCGCAACATCAGAACACTTGAGACACTCACCGGTGTTGATATTATCATTGATGATACTCCGGAAGCGGTTGTTATTTCCTGCTTTGACCCTGTCCGCAAGGAAATTGCAAAAGTTGCCCTTGAAAGGCTCGTTTCTGACGGTCGTATTCATCCTGCCAGAATTGAAGAAGTTGTACAGAAAGTTACCCGTGAAATTCAACAGAAGATTTACGAAGAGGGCGAAAAAGTCCTTTTTGATTTAGGAATAAACAACATGAGCCAGGAAGGTGTACGTGCTCTTGGCCGTTTGTATTTCCGCACGAGTTACGGACAGAATGTACTTACACACTCAAAAGAAGTTGCTCTTATCGCGGGTATGATTGCTTCCGAAATCGGAGCAAACCGCGAATTGGCAAAACGTGCTGCCGTTCTGCACGATATCGGTAAGGGGGCGGAATCCGATTCCGACCAGAACCATGCAGAAGTGGGTATGGAAATTGTCAGAAAGATGGGTGAGGACGCAAGAATCATAAATGCGGTTGGTGCTCATCATAATGACATTGAACCCACAAGTATTGAGGCAATAATCGTTCAGATTGCGGATGCTATTTCCGCTGCAAGACCGGGTGCCCGCCGTGAAACGATGGACAACTACGTTAAACGCCTTGAAAATCTGGAACAGCTTGCCGAAAGCTTTAACGGTGTTGAAAAGGCGTACGCGATTCAGGCAGGTCGTGAACTGCGCGTGCTTGTAAACAATGAAAAGATTCCTGACATAGAGGTTAAAGATCTGGCACGGAGTATTGCAAAGCAGATTGAAACTGACTTGCGGTATCCGGGTAGGATTAAAATAACGATGATACGCGAAACTCGTATCGTAGAATACGCCAGATAGGCTGAAAAAAAGGGGACATTGACTTGTTCCCTTTTTTTATTTATGCTGAATCCGTTGTTGAGAGTGAGGGGTATATGCAGGTCGCAATTTTTTTCGGTTCAAAATCAGATACAGATACAATGAAAAAAGCTTCCGCCGTATTGAAGGATTTTGGCGTTACATATGAAGCATATATTCTTTCCGCGCACAGAAGCGGAGAACTTCTCGACAAGACAATTAAAGAAGTTGAACAAAAAGGCGCAGAAGTAATTATTGCAGGTGCGGGGCTTGCAGCTCATCTGCCGGGTGTTATCGCCGCAAAAACAGTTCTGCCTGTCATCGGAATTCCTTTGGAGTGCTATTCAAACGGCGCAAACGGACTTGCCGGAATGGATGCTCTTTTTTCCATCGTTCAAATGCCAAAACAGATTCCAGTTGCTACCGTAGGAATAAACAATTCCGCTAACGCTGCATATCTTGCAGTGGAAATACTTGCCGTAAAATATCCTGAATTAAAGAAAAAGCTTGTGGAATTCAGACAAAAACTCGCAAAAGATGCCGAAGAAAACGGCGGAAAAGGTGTTGACCTTTAAACATATTCAGCTGAAACAAATAATAGGGGTAAAACATGATTGACTACAGACAGTCCGGTGTTGACATTGAAGAAGGCTACAAAGCCGTCGGCAAATATAAGGCGCACGCCAAACGGACGCAAATCCCCGGCGTTCTTAACGGACTGGGAAGTTTTGCCGGAATGTTCCAGGTTCCTGCCGGAATGAAGAACCCTGTAATGGTTTCGGGCACGGATGGTGTAGGTACAAAGCTCGACATAGCTTTCAGCATGAAAAAATACGACACGGTTGGTATTGACTGTGTTGCGATGAGCGTAAACGACATTCTTTGTACAGGCGCAAAACCCCTGTATTTTTTGGATTACATTGCCTGTGGCAGTCTGGATTCTGATATTGCCGCCGATTTGGTAAAAGGTGTTGCCGACGGCTGTGTTGATTCCGACTGTGCTCTGCTCGGCGGTGAAACTGCTGAAATGCCCGGTTTTTATGATAAAGGCAAGTATGATATTGCGGGTTTTGGTGTTGGCATTGTTGAAAAAGACGAAATAATTACCGGCGAAAAAATAAAAGAGGGCGATGTCCTTATAGGCTTGTCCTCGACCGGTGTACATTCAAACGGCTTTTCGCTTGTGCGCAAGCTTGTAACGGATTATGACACACCTTTTGAAAACTCAACTATAGGGCAAGTTCTGCTTGAGCCGACAAGAATATATGTAAGACCTGTTCTGGCTGTTTTGGAAAAGTGCCGTTCAGCCGTTCATGGTATGGCTCACATAACAGGCGGCGGTTTTTATGAAAATATTCCGCGAATGTATACTGATAAACACCTTGTTTCGGTAATCAATAAGGGCAGCTGGAAAATTCCTTCTATTTTTGCGGAATTGGAAAGACGCGGCGCAAATCCAGACAGAATGTTCAACACTTTCAACATGGGTATCGGGCTGGTTATGGCTGTTGAAGCTTCTGAAGCCGACAAAGTTGTAAAAGCAATTGAAGACTTTGCTGCTTCAAAGGATGCCGGTCGAAATTCGACTCTTAAAGCATACAAAATCGGTTATGTAAGCCGTTCTGCCGAAGAAGCGGATACGCAGCAAAAAGCCGTTTTGTTCAAGTAAACATTATGGAAAAGTTACAGACAGCGGTTCTTGTTTCCGGCGGCGGAACAAACCTGCAGGCTTTAATAGACAACGAAAAATCAGACGCAAACTGTCCGTATCATATTGCGCTGGTCGTATCCAGTTCTTCAAAAGCGTATGCGCTTGAAAGGGCAAAAACAGCCGGAATCCCTGCGTTTGTTGCAAGTGCAACTTCCATACTTGGTGCGGAAAAAGTAAAATCTGCAAGCCGCGATGAAAAACGTTTTGCAATTTCTGCAAAGGTTTTGGACTATTGCCATGAATATCACATTGAAGCGATTGTTCTTGCCGGTTTTTTAACCGTTCTCGGCGGTAATATAATAGAAGAATATTCCAATAAAATAATAAACCTTCATCCTGCTCTGCTGCCCAAATTCGGCGGCGTAGGCATGTACGGACACAATGTGCATGAGGCGGTTATTGCCGCCGGCGAAAAAGAATCGGGCTGTACGATTCATTTGGTGGATGCCGGTTGTGACACAGGTAAAATCCTGCTTAAAAAGACTGTTCCGGTTATACCCGGTGACACTCCCGAAACTTTGTACGCACGAATTGCACCTCATGAGCATAAGGCAATGGTAGAAGGGCTTGTTCTGCTTGCCCGTGACTTAAAGCATTGTTAGTTTTGCGTTTTGCTGAAAAGTCCGGCTGCCTTTGAAAAAGTTTTTTCGATATAAGCAGCTTCACTTTCTGATAAAGCGGCTCTGGATAGTATTGATTTCCAAAACAGTTCCATATCTTCTTTTCCAGCAATTTTGAAAAAACCCATTTTTTGCAGGTTGTCGGAAACAGTGTTTACGGTTTTATCAAGTCTTTGGTTTGTTATAGGTGTATAGCCCTGTGAAAGGTTTGCGGAACTTCTGAAAAGTTCATAGCAGATAATCTGTACCGCATGCGAAAGATTAAGGGAACCGTCGCGTCCGTTTGCTGGAATCGTAAGTCCTGAATTGCATTTTGCCAGTTCTTCGTCTGTTAAACCGGTTCTTTCGTTTCCAAAAACAATTCCGACAGGACCTTGTGGTATTTGACTGCATCGTTGAATAAAATCTTCTGGCAGTAATAACCATTCTTTGCGGTTTTTACCCCGTCTGCGCGTTGTTCCTGCTGTCCATACGCAATCAGCCACTGCTTCGTCAAGGGTTGAAAAAAAATGAGCATTGTTCCATATATCCTGCGCATGTACCGAAAGAACGGAAACCTGTTCTTCGTTATAATCTGACTTGTTACCGACAATAAACAATTCTTTTATTGCCATGTTTTTCATTGCCCTGCATACCGAACCTATGTTACGGCTTTCAGCCGGACGGCAGAGAATAATCCTTGCTTTTTCAGTGTTCTTCATTTTGCAGATTATAACATTTTAGATTTAGTTTTTACTATCATTTTCCTTTTGATAAATATATTTTTATTATAGTATTTTATAGATTTTAAAGATTTTATGATTGATTTTTAGATGTAAGGGGAATAAAATCAATGTAGTGATTGTTGCATCCGGAGGTTTTATGTCAACAGCTATAAATAAATTCCAAAACATGTCTTTGCTCAAGAAAATGGTATCATTTCTTATCCCAGGAATGGGTTTGTTCTGTCTGGTTCTTATCTTTGCGGTAAATATGGCTGTTGAAAACGGTCTTGAAGAATATTTTTCAGAATCTCTGCAATCAAAATATGAAGCTTTCATGAGACAGATGGAAAATGACAAAATAATGCTGATAAATCATATTGCCTATACTCCTAAAGATTTGGAAACGGCATTACTGGATGGAAGCGCAAGTGCGTTGAATAGTTATTATAACATTGTAAAAGGCGGTACAAAAGTAAACGATGTGTACATACTGGATGAGGCCGGTAAGGTGTTATATACATCAAATCCTGAATTAGACCATTCTACGGTATTCCAAGGCATGAGCATATATAAAAATATAAATGCTCTTACGATTAAATCGGGTATGTCACAGTTGTGTTATTTGAATAACAATGTTTCTCTGGTTGCAATCAGTCCAATATCACTGCCGGTTTTAAAGGGTTATGTTGTTTTTGAAGAAATTATTTCACAGGATCAGACTGTAGATAATTTTAAGGCTATGTTGGATTGTGAAGTTACTGTTTTTTATGATGATGTGAGAATTGCAACTTCCATTATGAAAGACGGGCAGCGTGCTGACGGAACAAAACTGAACAATGATGTAATTTACAATCAGGTTTACAATGAACGCAGACCTTATTACGGAAAAAACATAATTCAGGGTGCCAACTATTTAACGGTTTATATTCCTCTTGATTTTGTAGGTGATAAGATCAATGCGCTGTTCTTTATCGGTATGCCGATTTCTGCAATAGGACAGACAAAATCCCTGTTGTTGCGAATAATCATACCTGTCCTGATTGGTATAAGTATTATTATTATAGTACTGGTACTTATAGTCCTTATTCAATTGATGATAAAACCACTCAAAATCGCCGAAAAGGCAATTCACGGATTGTCTTCCGGTGATGCTGATCTGACATTCCGCATTAACAACCAGCACCATGATGAAATTGGCCGTTTGTGCCGTGATATTGATGTATTCCTCGAAAATCAGCAGGGTATGATTCGTGATCTTAAATCGGCGGAAGTCAAGCTTGGTTCAATCGGTGAAAATTTGTCTACGTCTTCGGTTCAATCCGCAAGTGCTATAACCGAGATTATGGCAAATATTGAGGGTGTCCGTAAGCAGACAAACCATCAGTCTGCTGCAATCAACACAGCGAATAACGAAATGGAAAATTCGCTTGATGTTGCAAATAAACTTGAAACGCTTATACAAGATCAGTCTGCCGGTATTATTGAGTCATCGGCTTCAATAGAGCAAATGCTCGGAAACATTGCAAGCGTAACACAGTCTGTTCAAAAAATGAACGGTGAGTTCCAATCTCTTACGGAAGTAACGAGTGAAGGTTATAAAAAGCAGACCGAAGCGGACAAAAAGATTACAGAAATGGCAGCTCAGTCACAGCACCTGGTTGAAGCAAACACAGTTATTGCACGTATTGCTTCGCAGACCAACCTTCTTGCCATGAACGCGGCTATTGAGGCTGCGCATGCCGGAGATGCAGGAGCAGGTTTCTCCGTTGTTGCGGACGAAATTCGTTCACTTGCTGAAAATTCAAGCAAGCAGTCAAAGGCAATCGGTCAGGAACTAAAGCAGATTACCGATACAATTCAGAATGTTGTTGCTACGTCACGCCAGTCCAAAGATGCATTTGTTCTTATTACCGAAAAACTTAACGTAACTCATGGGCTTGTCAGCGAAATTGATTCCGCAATGGAACAACAGAATGATACTTCAAAAGAAGTTCTTGCCGCTTTGCGTGATATAAACTCATCTACGGCCGAAGTTCAGGAAATGTCAAAAACAATGCAGAATGCTACACAAAAGACTCATGAGGAAATGCAGAATCTTACACAGATAACGGCAACTGTCAGCGGCAGTATGGACGAAATGGCAAGCGGCGTTACGGAAATAAACCAGTCTGCACAGGATGTTTCGAACATGGCGATTGAAACACGCGGCAATATATCGTCTATGGAATCTTTGATCGGAAGATTCAAGATTTGACGGCATTATTAAGGATGCAACCGGATAAATACTATTTGACAATTTTTTAGTGCTAGGTGTATACTTTTTAAGGCAAATATAGATAATAATCGTTTGGTAACAGGAGTTAAAGTAATATGGGCAATAATGATGATATAGTACCCGGATTCAATGAGGAAAGAGACGACAGTTTGCGGATTACTTTGGAGCGACCGGAAGGTAGCAGTTCCTGTGTTGTTTTGTATTTAAACGGATATATAGATACATATAATTCTGCTTTTTTCCAGAAGAGAGTTTCCAAAGTTGTTGAAAGTGGTCTTGTAGATCTTATTTTTAACTGTGCCGCATTGAACTATGTATCATCAACCGGTATCGGTTGTTTTACCGCATTTTTGAAAATGGTAAAGCCGAAGGGTGGTGATGTTGTTCTTCTGGATATTCAGCCGAAAGTTTATGAAGTATTTCAGTTATTAGGATTTTCTCAGTTTTTCAATATCAAGGACAGTTTGTCTGATGCGGTTGCCTTCTTCGTTCAGGAATCCGCGGAAACAGCACAGATTTTCCCGAAAGTTTTTACCTGCCCGGTATGTTCAAAAAAATTGAAAGCTACAAAGCCGGGACGCTTCAGATGTTCTGAATGTAAATCTATCCTTGCGATAGATGATCAAGGTGAAGTATCTTTGGGATAATCAAGTACTTTTTCAAAAAAAACCGAAGTTTTCTTCGGTTTTTTTTTATGTGTATCAACTGTGAATAACTTGTGGATAATTTTTTTATTCAAGTTAAATCAACAGGCCAAAATAATACAAATACTTATGTTTTAAACAATAGAGAATAAGTATTTGGCGATTTATGGGTTAAATGTATATATAATAAGATATTATATTTTCTTATTCTACAAAGAAAAGTTTTTGTCAAGCATTAAAATCATAAAAATTCTTAAAAATATTAAATATATATAAATTCTTGATGGGTATAACCTGTGGATAACTTGTAGATTTACCCCGATGGACTTTTACTATTTACTTTATTATACTCATTTTTAGATGAATATTATCCTTTTTACCGAGCAGGAATTAGGGCTGCCTTTAAATTGCAAAGACGCCCGTTATCAGCACATTGTGCGAATCCTCCACAAAACGCAGGGTGATGAATTTGAAGCCGGTGTGATAAACGGCAAAGCGGGAAAGGCTGTCATTACGTCATTGACAAAGGATGAAATGTTTTTTGACTTTGTACCACAACAGGAAAAAAATCCATTGTTTCCTGTTATCCTTATTGTAGGGTTTCCCCGTCCTATTCAGCTTAAGCGCCTGCTCCGCGACGTTTCAAGCCTTGGAGTACAGCAGATTCATCTGACAGGAACAGAGCTTGGTGAAAAGTCTTATCTTAAGTCAACTCTTGTAGAAAGAGGTGCTGCCGAACAAGGGCTTTTGGACGGTTCTGTACAGGCAAAATCGACATTTGTCCCGGAACTTTTTATGCATGAGGGGCTAAAATCTTGTATCCAGTCTGTGGAAAGTGTTTTTTGCAACACAGAACAAAGTGGTGTTGAAAAGATTCTTCTGGATAACATCAAACCTGAGTGCAGATTAAGTGATTTGGCAATAAACAAAAAGTTTGAAAACCGTCTTGTTGTACTTGCGGTAGGAAGTGAAAGGGGTTGGACTGATAAAGAACGGCAGATGTTTAAGGAACATGGATTTTCTGTATGCAGTCTCGGGGAACGTGTATTGCGGACAGAAACGGCTGTTGTTACAGGAGTTTCTCTTGTACTGGCAGGAATGAATAAAATATAACAGGAACACAAAATGAATCAGGATGAAGTAAAAAAAATGCTGCTCGAGCTTGAAAATACAGAGTTAGAGTTTTCTGTAACTTTTACGGGCAAAGAGAGCAAAAAAGTAAACGGACTTTACAAGGTTGATACACATGAGATTCTGCTGCATACAAAGAATTTCAAAACAGATAATCAGCTTATATATACTGCAATCCATGAATATACGCATCATCTTATTGCGGAACAAAATCCGCTGAGATGCAACGGCAGATGTCATACGAATGAATTTTGGGCACGTTTCCATGAACTATTGGCAAAAGCAGAACAAAAAGGTTTGTATGTTCTCGGATTGGAAAATGCTCCTGAGTTGGAAGAATTGACGGAAAAAATACGGAAAAACTTTTTGGAAACAAACGGAAAGCTTATGATTGAATTTGGAAAAGAGCTTTCTAAAGCATATCAGTTGTGTCAGGATGCCGGTATACGCTATGAAGACTATCTGGACAGGGTTCTCCAGCTTCCGCGTGCTACAGCAAAGACGATAACCAAAATTGCCGCTGTTTCTCCGTCTCCTGCTCTGGGTTTTGACAATATGAAGCTTGTGACATCACTCCCTGCTGCAAAACAGAAAGAAGCGGAATCGGAACTGCTTTCCGGCAGAAGCCCTGATACGGTTCGTGCGATTATGAGAAAAAAATCCGAAAGTGTTGATAAAAAGGCGATGCTCGAAAAAGAAAAGCATAGAATCGAAAAAACAATCCAGCAGCTTTCGCAGCGTCTGGAGTTAATAGAAGAAAATCTGGCAAGCCTGTAGTTTGTCTCGGTTGAAAAAATGGCCATAACGCTATATTATAGCAACTAAATGCGAGGATTTTATGCCTATAAAAGTACAATCTGATTTACCGGCCTGTTCCATTCTGGAAGCAGAAAATATCTTTGTTATGACGGAACAAAGAGCTGTTAAACAGGATATTCGTCCTCTAAAAATCGCTATTGTAAATCTTATGCCGACAAAAGTTGCAACCGAAACCCAGCTTTTGCGTCTGCTTGCAAATACTCCTCTTCAGGTTGAAATTTCGCTTGTGCGTATGGAAAGCCACGAGTCAAAAAATACCGGAACTGAGCATTTGGAAAAGTTTTATATTCCTTCCTCAGAGATACTCAAACACAAATATGACGGAATGATAATAACAGGGGCACCTGTTGAACAGCTCCCGTTTGAACAGGTTGACTACTGGGAAGAACTTACTTCCATAATGAATTATGCATCAAAGAATGTATTTAATACCCTTTATATTTGCTGGGGCGCATTTGCCGGCTTGTATTATCATTACGGAATCCCCAAGTATTGCCTTGATAAAAAAATGTTCGGAGTTTTTCAGCATAAAAGGGTCTTAAAAAATGATCCTTTGCTGCGCGGATTTGATGATCGTTTCCCGTCACCGCAATCCCGCCATACTGAAATCCGCAAAGAAGATATTTTGAAACATTCTGACTTACAGATTCTTGCTGAATCTGAACATTCCGGAATCCTGCTTGTAAAATCAAAAGACAATCGCCGCATTTTTATGACCGGACATTTGGAATATGATACAGAAACACTTGGCGCCGAATATTTCAGGGACATAAGCCAGCACAAAAAAATTGATATGCCTGTAAACTATTTTCCATGTGACAATCCTGAGAACCGTCCTGTTTCAACATGGCGCAGTCATGCACATTTGTTTTTTTCAAACTGGTTGAACTATTATGTTTATCAGGAAACTCCTTATGAGTTGGAAAAAATATGACACATACAAAAAAATCCAAAACTGCCTCTTTTTTTTCTTTTTTCTCAGTAAGAAAACTGCTGTTTGTTTTTATAATGTATGTGGTACTTATTGTTGTACTTTTTAATTTTGTTTACATCGAACAGTACCACTTGAAAGAAGAAGTTTTTAGTACAAATTCCAGTTTTTTTGCGGATGAAATTGAAAAAATACTTACGGAAGAATACAGTTTTTTTTCCTATAAAATTCAAATACCAGACTGTGATTTAATAGAAATCCTGACTGAAAAAACCTTATTCAAAAATGCTTTTTGTTTTTCCTCCGATGGAAAATTCCAGGAATCATCCTTTGCTGATCCGTTTATTCTTTCGCTTTTATTGAATCAGCTGGAGTTTACAAAAATGGAACAAACTCAAAAGTTTGTCGGAATTGTTGACGGTGATGAGTATTTGCCGTTCCTGATTGTACCTGCAATATCAAAGGTTTATGTTGTCCAGCTTGAAAACACTTTCTTTGAACAGTTTTTATCAAGATTCAGCTATAAGTCTGTTGAACTGATGCTTTTTTCGGAAAATTCGGACGTTGTTTACGGAAAAGTTTCAAAACAAAAACTGCCGCCGCGTAAAATATTCGTAAGCAGAAAGTATGAACAATTCAATCTTGATATAGTCTTTTCCCTGAACAAATGTGAGATTACGACTGGTATCCTGCCGTATTTTGTAATCATTTCCGTAGTCACGTTTCTTATTATTCTTTTTTCGTTTACCATCTTTTTTTATCTTTACAAACGACTTGATTTGCCACTTGAAAAAATGGCTGAACAATGTCTGCAAATAAACGAAAACGGAGTTATTCCAAAATTCGAGACCTCTGAAAACAGGCCTCTGGCCATTTTGGCTGATACACTGAACGAAACTTTTGAGTCTGTTGTCGCTTATCAAAAAAATCTGGAAATAATGGCGTTTACAGATCCTCTTTTGGGTATTGGAAACCGTAGTGCATGTATCCGTGATATAGAAAACTGCATAAAAAAAGGTGAAAAAGATTTTTCAATTTTTATGGTTGATATCGTTGATTTTGGGCAATTCAACGAGCTGTTTTCGTCAAAAACAGGCGACATAATTCTGAGGAAAGTCGCCGAAATGATGGAGTCGATTCCTGGATGTACCACATACAGATATGACGGCGATGTATTCCTGCTGCTTTCTCCCGGTGCTGACGGAACAAAATCAGAGGAAATCCTTTATACGCTGAAAAAGTTTTTTTCAGAACCTGTAAAGCTTGTTACAGGTGCCTATTCAGTAACGATGAACAGCGGAAGGGCTGATTATCCGGATCATGGATTGACGTCTTCGGAATTATTGCGGAATTGCAAAACTGCATTAAAGTATTCAAAATCACTGCAAGAGGCAAATATTTGTATTGTCTACAATGAGATAATAAACGATGCAATTTGCCGTGTAAAAATGGTAAAAGAGTATGTGATTGAAGCTATTCAGTCAGAAAAGAACATAGAGGTTGCTTATCAGCCGGTATATTCCACAAAGCAAAAAAAGTTTACACAACTTGAGGCATTATTGCGGATAAAAAACGATAAACTTAAGATTGAACCGGCTGAGGCTGTTCAAATTGCGGAAGAAAACGGGCTTATTGCCAAACTGGGAACCATAGTCTTAAAAAAGGTATGTGAATTTGCAAAAGAAATACGAAAGCGCAATTCTGACATTGAGTTGATTTCTATAAACCTGTCGATTATTCAGTTGTTACAGCATGATTTTGATAAAACGCTTTTGGAGACTGCGGACGCTTCTGAAATCCCATTTTCTTTCTTTGCGTTTGAAATTACGGAAGATTCCAAATTGTATTCATTTGAAACAGTGCTTGAAAAATTGAATTTTCTCAAAAAGCAGGGGTTCCATTTAACTCTTGATAATTTTGGTTCCGTTTACACCGGATTGAATTATTTGTCGGAACTCCCTGTTGATTCCATAAAGATTGACAAAAAACTTATCGTCAAAATGATAACATCGCCCCAACACAATATGCTTATAAAATCTGTTGTTGATATTTGCAGAAATTTTAATCTGCACATTGTTATTGAAGGCATTGAATCACAGCAGACTCTTGATGCTGTAAAATCACTGGAAGCCGACTATATTCAAGGTTTTTTTCAGTCAGTACCTATGTATCCGGCGAGAATCTTTGGATTCCTTGAAGAAAACCGCTATATTGAAAAATCTTAGGCTACTTAAAGCAGACGTCTACTTCAAAAGGTCCGTGTTTTGTAACGAACGGAATCGCGATTACAGGGTAGTTTCTTGGCCAGGAGATAACGTGGTTTCTTCCCGAAACAGTTACTGGCGGTGAAACGTTGAGATTGACGTCAGGAATCATGGAAACAGCGTTTCCGGCTATGATGTTTGTAAATTCACTTACAAGACCTGTAGCCATTTCTTCCTGCTCGTCTTTGTTTGCTACCACCATTCCTGAAAGCTCAAGCATTTTGAGTGAAAGGACTTTATGAAGTCTGAAAGCAACAACTCCGTTGTAATCTCCTGTTACTCCCAATAGACCGGAAATTTCCCATGGGTGCCCCATGTCCACTTTTAGGATATATGGTTCTTTATTTGTAGGTGCAATAGAGAACATACTCTCAAAAGTACTGAGTCCGGCAGATAAAAACGGGTTTATTATCTTTGCGTTCATAAGTCAGATTATAACACAGAAATAATTTATTGCAAGAGATATTAGAGATTTTGTTGTTTTTTGATTGGTATGTGTTCCCGGTTATTTAATACATTCCAAAATAATATCAACGCACTTGTCTATACCGAGTTTCGAAGAACACAGACAAAGATCATAGTTATCGGCATTGCCAAAGTCTCTGCTGGTAAAATATGAACAATATTTGCGTCTGGCTTTGTCAACAGTTTTGATGTGTTCCGCTATTTTAGCCTCTGTCTCATCCTGCATTTTTTCTTTTTTAAGGCGCTGCAGTCTCCAATAATCGGCTGCATGAATAAAAATATGCAGAGTATTGTCATATTCGGAAAGTATACTGTTTGCATTTCTGCCGACTATAACACAGTTACCGGCTTCTGCTATTTGTTTTATTATGTTTTTTTGCGATTCATAAAAGCGTTCTTCAAGCGGTGCATTGTACAAGTCGAACAGGCTTTGTGTAAAACCGAATATAAGAGGAGCTTTTTCGTCCATGTTTATAAGTGTCTGAGGATTTGCGTTTGTCGCGCGGGCTGCATTTATGATAAGCTCTTTGTCGGCATAATGGTAACCCAGTGTTTCCGCAATTCGTTTGCCTATCTCGCCGCCGCCTGCACCAAATTCTCTGCTTATCGTAATGATTTTTTTCAATTCTTACTCCTTTTGCTACAGTACCTTGTTCAAAAAAGAAATTGTGCGCTCCTGTTTAGGATGCAGCAGGAGTTCTTCCGGTGTTCCTTCTTCTATGATATATCCGCCGTCCATAAATATAATTCTGTCTGCAACTTCCCGGGCAAAACCCATTTCGTGCGTAACTACAACCATTGTAATTCCGCCTTTTGCAAGCTCTTTCATTACCTGGAGAACTTCTCCTACCATCTCAGGGTCGAGAGCGGATGTCGGTTCGTCAAAAAGCATAATGGAAGGATTCATAGCCAATGCTCTTGCAATTGCAACCCTTTGTTTTTGTCCGCCGGAAAGCTGCTGTGGATAGGCTTCTGCCTTTGATTCCAGTCCGACTCTTGTTAAAAGCTTCATGCCCTGTTCGTGAGCCTGTTCTTTTGTCATTTTCTTTAGTTTAACCGGTGCAAGCATGATATTTTCAATAACTGTCATGTTTGGGAACAGGTTAAAGTGCTGGAATACCATACCTATGTTTTCGCGGATTTTGTTTATATTTTCATGTTTGTCGTTTATGTCCGTATTGTTTATAATGATTTTTCCCGCCGTGCTGTTTTCAAGCTTGTTCAGACAACGCAGAAAAGTCGATTTGCCACTGCCGGAAGGACCGATAACAACAATAACTTCGCCTTCGTAAACATCAATGTTTATGTCTTTTAAAACTTCAAGAGAACCAAAGTCCTTTTTAAGATTTTCTACATGTATTTTTACTGTCTTTTCCATATTTCTGTTCCTTTGGTTATTTGTTTTCGATATTTATTTTATGCTCGATTTTTTTAGCAACTCTGCTGAGTGTAACAATAACAATCATATACATGACACCGACGATTGCCCATGTTTGCAGACTTTTGAACGTATTGCCCGAAATGGTTTTTCCCATGTTTGTGAGTTCAGGATAACCGATAACGGCAAGAATTGATGTATCTTTCAATGTTATTATGAACTGGTTGATTATGGAAGGTACCATTACTTTAAAAGCCTGCGGGAGGATAACATTCTTCATACTTGTTCCGTATGTCAGTCCCAGACTTCTTGCCGCTTCCATCTGACCTTTGTCGATACTCTGGATACCGGCTCTGATTATTTCGGCCATATATGCGCCGCAGTTCATGGAAAGGGCTATTGTACCTGCCTGAAGAGCAGGAAGCTTAAACGTATTTACACCCATCATTTTGATTGCCTGTGGTACGCCGAAATAGATAAAATAAGCCAGAACTATAAGAGGAACACCACGAATGGCATCTACATAGACAGTTCCAATTATATTAAGCACTTTTATACGGCTTACATTGCAAAGAGCAAAAATCAGACCTATTATCATTGCAAAAAACAAAGCAAGCAGGGTAAGCAGCATTGTGTTGCCCAAAGAGCGCAATAACATAAGAGAATATGTCTGTAATATAGAAATCATTCGTTGAATTCCTTCTGAAGTGTTAAAATTCCGCCTGAAAAAATCAGGCGGAATATATTGATTTATTTAAGGTATTTATCCAGAATTTTCTGGTATTTGCCGTTTGCTTTTATGTTTTTAAGACCTGCATTGAACATATCCAGAAGAGCTCTGTTGTTTTCGTTCATGATCGCAAATCCGTAAGGAGCACCTTCGCTTTCCATTCCTGCAGGGATTTTAAGTGCAAGACCGGCTGACTTGATATTGTCTGCCATGATAGGTGTGTCTTCGCAGCAAGCTGCGCTGTTGCCGAGGATAACGTCCTGATACATTGTAGGTGAATCTTCAAAAACTGTGATAGAAAAGTTATATTTGTCCTTAAGACTGTTTGCAAAGTCAGCACCTGCTGTTCCGTTTTTTACAGCAACATTTTTGCCTTTCAAGTCGGCAAAACTTGAAATTGAGCTGTCTTTTGCAACTGCAAATGTCTGTGTTGCGTTATAGTATCCGTCTGAAAAAATCCAGCCCGAATCGATACGTGACTGCTTGATTGTTGCACCCGCGATAAGACCGTCTGCCTGTCCTACCTGAACAGCGGCAACACCTGCATCCCAGCCAAGAGACTGAAGATCATACTTGAATCCCTGGTCTTCGGCGATTGCTGCAAGAATGTCAACGTCGATACCAACAAATTCGTTTTTTTCATTTGTGTATTCAAATGGTCTGAAAACAGTATCTGTTGCAATAATCCATACTTTTCCGTCTGTGCTTTTAGCCTGTTTTTTGCAGGAAACTGTGCAGAAAAGCATGAGTACTGCTAATAATGATAAAAGTAGTTTTTTCATATAAAAATCCTCCGATTTAGATTACTCTTTATAATAAGGTAAAAAGCCCATTGTATCAAGCTGATTAGTTTTTAAAAATAGGATTTTACATTGCAAGTTGCATATATTTACAAATAGTGACATATTGTGCTAAACTGCTGATAAGAATGGAAGAACTTATCACTTTTGAAGACCTGGGTCTCGATGAAGAAAGCCTTGCCGCTGTAGAAGCAAAAGGCTTTGAAAGCCCTACTCCGATTCAGGTTCTGGCGATTCCCCGATTGCTTAACGGCGATGCCAATGTTATAGCACGTGCCCGTACAGGTACAGGCAAAACTGCCGCATTCGGAATCCCTTTGACACAGACAATCCGCAATGATTCAGGCTGCGTACGTGCTCTTGTACTGACACCTACGCGGGAACTGGCTTTGCAGGTTGGTAAAGAAATAGAATCTCTTTGTACAGGAAAATATCCTCGTATTGCAACCGTATACGGCGGGCAGTCTATGAGCGAGCAGCTGCGCAAGCTCAAAACCGGTGTAGAAATTGTAGTCGGAACGCCCGGTCGTGTTCAGGATCATTTGGAACGTGGTTCTCTTAAAATCGACAAAATAGATTATTTTATACTGGACGAAGCAGATGAGATGCTCGATATGGGATTTATCGAAGATATCGAGAATATCTTTGCTTCCGCAAATCCGAACAGTCGTGTTCTGCTTTTTTCAGCAACAATGCCTGCCGCAATAATCAAGATTGCGTCAAAATTCATGGGCGATTATGAAATTGTTGAAGAAGAAGAACGGCCTGAAGAACCTGTTTTAACGGAACAGTATTATTGGATTGTAAAAGAGAATGAGAAAATAAATGCTCTTGTAAGGCTTATTGATATTGCGCCGGATTTTTACGGTTTGATTTTTACGCAGACAAAGGCTGATGCGGATTATGTCGCAAAGGAACTGGACGAACGCGGTTATGAGGTTGCGGCTCTGCATGGCGATATTCCGCAGGGACAGCGTGAAAAAATCCTTGCCCGTTTTAGAAAACGTAAAACACGGATCCTTGTTGCAACAGATGTAGCAGCACGCGGGATTGATATTGAAGGCTTGTCGCATGTTGTAAACTATGCCGTACCTTTTGACGGAGCAACCTATATACACCGAATAGGACGTACGGGTCGTGCCGGCGCAAAGGGACTTGCTTATACGCTCATCCGGCCGGAAGAAAGACGGCGTGCCGGTTATCTTAAAAATATTTCCGGTGGAAACCTGAAAGAAGCAAAAGTTCCGTCTGTAGAAGATGTTTTGAAAATCAAAAAAGAAAGGCTTTTTGCCGAGATGATGAAACAAATCGGGATTTTGGAAAACGAAACAGAAAATACAGAAACGGAACAAGGTGAAAAAGTAATAAAACCTGCTTCGGGACAGTTTGTAAAGTTTGCGGAAAAACTTTGTCAAAATCAGGATCCTGTTTCTGTTTTGGCTGCTGTTCTGGAAGAAAACTTTGGCAGACAGCTCGATCCGGAACGTTATGGTACTGTTACTTCTTTTTCGGATAATGGTCCGTCGGCAAACGGAAGACAGATTCGCCTTTATGTGGGGCTTGGCCGCCGTGACGGAATCGGCCGTCCGGAACTTGCAGGGTTCTTTTCTGACTTGCTGCATATTCCCGGTCGACTTGTTGACAGAATTGACCTTGCGGAAAACTTTTCGTTGGTCAGCCTGCCGACGGATGCGGCAATGCGGGCTTTGAATCTGTGCAAAAAGAATCGCGGGCTTCCGCATATGCATATCGATGTAAAATCAGATGACTATGGAAGAGATTCAAAAAGCGGAGGCCGGCGGTCGGGAGGCCGCTCTGAGTCCAAGCGCAGTTCAAAAAGATCAGGCAAAAAACAGTTTGGCAAGATGGACATGCTCCCGTTACAACACAGGACATCCAATGCAAGCCTTTACAAAAAGCACTGATATCAGGCAGGTGATTCGCCTTTAGAGCAGTTTCTGCAGACGCGAGACAGCGTTCGCAATGCTTTCGTAATCAAAAACATCCGCGGCGTTTTTGATGTCTGTGAGTGCGGTTGAATATGGTTCTCCCCACGAAAATGCCGAAATTTCTTCAAGAATATCTTCTATCGCAATTATGTCTGTATTAACAGCCCTGTCAAACAGCACAGGTGCTTTTTGCCGCAAAAGTTCAACGGTGCCGTTTTCTTTTGACTGATCAGTAGAATTGTTTACCGCAAAAAGATATTTGCTGACATTTTGTGTTATTGTCGAAATCTGGAGTAAAAAGGCGTCAAGGTTTTCTTTTATAAACTCCGTGTTTTCCTTTTTGCCCGCCTCTTCAAATTTAAGTGCAAAAGCTGAGAGGGTTTCGGCACCGATATTGGCGGCGGAGCCTTTTACGGCGTGGGCATAAATCGTAAACAGTTTAAGATCACCGCTTTCAAAACAGTTCCGCAGTTGAACAAGCTTGTTTTCCGAATCAAGTATGAAAGTTGTGAGAATGTCATGATAAATGTCTATGTTGTTTCCCGCAAAAGAAAGTCCCATATTGAAATTGATATCGGGAATATAGTTTTGTTCGGGAGCCGTATTTTGTGAGGTATTCTGCAGGGACTTTCTTTTGATTTTATCTTTTGGCAGCCATCGCTGCAAAATATCAAACAGATTGTTCTGTTCAATCGGCTTTGAAAGAAAGTCATTCAGACCTTCTGCAATAAACATGTCCTTTACACCGCTAAGCGCATTAGCCGTAAGAGCAATTACGGGAACATCGGCTTTTGAACCCTGCAGGGCTCTTATTGCGTGAGTAGTGTCGACACCATCCATTTCGGGCATCATATGGTCCATAAAAACCAAATCGTAATCGTTCTGTTTTATTTTTGATATTGCCTCAAAACCGGAATTGGCAAGTTCCGCCTGAATATCATATATTTTCAAAAGTCCTGCGGCAACTTTAAGGTTTACTGTGTTATCGTCTACAACAAGAATACGTGCATCCGGTGCGGAAATCGTATAATCCTGTTCCGCCTCAAAAACAGCCCGCGCAATTTCATTTGTCTCGCTTGCAAAAATACTGGCAAGCTGCATACCGGTAACAGGAAGCGAAACAATAAGCAAATCCTTGTCATATTGAAAATCGCTGCTGCCTTCCGCAATAACGGCAAATCTGAGGCGGCTCTTTTGTTGTTTTGCCTCAATAAAAATTTTGTGATAATATATAGAAGAAACTAGAACAAATTCGTAATTTTCGGTGGAGAAAAGCTTGTCAAAAGCCTCTGAATCAGAGACAATCGTGTATTCACATTTTAAGTCATCGAGTAGCTTTGAAAGATTTTGGGCAAAAATATCTCTGGGTTCATACAGAATAATCTTTTTGCCTTTTGTATTGTTTATGTAAATAATTTTTTCATCGGAAACAATTTGTTGCTTGAGTTTTACCGTAAAAGTGGAACCTTTGCCGTATTCACTTTCTACACTTACTTTGCCGTCCATCATCTCGGCCAGCTGTTTTGTGATGGAAAGTCCGAGACCAGTTCCTTCTATATTACGGTTACGTTTTGTATCCACCCGGGAGAATAGGGCAAACAATTTTTCAAAATCTTCCTTTTTAATGCCTATTCCCGTATCTTCTACACAAATACTCAGTTGAATATTCTTTTCATCATCAAAATCCCTGCGTATTGAAAGGACAATATAACCTTCCTTGGTGTATTTTACAGCGTTGCTGAGCAAATTGTTCAGTATCTGTTTTATTCGTTTTTCATCACCAAAGAGGAATCTTGGTATTTCAGGGTCAATATGAACAAAAAAGCCGAGCTTTTTTTCAATTGCCCGCAGTTTTATTATAGAAATAACATCAAGAACAACCGACTCCAGTTCGTATTTAGCAGGTATCAGTTCAAGCTTGCCGGACTCGATTTTTGAAATATCCAGAATATCATTTATTATTCCAAGGAGACTGCGGGTTGAGTTATTGATATCGTTTGCATATTCCTTTATGGCTGGCGGCAGATCCTCAAACAGTATCAGTTCCGACATGCCGAGAATCGCATTCATCGGAGTTCTGATTTCGTGACTCATGTTTGCAAGAAAATTTGATTTTGCCTTTGTAGCGGAGATGGCTATTTCACGGGTTTCTATAAGCGACTGGGAAATTTCATCCTGAATTATCTGCGAAACAAAAATATGCGCGCAAGTTTTTAGGATGTTTTCTTCATCCTGTGAAAACGATTCGGAGTCATGACAGTTGTCAAAACAGATAAAACCCCAGAATATTTTGTCGATAATAACCGGAATCGTGATATTGGACTGTGATTCTGCATCACAGGTTTTACAGAACGGCATCAGAGAAGTTGAGTTTCTGATTGTGTTCATAAGACTCTTGTAGTCGGGGTTGTTCTTCCAGTGTTGCAAAACACCGTCAGTATCCAAAAAAGTTGCGCCGCTGTTTATGAATAAAGGCTTTACAAGCGGCGAAGCCCATTCCGCAATTATTGTACAAGTCGTTTGTTCGTCATCATCAGACTGCCAGTTGATTTTCCACAGGTGGATACGGTCGATTCCCAGCTGCTTTCCAACTATACCAAGCCCAATATTCAGTCTGTCAGAGAACTTTTCCGCCGAAACTTCCGCAAGCTCACGGGAGGCTTCGTTTACAGAAGACAAGAGCTGGTCTTTTTCCGTTATTTTTTGGATGGTATCAAGCTGAAGAATGTATGCGAGAATCAGGTGACCGCATGTATTTACGATGTTTTCCTGTGCTGGTGTAAAAATCCTCTCATGGTGGCAGTCACTAACACCAATGTATCCCCAGTACTCATTGTGCAGGATAATCTGTATTGTGAGCTGCGAAAGAATGTGACGTTCGCGCAGAGATCTCCAGTCTACCGGCTTGTCCTTTTCGACACGGCAGTTCTGAAAAATATTTTCCGGCTTCATTCTGAAAGTAACATCTGTATTGGAAAACCGCTTTTTGGTTATCGCACGCAAAGGATTTGCCAGTTCGTTTTCGGATTCCCAGTGATGCTTGAGTGTAAGCCAGCAACCATTGTCACAGTCTTCGGTTTTTTGCCAGACAAAAACCCTGTCACCGCCTACGGCTTCGCCGATAATGCGGAGAGCTTCGTAAATCCGTTTGTCAGGTTCAAGGTTATTGTTTTCAGTGAGGATTCGGATTATTTCGTTACTGTAGGCAACGATTTTTTCCTGTTTTTTAAATACGAGGTTTTCTTCATATTGAAGTATGTGGATTTGGAAAATGTTTGCACAGTTGTTCAAAAGGTTTTCTTCGTCTTTTGTAAAAGTTCGCTCACGATGACAGTCGTCAAAGCCGAAAAATCCCCAGTAATCGTTGCCCTCAAACAACTGCACAATCATAATGGACTGAATGTTGTCCATCTGTTTTTCTTTCCAGCCGCGCGGTTTGTCACTGATTTTTGCGTTTATAAAGCGTTGTTCCGGCAGCTTTCGGAATTCGATATCTTTGTCCGTCATTATGGTGCCGCCTTTTTGACTGCCCTTGTGATACGGCGGCGCGTTCGGCGATTCCCAGAAAAACGATCTTTCGATCCAGTGTCCTATGTCTTCTGAATGAGTTCTTCTGTATAAATAAACCCTGTCAACGTTTACTGCTTCACCAACGATTCTTAAAGCTTCTGTCATTTTGCTTTTGAACGGAATGTCATCTTTTTTTGTCAGTACCAGAATAACTTCTTCTGTTATGGTAAGAAGTTTTTCGTGATATTTGTCACTGACAAACCGTTCGTAATGCAGCGTTCTGGGGTTTCTTCCTGTGTAAAGCAAAAGCAGCCGTTTGAATAAACTTGAAAGAAGCAAAGCTGTCTGTTCTTCAAACTGGAAACATCCGGAAAAGAATAAAAGCCCGAACCCTAAAAAGGAATCGCCGAATATTACGGGAATAATGATTTTGTCGTTTTCAAACTTTATTTGAAATAATTCGCCCGAAAGAATTTTGCCCAGTTGCTGCAGAAATTGGTTTTCAAAGTTTATATGGATTGAATATTTTTCTTTATTACTGTTTTGTGTAATGTTTGTACAGCTTGCTATGCACTGACAGATGAATGTGTTGTTGTCCGCAGGTTTGTTTTCCCATATCTGTATTGTCTCGCATTCAGTAATTCCGGTCATAACATTCAGAACTTCGCTTACGGATGCGCTGTCAGGTGAAGAAGACAACGAATCTATAAGAGAAGAAACTTTATGAAAAATAGATGCAATATTTGTTTTCTCTGCAGGCATAAAATTACTATATACCATTTTTTTTACTTTTTAAAGTAAATCTCTAAAAAGTTAATTTTCATTATTTTAGTACTATTTTTACAGGGCAGTGGTCTGAGCCTGTAATGTCCTTTAATATTTCCGAAGACTTTACGTTGTCCGTAAATGAGTTGTTCACGCACTGATAATCAATACGCCATCCGATGTTTTTTTCTCTTGCATGAAAACGATAGCTCCACCATGTGTATTGTTCCGGTTCGCTGCAAAAATGCCTGAAAGTGTCGCAGTATCCCGCATTAAGAAACTTTTCCATCCAGTCACGTTCTTCGGGCAGATAGCCGGGGTTGCCTTCGTTTGATTTTGGTCGTGCAAGATCAATCGGCTTGTGTGCGATGTTGTAGTCACCGCATAGAACAATATTGTGATTTTCCGCAACGAGATTGTCGCAGAATTTTTTAATTGCGTCACAAAAAGCCAGTTTGTACGGCAGCCGTGCCCCCGCATCCTGGCTGTTAGGAAAATATGCGCTTATAACCACAAGGTTACCAAAGTAAGCCGCAAGAATACGACCCTCATCGTCAAATTCCGATAGTTCTGAAACTGTTGTTTTGTCGGGTTTAACGCGTGTATAAATTGCTGTTCCTGAATAGCCGGGCTTTTTTGCGGATGCCCAGTAAGACAGATACGGTCTGCCGTCACTGCCAGCCGGGGAGAGCAGGTTTTCTGAAAGCTGTCCGGGGCTTGCCTTTGTTTCCTGAATACAGACAACATCTGCGTCACAGCCGGCAAGCCATGATACAAAACCTTTTTTTTCTACAGCGCGGATTCCGTTCACATTCCATGAAATGACGGATTTAACAGTATTTTCAGCCATGAGCTAATTGTGAAGCATTATATAGGAAAAGTCCAGTTTTTTTTCTATATAACTGTGTTATTAAAAAACTTTCGGGATTTTTTTTGACTTAATGCCGATAAATGTATATAATATGAAAAGGTTACAAAAAAATTTGTAAAACTTTTGAAAAGATTAAAATCTAGGGTTATTTATACTAGATTTATACTAATCTTTGTAAAAAGTTAAACACAATAACTGTAACCTATTGTATATTCACAATAACAACAAATAAAGGAGTTGTAAAAAATGAAAAAGATTATTGCAATCTTAGTTGCATTGGCTGTAGTTTCTATGGCTTTTGCACAGACAGTAAGCATGTCAAACACTGTTGAAATGCGTCCTGTTATCACAGTTAACGGTGGTACAGCTGCATGGAACTGGGGTGCATGTGAGCGCCAGGACGGTGCTATGTTTAATGATGAAGTCATAGCAACTGGTGAAACAGGTGACGGACGTGGTAAATTTAGAGGAAGAGTTAGAACAGACCTTCTCGTTAAAGATCCTGCAGGTGCTGGTCTTATGAATATCCTTCCACGTATCGGCCTCAAAGTTCGCAGTGCAGACTTCCTCGGAACATATAAAGCTCTCGACTTCTTGGCATTCGGTTTCGGTACATTTATGGAACCATATGATGCAGGTGCTTATCTTAGCGCTGCTTATGAAATGGTACGTCCTAACGATGGTAATGAAGACGGTTCATGGTGGTCAGCCGGCGGTTGGAATGGTGACACATGGGGTGCATGGAACTCAGCTACAAACTGGAACGGTGCATTCGTAACATTCCTCGGCGAAGGCGTCGGAATCGACGGTTTCAAAGCATCTTTGATTCTGAACAACGACTGGTTCAACAAGAACACAGCTTCTTTGGCAGTACAGTTGGGATATTCAGCTGACCTTTTCGGTGTAACAGCATTGTATGACGGCGCATTCGGTACACAGAGCGCAAATGGTACAGGTGCTCTTCCTGCAGGT
>JAEEGL013409325.1_pt1 | contig 34045 bp, 29 predicted proteins | sample 9134231 | NCBI WGS metagenome assembly JAEEGL01 (sample SAMN16246548, study PRJNA631951) | gut metagenome | biome: gut microbiome; feature: rumen; material: fiber-attached | host: Bos | place: Iran: Karaj | collected 2018-10 | reverse complement strand
TGTCTGGAATATGGTAAAATAATTTCGTGGCACTGTGGCGGAGTGGTTACGCAGCGGTCTGCAAAACCGCGTACACCGGTTCAATTCCGGTCGGTGCCTCCAGCAAAGGCTTGCCCGTTCGCCCCTTAGGACGCGTCGGGCTGAGCGAAGCGAAGCCCGAGTGGCGGAATTGGTATACGCGTTCGACTTAAAATCGAATGGAGAAATCCATATGGGTTCAAGTCCCATCTCGGGCACCACAATAGATTATATTAAAAGGGATGGCAATGAAAATTTTTGAAAAGAAATGTCCAAACTGTAATGCTAATTTAGAATTTAAAGTTGGAGAACAAGATATCGTTTGTCCACATTGTCGCCGAACGTATGCAGTAGAATATGATCAAACTAGATTTATTGATCCGGAAGTACAGCTAAAAGCTAAAGATATTCAGCTTAAACTTATGGACGATTATATGAAAGCCCGCTCTTTTTCAAAGGTTTTCTTTGTAATCGTACTTATCATTATGATAGGAATGACAGTTTTCGGTATATTCATGTATATAAATGCAAAAAATGGAATGGAACAGCAACGTCAGAAGTTTAATGAGAGTTTTATAAATCCAGCATTTGATGAATTTACAGAATCGAATAAATAGAGAACTTGCTGGTTAGCAAAAAACGTGTTAGTATATATCTAGTTGCCGCGATAGCTCAGTTGGTAGAGCGCATCCATGGTAAGGATGAGGTCACGAGTTCAAATCTCGTTCGCGGCTCCATTTTTTATGCTAAAATATAATTATGAATAAATTGGTCAAAAGAGGGCTTTCTGCCTATAAAGTATTTTTAAAAAATAAACTAGCAATGTCTTTCTTGATGCTTTTTTCTGGCATCATGATGTTCATTGGCGCAATTAATGGACGCGGTAACGACACTAAAACCCTTCCTCTTATCATAACTCTAGGTGGAATTATATTTGCTTTTTGGGGTTTTTATAAGCTCGGTTACATTAAATCGAATTACGACAAATTAGTTTTAGATGGGATTGAAAAAGACAAAGCCCGAAGAAAAGTTTTATTTTTGCAAATGGGAGAAACTCTGATTTATACTGCAATTGCATTTTTAGGAATTTTCTTATTGATAGACGAAAAATTCACAAATAAAGCCCTAGACTTGATGGCTGGCGGTTTCACGATTCTAAACGGTATTTTTGGAGCTATTTATGTGTGGAAGAATCGCGAAAACAAAGACCTTCGTTGGAAGCTAACTTTGCTCTTGATGTTTATCGAATTGATTGTTGGTCCTTATTTCATTTTCGCTTCAAATTCAATTGATATTGGTGGATATATTGTGATGGGCGTATTAACAATGGCCGCTGGTACTGTCGAAGTACTGTCAGCACTTACGATGGCTAATATAAAGAGTACAATAAAAGACGGAAAAGATATTGTCGAAATCATGAAAGACGACAAAAAAACAGAGTAAAATTTACAATATCGCCTTGATTTTTCTAAACCACAAGCATATAATAATACTTATGCAAAGTGGAGATAAAAGTGGAAGCCTATAGGCTTGTGTTTGTCAGCGTTGCCACGCTGTTTGGACTATTGCGATGGGTTATATTGTTTTTATTGCTTATAATCACCGCTTTTTTCATTCGTAAACGGACTTATACTGATTCTAGGTCATGGGCTATATGGGCCTTCATCACTATAATTGCTGCCCCGTACTTAATTCTCGAGATTATTCGAATAACTCCACCAGACAATGGGTATATCCCTGTTCCTGAAACGAACGAGGTTCCGACCAACGATGAAGATTCGAACAAAAAACACGACGGTCAACAAAGCTATGGTGATGATGGACCTCAAAATCCGTCCGAAAGTAAGAACCGTGGCAAAACTCCATCTTCAAGTGGTTCTGGCGATACGCCAAGCCCGGAGCCAACACCAGAGCCGTCTCCAACTCCAGAGCCTCCAGAAGAATATGATATTACTACTGGTGAAACTAAGACTATTGACCCTAATCAATACACTCCGGGCTCAACGATTATTGTTACTGCAGCTGAAAAGCCTGGGTTTACTTTCTTAAAATGGTCAAGTAATCAAAGCTTGCTCAATAACTCTACTAGCAACCCGGTAACCTTCACTATGCCAGATGAAGAAGTTGAGATTACACCTATATACGAAGCTAGCAAGTATATTATCAGATTCCTAAACTATGATGGCAGCGAATTGCAAAATAGCAAAATAGAACATGGACAAACTCCGGTCTATAATGGTGAAACACCAACAAAACCGGCAGATAATACCTATACCTATAGTTTTGCGGGCTGGGAACCAGAAATTACTCCAGCCACTGGAGCTAAAGATTACACTGCTAAGTTTAACCAGAATTTCATTAACTATACCATCACGTTTGAAGACGATGACGGATCAGAAATCTCTAAGAAAACTGATTATCACTATGGGGATACGGTGACTATCCCGGCCGATCCAACTAAACCAGCAACGGTGGAATACACTTATACATTTGCTGGATGGGATAATGAAGTGACTACTGTTTCTGGTGATGCTACTTATACTGCCACTTATACTGCAACGAAAAATAAATACACGGTTACTTTCGAGAATTATGACGGCACGGTTTTACAGAGTTCAGAAGTTGAATATGGGCAATCTCCTTCTTATACTGGGGAGACTCCAGTTAAATCATCCGATAATACTTATTACTACACCTTTGATGGTTGGACTCCTGAAATCATTGAAGTTACGGGAGAAAAAACATACACGGCCAAGTTTGTCCCCCATTTCATAGATTATGTTATTACGTTTAACGACGATGATGGCGCGGAGATATCAAAGAAAACAGATTATCATTATGGAGACACAGTAACTGTTCCAGCTGATCCGACAAAAGAAGCAACTGCAGAATATACTTACACATTTGTTGGATGGGATAATGAGATAACTACTGTTTCTGGAAATGCTACATATACCGCTACTTATACTGCAACGAAGAATAAGTATACGATTGTTTTCGAGAATTATGATGGTACTGTTCTGCAAAGTTCTGAGGTTGAATATGGGCAGACACCAGCATACAACGGAGAAACACCTGCCAAACCTGCTACAGCAGAGCATACCTACACCTTCTCTGGATGGGACCCGGAAATTACAGCCGTAACTGGTAGCAAAACCTACACTGCAACCTTTGTTGATGTCACTAACCGTTATACCGTCTCATGGAAAAATGAAGATGGCACTGTATTAGAAATCGACGAGAATGTTCCGTTTGGTGAAACTCCTACTTACGATGGGGATACTCCGACAAAATCTTCTACAGCTGAGTGGACCTATACTTTCTCGGGCTGGGAGCCTGAAATAACCAGCGTTTCTAGTGATACTACTTATACTGCTACCTATTCGCAAACTAAAAATAAGTATACAATTCGTTTTGTAAATTATGACGGTACGGAACTACAGAATTCTGAAGTTGAATACGGACAAACTCCAAGCTATTCCGGTGAAACACCTACTAAACCAGCTGATAATACATACACATATAGTTTCTCTGGTTGGTCTCCAGAAATAGCTACAGTCACTGAGGCTAAAACCTATACTACTACTTATGATTCAAATTATATTAATTACACTGTGACCTTTAACGACGATGATGGTACGGAGATATCAAAGAAAACAGATTATCATTATGGCGATATAGTAACTGTTCCTGCTGATCCAACAAAGGAAGCGACTGCAGAGTATACTTACTCGTTTGCTGGGTGGACACCAGAAATTGCTAATGTCACAGCCGATGCTACTTATACCGCAACTTATACTGCGACGAAGAATAAATATGCTATCACTTTCAAAAACTATGATGGGAGCACATTGCAGAGTTCTGATGTTGAATATGGACAAACGCCAGTATATGGTGGTGAAACTCCAACGAAACCAGCCACCGCACAATATACTTATAATTTCTCTGGCTGGGAACCAGAAATAGCTAGCGTGACTGGTGAGGCTGCTTATACGGCAAAGTTCAGTGAGACAGTCAATAAATATACTATAACTTGGAAGAATGATGATGATACCATATTAGAAACTGATGAAAATATCCCTTATGGAGAATCTCCAACCTATGATGGAACATTTCCGACAAAAGATTCTACAGCCGAATGGACCTACGCTTTCTATGGCTGGACACCGGATGTTTCGAGCGTGACTGGTGACGCCATTTACACTGCTGCTTATCTGCAGTCTAGAAATAAATATACTATCAGCTTTACAAACTACGACGGCACAGAACTCCAAAGTAGCGAAATTGAATACGGACAGCTTCCAGCATATAATGGCGAAACACCTACTAAACCAGCCGACCATACATATAACTACACATTCGATGGATGGGATAAAGAAATAGTTTCCGTAACAAAAGCCGAAACTTATACCGCAACATTCAGTGAAGAATATATTGATTATACTGTAATTTTCTTGAATGACGATGGCTCTGAAATAATGAAGAAAACTGATTATCACTACGGAGACACAGTAACTGTTCCAGCTGATCCGACAAAAGAAACGACTGCAGAATATACTTATACGTTCGCTGGATGGGATAGCGAAGTAACAAGTGTTTCTGGCAATGCTACATATACCGCTACTTATACCGCTACGAAGAATAAGTACACAATTACATTTGAGAATTATGACGGCACAGAATTACAAAGTTCTGAAGTTGAGTATGGACAAACACCAGTATACACAGGAGAAACACCAACGAAGCCAGCCGATAATACATATACGTACAGCTTTAACGGATGGTCTCCAGAAATCACTTCCGTGACTGAGGCTAAAACCTATACTGCGACCTTTGAACCTACTTATATTAATTATCATGTTATATTCAAGAGCGACGACGATGAAACAATTATTTCTGAAAAATCTGATTATCATTATGGCGACACCATTATTATTCCTGAAGACCCAGTAAAAGAAGGCCATACTTTTATTGGTTGGTTCACTGGTGATGATATAGAGCTCACTGAAGGCGCTACCGTAACTCACAATGTCACTTATTATGCCCATTTTAATACTGGCTTAGTTTGTAAGCTTGCGACAAAGCTCCATGTTGAACCATGTAATAGTGCATCTACTGGTGGGTGTTTGACTAATGGTTATCGGGCTAATGATCCAATCACCTACGGCGAGCTGATTGGAGACGAAGAAATCACTTCATTGCATGGGATTGCCTATGACTGCGACGTTAACAACAATGGAGAAATCGACGTAGTCGTAGATGGAAATGGGGATCCGGTCTTAGATGGTGACGGTGATACTATTTCAGCAGAGAGATTTTACTTCCTCGACCACACTGATGATGGCTATGCTTCTTTGATTTACTACAGCCTTCTCCCTAAAGAAGGAAGCAGCAGTATGTATTACGCTGATGCGACTGCATTATTGCCAACAACGTCGAATTCAGACTGGACAAACCCTCATCTCCGAGAAATTGACGGCAAGGTTTCAAGATTTGCAGATAAGTCTGAACTGGATGCCTCATGTACTAGCAGTAGCACCGCCGCGAATTGTAAATCATATTTATTAGGAAAAGGACGATTCTTGTTAGAAAACTCAGCTTTTTCGACTAGCACTCAGCCGGATGGTATATGGTTGATTTCTGACAACCCTCCTACCAAGGCTAGCAGAATCCATACTCGTTCCGTTAATACAACAATCAATAGTAGAACAGAACAGAATGCTCCAAAACCTGTGATTGAGGTGCCGTATTCAATGATCGAAAAAAGAAATTTGCCAAAAAAGACGGTGACGTTCGAATCTAATGGCGGCACTGCGATCAATGATCACGAGGTTGAGATTGGAGATATGATTGGGACATTGCCAACACCTGAAAGAGAAGGATATATGTTCTTTGGATGGTATGAAACTCCTGAACTGTATGGTGAAGTGACCGCGGAAACAATAATCGAAGACGATGTGACTTTCTATGCTCGATGGGTTGAGAATAGCAGTAGTTTTCCGATTGTATTCCATGAGATAAATGCCTGTACGTTTAACAAAACTTCAATGTATAGTGCAGATCCAATTACTGGAGAACATTGTAGATTTGCAGACGGAGTTAATACTTTTATCGATACCGGAGTCATGCTGTTTTCTGACATAGAACATGGTGGAGAAGATAATTATAATAAAGATTTTGAATTAGGATTTGATATCGTATCTTACATTCCAAAAGACCAAGACGAAGGCGATGATAACCCTCAAGCTACATTTGTAAACTCAAAGCAAGAAAAAGCCGATGCTTTTCCGGGTTTTGTAGTAAGGCGACAGAGTAATAGTATTCAGTTAACCAGTAAATTCCATGGTACTACAAAAACTACTGAAACTAATCCATTGGCATCAACCGTTAGTCGCGTAAGAATAAAGAGAGAAAATGGAGCTATTTCTTACTCTTACAATGACGATACGTTCACGGAACTTGTTCCAAAAAGTCTTCTTGATATTGCTGAACACTTTGATACCACAGTATGGTTCGGCGCTGCTCCTCTAGACGAAAATAACACCCCGATGCAACGCCCACTCAAAGGCACCCTAACCGACATGTATATTAAGCTTGCAAATTAAACTCGCTGAACTTATCGTTTTTGATAGCTTCACGCATTTCTTCAGTGAGGTGGATTAGAAAGCGGATGTTATGGATTGATAAGAGTGTAGCGCCGAATGTTTCGTCGCAACGCATTAAATGATGAATATAAGCCTTGGTGTAGTTTTTGCAGGTATAGCAATCGCAGCTATGGTCTAAAGGTGTGAAGTCTTCTTTGAATTTGGCGTTTTTAAGATTAATGCGATTCTCTTTCGTGTCTCCGCGTTTATCTTTTCTAAGCCCTGGAACGAGAGCGTTGCCATGGCGCGCAAGACGCGTTGGGCTGACGCAGTCGAAGATATCGACTCCGCGCTTTACACCTTCAACGAGATCAACTGGCTCGCCGACGCCCATCAAATAACGAACCTTGTCTTCAGGGAGAAACGGGCAGGAATATTCAATAGCCTTATACATATCGTCTTTGCATTCACCATCGTTGGCAACACCGCCAATCGCATAGCCATCAAAACCAATTTTGACGGTTTCTTTAGCGGAATATCCCCTTAAATCTTGATGCGGGCCACCTTGAACAATACCAAAAAGGTTCTGGTTCTTGTTCTTATGGACTTTTTTGCCGCGCTTAGCCCAGCGAAGAGTGCGTTCTACACTGTTTTTGAGATAGTTATAGTCAGCCGTAGCTGGCGGGCATTCGTCAAAGCTCATCGCAATATCACTATCTAACAGATTTTGAATTCTAATTGATTCTTCTGGGGTGAGGAAGAGTTTTTTACCATCTAATTCAGATTTGAAGTGAACACCTTCTTCGGTAATATCTTTCTTTTTGTTGTGAGCAAGTGAAAACACCTGATATCCGCCAGAATCGGTCAGGATTGGACCATCCCAGTTCATAAACTTATGTAAACCACCGGCTTTTTCGACAACTTCAGGGGTGGGGCGAAGCCAGAGATGATAGGTGTTAGCAAGGATGATGCCAGGGTTAGTGGCTTTAACTTGTTCTGGGCTCAAGGTTTTTACCGTTGCCTGAGTACCAACCGGCATGAACATTGGTGTCTCATATTCTTGTTTTTTGCCATTTTTATCTGTAAAAATAAGTTTGCCGTATCTTGCACCGGTGTTCTTGTCTTTATGGATTAACTTATATTCAACTTTCATTTTGCTCCTAAATAATCAACATAGCATCACCGAAACTGAAGAAGCGATATTTTTCTTCAACTGCGTGTCTATAGGCTTTTAACACCAAATCACGCCCAGCGGGGCCGGAAAAGGCGGAAACTAGCATGATTAAGGTCGATTTAGGGAGGTGAAAATTAGTGATAAGCCCGTCTACAACTTCAAATTTGAAGCCTGGGTAGATAAAAATGTCGGTTTCACCGCTATCGGCGATGATTTTACCGTGTTTTTTAGCGACAGTCTCCAGAGTACGAACAGTGGTGGTGCCAACAGCGAAGATCCTACCGCCATTTTTCTTGATTTCATTGATTTCTTTTGCGGATTTATCAGATACGAAGTACTCTTCGGTGTGCATCTTGTGTTTAGTGACGTCTTCGACGTTTACTGGGCGGAAAGTGCCAAGCCCAACATGTAGAGTGATTTTGATGATTTTTACTCCCTGTTTTTCGGCACTCCTAAGAAGTTCTGGCGTAAAATGTAGGCCAGCGGTAGGGGCAGCGGCGCTACCAGGGTTTTTAGCATATACCGTCTGATATCTTCCCTGATCTTTGAGTTTTTCGTGAATATATGGCGGAAGTGGCATGGTACCGAGTTTATCTAAGATTTCAAGGAAAATCCCCTGGTATTTAAACTGAACATGCGTTATTCCTTCTTCTAAGGTATCTAGAACGGTTGCAACTAGTGGGGCTGGTTCTTTATCGGTTTTTGCTCCAAAGGCAATTTTTGTGCCAATTTTAAGGCGTTTTTGAGGCCTTGCAAGGCATTCCCAGGTGTCGCTACCTAAGTCTTTAAGGAGTAAAAGTTCGACTACGCCGCCAGTTTCCGGTTTTACCCCTATAATTCTGGCTGGGATTACCTTGGTTTCGTTTAAAACTAGAGCGTCACCTGGTTTTATGTATTCCAATATCTCTGTAAAATGTTTATCTTCGAATGATTCTTTTTCCCTATCAACAACTAAAAGACGCGAAGAAGAGCGGTCTTTTAGAGGAGTTTGAGCTATCAGTTCCTCTGGTAAATGGTAATCAAAATCATCTGTTTTCACTCTGTATGTTATACCATATTTTTGATATTTTTACCAGAAGCTTAAAAATAGCCCCTATGCGGGGCTATTTAAAGATTTGAAAATTAGCTTGCGCAATATACTTCGCCGAGGAAGTCCGTACAGTCACCACTTCCCGTATTGTAGTTCTGTGCATAAGTCTCAGCTATTTTCGTAAATAAAGTTTGGAATCTCGTAGCGGCAGCGCTGATGTTTTCGAGGTTAATTGGGGCAAGCTCTGTGATATCTGGTTCTTCGCTCTTCACGTAATCATCGAAGGCTTTTTTGGCTTCATTGTAAGCATTTTTCTTCTCATAGTAGCTTTTGCCATAATCCGAATCATAATAGATCTTGTACGCTTTGGCGGTGGCTAATGCAAGCTCTAGCCATTTAGTGCCATAAGTTTTGAGTTTTTCATTGTCGGACTGAATAAGCGCATTTCCGGCTGTGGTGAATGCGGAATCTGTGCTAAGCCATTCAAGGTCGTCTCTTGCTACTTCGAAAGCATGCCAAGCTTTATAGACTTCTAGTTTGCCTTTTAATGAATCGGAATTTATCGCCATTTTATTAAATGATTCTTTGAATCCTTTATATAATTCTTGAATTTCATTATTGCGTTTGACGCCAGATGTTTCGCCAAGTTTATCTACTAAATCGCTTAGCCCTTCCGTTGAGGCTAGACAGCCTTCAGAATAGCCGTTAAATTCCTTGTTGGTATAATAGGCATCGTCATAATAATTCAAAACCTTGTCACAATCACTGTTGTATATGAGCGCGTCAATTTTTTCATCAACTTGTTTTGCCGTCTTGTAGGACTCACCGTAGTCAACCTTGAAAATAATAGGCAAAAAGATAACCGCAAGAACTGTTAGAGTAATTACAATTGCTCCGATTATGCAAAAAATAATAATAGCTTTTTTTGTTTTTGGGTCCATTGGCTTTGACTCGGTCGTCGTGGTTGAATCAGCAGGTGCTGGCGCAGGCTGATCGACAGCCGGAGCTGGTGCTGCTGGCGCTGGGGCTGGTTCTGGCGCTGGTGCACTTGATTGAGTTTGATTATTTTGACTTTCGTCCATATGATACCTTTCTATATTTTATTTAATTTTACCATAAGAATTTTATTTTGGTTCTACATTAATACTAAATAACGCTGGTGCATCTTTTCCTGTTTCGAAGAGCGAATAAATTCTGCTAGTTTTATCCATAACATTAATTGATCCAAATACGCTTAGTTTTAGATTGTTATCATCACGATTGTAGAAACTTAAATTGATTACTCCTAGTTTAGATTTGATGGTATTTTCAAGTTTGGCTTTGGCCGTAGCAAAATCTGTACCATCTTTAAACTCGCTAGTACAAATTGAAATAGTATAACCTTCGAAATCTTTTCTATTCTTTTCGACATCCGTATTAATTTTGTCAAGTTTTGCCGAAACGTCGCTGAAATTGATTCCTGGATCTATCCCCTTAATAAAACCGCTTATTTCTCCTGGAACGTCTAACAAGCTCTTTACGTCCACTTCTGTGCAGCTGTTTTTAATCTTTTTAAATGGGTTTTTGCTGTTAAAATCGATTTTTTGTTCTTTTGAAATCTCTCTTATCTCTTCTGGCATAATGGACACAACAAACTCTACAGAATCCAGCGAGTCGTCTTCTAATGCAATTATAATGTTTTCTACTTCCGAGCCTGAAGTATATGTGACTTTTCCATTACCTTTCGTTAGTTGTTGATCAGAGCCTCCACCCGCTTTGTAGATTGTTACGGATGTGCTGATTGGCGCATGCACAGTGACTTCGGTGTTGGTGGAGTCTAATGTTGATAAATAGAATTGTTTTGACGATGCCGGCTCTATTGAAAGCTTTTCGGTGCATATACCACCGCAGTAGATTACCTCATTCTTTGAACTTTTACTTTGGTCGAAAGCATCTGCGCGTATTTTGTTGTTAATCATTGGAGCTACAAATATAAATGAAGCCGTAATGATTAGGACAAAGGTTAGAAGGCGCCATGCGCCACCACCGATGAGTTTACCAATAATGCGACCGACGCCATAATGATTCCGCACGACTCGTAAAACCCAACGTGTTACGCCCCAGATAAAATTTAAGACACCAACGACAAGCGCAGACCAGAAAACAATTTGGCCAAAGCTAAGTTGGGCATCATGGGTGCCGTTCGCATACGCTGTGATTTTTTCACTATTTCTTATAATATAAATGCCAACTGGGAGCATAATTGCGACAAGCAGCCAAATAATAATCCTAATAATCTTGAAGGCTATGTGTTCTTTCTTTGGGGATGCCGTTGGAGGGTCGGTAGGCTTCTTGCTTTGATCGTGAGTCAGTTCTATTTGCTCGGCAAAGCTAGGAGAGTTGACATTTTTTGTAGGTTTTTCAGTTTTTGGTTGTTCGTCTTCGAGTCCATTAATAGTTGGCGCAGTTGCTTCTGATTCTGGTTCCTGCGTATCTGAGGGTTTTTCGGACTCTGTTTTCGTAATTTCTTCTGGTTCTGTAGCTGGTTCTTCTGCTGCGGGTTGTTCTATATTTTCAGTTTCCTCGGTTGTTTCTTCTTTTGGTTCATCTGCTGGAACTACGTCTTTTTCCTGCGCAGCTTCTTTTGCTACAGCAGCTTCTATTTCGTCTAACTCCTTCTCTTCTAGTGTTTCTTCAGAAGGGTCTGGGAAGCTTTGCGGTTTGACCGCATCCATAACTAGCGGTTTTTTCTTTGGATCTTTTTCGACCATTTTCACCTCTCTTAATTTATTAATTTCTGTCAAAAAATATTTTCGACAAAAACCTCACCTTATTTACATCAATTATAGCATAAGCAGAATAATTATTGAATGATTTTTCGGTTTTTTGGTCTAATGAGTTTTTTAGGTTTAGCAAGGCGTGCTTTTGGGGCTGGCGCAGCGTTTGTTGGGGCTTGTTTTCTAACAATGCCGAGTTTCTTATTTTTGGCACGGCGTTTTTTAGCAACATCTTCAGCGAGTTGCTGTTCGATTCTGGCGGTAGTAGTAATAATAGCCTCTTCGTCACCGGCAGCTTCGTGAAGAGCTAAGATTTGACGAAGCGTGGTGGTACTATGGTCTAACTCGTAAGCTGATTCTAGCGCAGCAATAGCATCTTTTCTACGACCGAGTTGCTCTTTAGCTTTAGCGAGGGCAATATAACGTGCTGGAATATCGCCCTCCAGTTCCAGCGCTTGTTCAAAAGCAAGCTCGGCTTTTTCATAAGCGCCAGTTTCAAGATAAATAAGACCTGCGTTATGGAGTGAGGATGGATTATCGTCTAATGATTGGGCGATTTCAAAGCATTCAATTGCATCATCGAATTTTTGCTCTTTGGCATACAAAATGCCAAGACGGTTGTAGGCCGCAGCGTTTTTTTCATCAAACTTCAAAATGGTGAGAAGAGCCTTTTCAGCGCGAAGTGGCTTGCGCTCTTTCATCGAAGTTTGCGCGATTGTCCAAAGTTTTCGCATCTGAGCAGCATACTTAGGATTCTTTGGTTTTTCTTCGGTTTTCTCTGGTTTTTCTTTATAGAAAAAAATTAAGAAGATGGTAAAAATAATTAGGATGAATACACCTAGCATAAGAATATTTTAGCATAAATCGGCCACAATATGCAACTTGATATGGCCGTTGGCTTTAATGTTCTCATATAGTTTAAGCAGCTTCTCAAGACGCGGCAAAAATTTTGTGTCGTTTGTTAAAAAGAAGGTTTTATAGAGCATGTCTATAGCAGTACCTACGACCTCTAGAGCATAGTTTCGGTCTTTTTTGCCAGAAATCTGGTTTGCTAGCTTTGGCAAATCCTTATTTTTAGCCACGATTAACTGTTTGGCAAGGCTTTTGACGTCTTCGCTTGCATCAATTTGAGACGAAAGAGTATCTTTGGTTTTTAAGACATAAACCTGAGCGCGAGAAACAACTGTTGGCAAAAGCGCGGATAGATTTTTAGTTACGAGGACAAAAATGTCATGTTCATTTGGCTCTTCAAGATTCTTCAAAAATGCGTTTTGCGCCGCCTCATTCATGGTGTCGGCTGGGCAAACGATAAAGTATCGATCTTTGATGTTTTTAGTGCGAGCCTGGCTAGTGAATTCACGCACCATATCAACCGTTATCTTGTTAGTTTTGGGGTCTGGATTAAGGTAAAAAGCATTTTTTATGCCGATTTTAGTGTCTGCTGGCATAACAAAAATGGAAAAATTAGTGTTTTTGGCGATCTCTGGGATTTTTTCGATTTCGTCAAAGAACACTTTCGAACTCCTTTGGAGTTTTTGCAATAAAAGTTTTGCGAATATTATCTGGACTACCTGGAATAGTAATCTCTAAGGAATGTGCGTGTAAAAATAGACGCGTGTTGCTCTTTTTTTCACTGTAAACACGATCACCTAAAATTGGAGTACCAATATACTTAAGGTGTACACGAAGTTGGTGAGTGCGACCGGTAATTGGCTTTAACTCTAAGAGTGAATATTTATCGTTGGTTTTTAATACTTTGTAATAAGTTTCTGAAGGTTTACCGCCGGCTTCTACCTGGAAAGTGGTAGGATGTTTGAGATTTCTGGCAATCGGAAGATCAATCATTGCCTCGTCGAGTTTTGGACGGCCTTCTACAATTGCATAGTAGGTTTTGTGAGTTTTGCGATCCTGAAATTGCTTTCTTAGCATTTTCTGGGTTTCTTCATTTTTTGCGAGGATAACTACGCCAGAAGTATCACGGTCTAGACGATGAACCAAAAGCCCATAGTCTTCGAGGGTCGCTTCTGGGCAATATTCGCCTTTAGCCATAGAGAGTAGCCCAGCAGGTTTATCAACCACGAGCACATTTTCGTCTTCAAAAATGACTTCTAGTTTTTCGAGTTTTTTGGTATTTTTTGGCGCATTTAAAACAATTTTGGCGTTTTTTTCGACTTTAGTGTTTGGTTTTTTGACGATTTTACCATCTACTTCGACAAAACCTGATTTGATAAATGTTTGAAGAGTAGAACGATTATATTCTTTATTTTGTTCGACTAAGAGGTGATCTAAGCGAAAGAGTTCTGGTTTATCTGGGCCAGCATCCAGAATGACGTCCCCATTAATAACGCGGGACATCTCTGGTTTGCTGAATTTTTTCCCAGTTCTAATCATATCTATCTATTATACCACATTTTGTCTTAAAAAGCAATAGCAGGATCTAAATTAACGGAGGTGGAAAGCTTTTTGCACCTCTAACAACTTGGCATTAGCCTTCTCGTTGGCGTATTTTTCGCCCTTCTCTAGAACTTCGAGAATAAAATCGTCTGAAATGGTATCTAGTTTGGCTTGGAAATCACGGAGAAGAGTTTCGACACTGCCTGCAACTTTCTTTTTGAGATCGCCGTAGCTAGTTTGGCCAGCCCATTCGCCAATAGCATCTTGAAGCGGGCGGTCATTCACAAGGGCTTCGATTTGGAGCAAGTTGGAAATGCCTGGTTGATTAAACATGTCGAACTTTATCTTGCCCTCGCTATCAGTGGTGGCAGACATAATTTTCTTGGCAGCTTTGGCAGGATCGTCATCCAGCATAATCTTGCTATTTTCAGCCGCGGTAGATTTGCTCATCTTTTTCTCTGGATTTAGCAAATCGCGAATGCGGATTCCCTCTTCTTGGCCCATAAACTTAATTTGATCGGAAGTTTTGGCCGGAATAGTGAAAATCTCGCCAAATTTATTGTTGAAACGAATCGCAATATTGCGGGTGAGCTCGATGTGCTGGAATTGGTCTTCGCCGATTGGGACAAAAGTGGCATCGTAGAGCAAAATGTCGGCAGCCATCAAAATTGGGTAATTAAAAATACCAACGTTGCAGGATTCGCTGCCTTTGGATTTCTCCTTGTATTGAATCATGCGAGAAGTTTCGCCCATAGTGGCAACGCAATCTAAAATCCAGCAGAGTTCAGAGTGGGCTGGCACGTAGCTTTGACGATAAATATGGACGTTGTCGTTTAGCTCTAGGCCGGCGGCAAAGTAGTATTTGAGAGTCCTGATCGTATTCTTTTTAAGATCGCCATCTACCTCAGAAATAATTGAATGGAGATCTGGGACAAAAATGTTAATTTGATTATCTTTTGAATGCTGATTAGCAAGGCGAACCATCGGCAAAAGCGCGCCAAGATAGTTGCCAAGAGTGAGGACGCTATTTGATCTGATTCCAGTAAGTATTGTTTGCATAAAATTCCTTTCAAAATTAAGTTATCAAAAGTAGCTGTTTAACGCCAATGCGGAATTGAAGCTGAACGATACTTTTCCATATTTAAATTATAACAATTTTGTGATAAAATAAAAGTGTTGGGGTATTAGCTCATTTGGTAGAGCGCTTCCATGGCATGGAAGAGGTGAGGAGTTCGAATCTCCTATACTCCACCAAACTACGCGCGAGTGGTGAAATTGGTATACACGTATGCCTTAGGAGCATATGCCTTCGGGCGTGCTGGTTCAAGTCCAGTCTCGCGCACCAACAAAATGCCTTTGGCATTTTTTTGCGCTATTTTTTACGGAGAGTTTTAATTAAGGTTTTGGTTTCTGGGTCAACGCGATAGGAGTCGCAGATTTTGGAAAGCGTCTTGTTAAAAGTCCATGGTTCTAGCTTTGAAACTTTGAGATATGGCATGGTTTCGTCTGGGAATTTGATAAAACATTCGGCAAGGAGCCAGGCTAGAGCCATCTTAATGTAATATTCGTCGCGGTTTCTCAAAGTCTCGACACGATCATAAATTAAGAATAAATAGTCTGGTTTTACGTAGAAATCTAGAAGTGATACGATACCAAACCGAACCGCAAACTCATTTTTGGCTTTCAAAAGCTTTTCGACTTTTTGATTTAAAAACTCGGCTTCGTGCTTTTTGATTGTTTTGCGGAGCGCGGCACAAAAAGTATCAACCGTGCACCAGTTATCTAAAAGTTCAATCTGCGAATCAAACACTTTTATCATTTTGTCGTACGGTAATCTTGCAATTGCGAAACTTCTAGCAATTACTTCTTCAATAGCAACTGGTTTTGTTTTGATAAAAGCGTCAATATCTTCCTTAGGGATGTTATTTACAAGCTTTCGAATCTCTGGAATGCGCACGCCAATAAACGGACGATCGCAAGGAATACCACGCATACAAAACTTGCGATATTCATCGTCGGAAAGCGAAGCTAATTTGGTACGAAAATCAGCGTATGCCGTGGCCATTATTTTTTACTTTTCTTATCTAAAACCCAAAATACGATGCCCAAAATACAACCAAACGTAATCGGCTCAACGACATGTTCTGGGACAGAATAGACAAATTCTGTATGCGTAAATATTTTACAAACAATGAGATCGAACAGTGGCCAAAGAATCATGCCCGCGATTGCAATTGATAATATTTGAAGTATTAAATGTTTAATGCTGCCTTTTTTAACTTTACTCATAAATATCCTTTTTAATCTTTTTTCCAGCGCTTTAAGGTTGGGAAAATTTTGGTGCAGTATTCTTTCATTTGCTCGTTGGTCATGCCGGCCTGTTCGCCGAACTGAGAACATTTTTCGATGTATTCTTCCATCGAACACTTATCGAGAAATTCGCCGTCTTTATAACACCATTTGCAATAATCTTCGTTTTTTGTGCCGTCTTTTTCGGTGGCAAACATATCTTCTGAAGTTAGTGGCATCGCGCAACTTTGACAAATTTTAGTATTTTCCATTTTATCTCCTTTATGCTTTTATTATAGCACGCATGAAAAAGGCCCGATATCAACTGATATCGGGCTAAGCCCTTAGACAAACTTGATGTCATCGACGTGTTTGGCGTTCCAGGGCTTACCTTTAAGGTCTCTGACTCTGATTGCAAAGTAGGCTTTTTTGGTGCCGTACTTATTCGTGTAGCATCCGCTACCATCAAAGCCGAGTCCTTCCGGGCAATTCAACTGTTCCGGTGGAACACTACTGAGGATAACTGTACGTTCGTTCTGTTTTGCGATTCTGACTGTATCGCGATTGATGGCCCAAAGGGCGTAAATCGCAACATGGTCAGGCATGTCTGCCAGTTTGATTTTCTCTTTCATAATGTACACCTCTGTAAGGCAAAATTTTGGCATAAAAATGCCAATATTCTCATTATAGCATAAGTACTTTAATTTGTCAAATATGCCTCTGTTTATATTATTTCTTTTCTCTATATTTCGCGATGGCGTCAGCCAGAGCTTCGTGCCCTAAAACAGAACAGTGAAATTTGTGTTTTGGAAGTTTTCCGAGATAATCGTCGATTTCTTTAGCGCCAATCTTTAGAGCCTCGTCTAAGGTTTTTCCTTTTGCAAGTTCCGATAAAGCAGAAGTTGAGGCAATGGCCGAAGCGCAACCGTAGGTTTTCCAACGGATATCTGTGATTTTATCGTCTTTGACTTTGATATACATCCTCATTTGGTCGCCACAAATCGGGTTGCCGACTTGGCCTACAGCGTCGTATTTAAACTTGCTTTCGTCGCCCATTAAAAAGTTTTTTGGGTGCAAAAAGTGCTCTTTGACTATTTCGGTATAAATCCAATCTTCGTTTTCCATTATTTTTTCCTCATTTTTACGGTACTAATTTTTTGCAGGCGATCGATAATGCCAGGCAAAACCGCCATGGTTTTATCGATATCTTCTTTGGTGCTTTCTAGGCCAAACGAAAAGCGGATCGACGAATGAGCCACTTCGGCGTCGCCAGTTTTGGCCATTAATACATGGCTTGGTTTGATATCACCCGATGCGCAAGCAGAACCGGTTGATACAATTATACCTTCTGCGTCGAGATATAGTTGAATTGACTCGCCCTCGGCGGCTTCAAATGAGACGTTCAGAATATTTGGCAAGGATTTACCTGGTCTTAGATCGGTATTTAGGCTACTGCCCGGGATTTCTTTTAATATTCGCCTGGCGAGTTCGTCGCGGAGTTTTCTGACACGCGTGTCATAATTTTCCCAGCTTTTTTCTTGCTTGATTTTTGCGAGTGCAGCGCCAAATCCGATAATTCCAACGGTATTATAAGTGCCACCACGGCGCTTGTTTTCTTGATTGCCACCAATAATAAGAGGGGAAAACGGCACACCATCTTTAATATAAAGCGCACCAACGCCAATCGGCCCACCGATCTTGTGCGCACTAAAGGTTGCATAATCTAGATTCAGCTTATGGACATCGATTGGTATCTTACCAAGCACTTGAGTTAAATCAGAATGGACATAACCTCCGCGCCTATCGGTAACGAGTGGCTTACCCCATTCTGAAACGGGTTCAAACAGCTCAGAGCTTTTTGGGATTGGTTCTTTTTTGGCTTTTTCAACAATCTTTTTTAAATCTAATATTTCACCAATCTCATTATTGGCAAGCATATAGGAATACAGTTTTGGCATTTTTTTACCAGAGACTTTTTTTGCTAGCTCGATAATTGAATGGTGCTCGATTTTTGAGGTTTCGATTTTATGGCCGACAAAAGTTCTGATGACTGTATTGTTTGATTCACTCGCTCCAGAGGTAAAAATAATCTCGGTTGGTTTGGCGCCGATTAGTTCAGCTAATAATTCCCTCGTATGTTCGATTTCGTTGAAAGCAAGATGTCCTGGAGTATGCAGAGCTGAAGCATTGGCAAAATATTTGCGTTCTGCTTTATGCATCGCATCTAAAACTTCTGGAAGCATCGGCGTTGTGGCCGCATAATCTAAATACACCATTTTGTTATATTATATCTTATTTAAGATAAGAGGACAAATTGCCCTAATAACTTATAAGACATTGAGAAAAAACCGAATAAAAAAAGTAAGCCCCCTGGAAAACCAGAGGGCTTTTTGTGACTCAATACTAGCGAGCCACGTGTGAGAAAATAGGTGCGAGTGTGTTTGCGACCGTGGACATTGATTTGATGAAAATATCGAGCGCGACGCCAACGACGTCTTTTCTGGTGTCGCCGACGGTATCGCCGGTGACAGCGGCTTTGTGAGCTTTTGAGCCTTTGCCGTGCCCTTCCAGGGCGCCAGATTCGATATATTTTTTAGCATTATCGAATGCTCCGCCCGAGTTACCCATGAAGATTGCTTTAGGGATATCTACCACGGTAGCGCGAACCAAAATACCACCAACAAATTCGGCACCAAAGATGAATCCACCAACTGCCGGGATCAGTAGTGACAGAATTGACGGAACCAGCATTTTTCTAAGTGCTTGCTTGGCCGCCATTTCGATGCATTTGTTGTAGTCTGGCTCTACTGTACCTTCGAGTACGCCCGGGATAGACATCTGCCTATCACCTTCATCCGCCATTAGTCTAGCTGACTCAATTGTATTATCTGTAAGCAGGGCTGAGAAGTACTCTATTAGCGCGCCGCCAATAATACCGCCTGCGATAACGATGAAGCTGGCAATATTCAGCACAGGCTCCGTGTTGGTAGGTGTATAGTTTCCTACGTATGCGATGAGCAGAGATACTGTTGCGAATGCAGCTGAACCGATAGCAAAACCTTTGCCGATAGCTGCAGTGGTGTTTCCTACCGCGTCGAGCTTATCTGTGATTTTACGTACATCAGCGTCAAGATGGCAAGATTCAGCAAGACCACCAGCGTTGTCAGCAATAGGGCCAAAAGCGTCAATCGAAACCGTAGTTGCTACGAACGACAGCATACCAAGCGCCGAGATAGCGATACCGTAGATACCACAGATTTTACCCGAGATTAGCAGCGATATGCCTATCATAAGGATGGGTAAAAGGCATGAACGCGAGCCAATAGCGTCGCCCTTAGTGATGACAAAGGCTGAGCCTTCGGGTGCGATTTCAGCCAGTTTTCTGGTGGGGCTGTTGGCCTTATCCGCACTAGTATAATGCTCTGTGATAATACCGATTAGGACACCGCTGACGATGCCAAAAACGGCGGAAATCCAAGGCGAAATCCAGCCAAAAGTGAAATCTTTAAAGAGTTCAATCTTGCCAAAGCTAAGATATGCCGCGAAAAGTCCGATTGCTACAGTAGAGAATGCAGAGATGTTGGTTGTGAGATTTAAGTCTTTTGAAGGGTCTTTGCCCATCTTACGAATGTTAGATACCACAAGGCCAATCAGACAGCCAAGCAATCCGCCGCCTGCAAGTAAAATGGGGAATTTTACCGCAGCATGGAACAGAGTCATGTCGGTGATACCGCTTTCTCTAAAAACAGGAATCACTATCATGATGGCTGCTGCAATGGTAGCAACGAAACTTTCTAAAAGATCGCTGCAGTTGCCCGCAATATCATTGACATTGTCGCCGATGAAATCAGCGATTACGTTTGGTACACGACTGTCATCTTCGGGCAAGTCATGACGCAATTTTGCTAAAATATCCGAAGATATATCAGCAGCCTTGGTATAGTTACCGCCAGCCACACGGTTAAACATGGCAACTACTGAACAGCCGAGAGAATAAGTCGTGATGCGCATAATGGTCGGGTTGCACACTAAGCCTGCAACTAAGCCATGACTAGTAGCGTCAATTTCGATTCCGCCGTTCATGAAATAGATTGCGATGAGTCCCAGAAGACCAAACGATTGAACCGAAAGGCCAGAGACGCTTCCGCCAAGTAATGCAACCTTAACCGTTTCGCCAATAGATAAACTCGTGCGAGCTTTATTGGCGGTACGGACATTTGCGCTGGTGGCACTCTTCATACCGATGATACAGGCGGCGCTACTCATAGCCGCGCCGAGAATAAAGGTGAGTCCGCTGCCTTTTTCGATGAATAAGGTAAATACTATCGCAACAACAGCTACTACTGCCATGATAATACGGTATTCCGTATTCATGAAAGTGTTAGCCCCGCTGCGGATAATACCCGCCATTTTCGACATTTCTGCGGTTCCTTCATCCATTTTTGCAATGACCAGGAAATTTCTTGTCATGTATGCAATGCCAAGAACGATTACACACAAAACAACATAAAGCATTTTTCCACACTCCTTGTAAATGTACTAGCCCCTCTTGGGGGCCCAAAATTTTAGTGTCGCAAAACACATCTGTAATTTTAGCAATTTACAGGTTAATCTGCAAGGATAAGCGGAACTTTAGCGTTCGGTTTTTTGCATTATGAGTCTAGCGGCAAGATAGGTGGCTAGACCAAGGCCTAAAACAGAGATAGTGATATCAGCAGGACCAGTAGCTGGCATGTCTTTGGAGTTGTTATTCCCTGACTTTGCTGAGCCAGCAGTAGATTTATCTTTATTTGAACCAGACTTGCTTTCGGAAGATCCATCCGCGCTTGCTTCATTACCTCTAGAAGTGGAGTCTTGTTTTTCTTCTTTTTTATCGGAGCTAGAACCTGCGCTAGAATCATTCTTGCTTGATTCAGTTTTGTTTGATTCTGACTTTTCGCTACCAGAGCCAGACTTGCTTTCAGAAGATTTTTCCTTACCATTATCTACTACCACAGTTTCACTCTGATTAGTGGTTTTAGATATGGTTTTCTTGCTGCGATTAGTAATCATGTAGGCTAGCAAAACCAATAGCGCCACGATCACAATAAAAATAATAATCGTACTAATGATTACGCGTCGGCGTTGTTTTTTGTTTAGATCGTCGTGGATATAATTCATGACCTGTTACTCCCTGTTATTTAGGTCATTGTAGCACGGGATTATTTTTTTCGAAAGACAGATATTCTGGCTGCTGCGTAGGTGTTGGAACTTATTATTTCAAAATTTGGCAGATTTATTTCACTATCTTTTGGATAAGAGATTGCTAGAATTCCTCCAACAGAGGTGAAATCTGCTAATTTTGCAGTATTAATCTGGTTAAACTTATCATAAGGCGGATCGGCTATGACAATATCGAAGGTTTGCTTGGGACAGAAATTTTCAATATTTTTTATTATAATTGTTGTATTTTTTACAACGTTTTCCCCTATAAAGTTTATGTTTTTCTCTATAGTTTTGGCAACTTTGGGCGACTTTTCGACGAACACACAGCTTTTAGCGCCACGCGACATAGCCTCTAAGCCAAGCGCACCAGAACCAGCATAAGCGTCTAGTACTGTAGCATCAGAAAGATATGGCGTGAGCATATTGAACAAAGCATTCTTTTCACGAGCCCCCATTGGATGAGTATGGGCATCGTTTGGAGATTCAATTCTTTTATTTTTATAAATTCCGGCGATAATTTGCATGTTTATTTTTTCTTCTTCGATCTTGGCTCTTCTTTTGGCAAAGCAGAATACCAAGCTAGAGTAATCATACGAATTATCTCTGGAAGTAATATCTTTTTTACTTCTATGGCGAGCTTGGAATTCCAGCCATTTTTAACAAAACGACCATAAATATTAAGCGCATGTACCCGATATAATGCGGCATAAAACTCTTTTTCTAGGTCTATATTTTCGAAATCTTTCTTTGGGATTTTAACCGCTAAAAATCGGTTTGGAATGGTCGAAACGGTGACCGCAACACCATATTCAAAGCCGGTATGTTTACTCATAAAACCTTCTGGGCCAAGATAAAGCCAATTGTTCCGCATGGTTTGGAGTACGCTATTGCCACGCATAACGATTTTTACTGGCTTGCCAAAGAGCTTTAAAAAGTCTTTTTCGGACATCAGGTCTTCTATGACTTCTTCTAGAGGGAAATGATGAGCTGGAGTGAGGCCATCGGTAATGGAGTGTGCGAGCCAGGCTGCTTCGAAAGCAGCACGAACTTCGTTTTTAGTTTCGAGTGCTATCTTTAAATTAAACTGATGGTCCAGCATCTCTGTAACGAGCTTTTTGTCGTCATTATCGGGGATAATAAAGTGAGTAGCTTCATCAACTTTTGGACTTTTTATTTTAAGACCATCTGGACCACGTAGCCCTTCAAAATGGACAATCTCTTTAGCGGTTGGGAAATAAACCCTCTTCGGGATGTGTTTAACTAATATTGAACGTGCGACACGATCTAGTTTTTGGTGGGTGCCGACGATTTTTTCAGAAAATTTCGTATCTTTTAAGATACCAATAGTCGAATACATATTAATTTAGAGTAGTTAGTTGTTGATATTTTTTGATATTTTTGGCTAACTCTTTATATTTTACCATGTTTTCGGGGTTTTTGGCAAAATCTTCGGCGCGTTTGCTTGCCGCAGAGATAAGCTTAGTATCGGCTAGTGTTGCAATTTTAAGATTTAGCGCGCCGTGCTGCAGACTGCCATAAATCTCACCTGGGCCCCTAATTTCTAGGTCTTTTTCGGCCAAATAGAAGCCATCCGTGGATTTTTCGAGCTCTTTTAGGCGCTTGCTTGGCTCTTTATCACCGTCAACAATCAGATAACAATAGCTTTTTTCACTACCACGCCCGACTCTACCTCTCAGCTGGTGCAGCTGTGCTAAACCATAGTTCTCAGCGTTCATGATTACCATAATTGTGGCGTTTGGTACATTTACACCCACTTCTACCACTGTAGTAGAAACCAAAATATCGATTATACCAGCCGCGAAATCACCCATAATTTGATCTTTTTCGGCCAGCTTCATACGGCCATGGAGAAAGGCGATTTTCGCATCTTTAAACACTTTTTTTAGCTTTTCGGCCTGTTTTTTAACAGAGATGGCATCGTCGGTATCCTCTATAACTTTGCAAATCCAATAAACTTGCTGCTTTTTCGAAAGAGCATTCCTGACATTTGGATATAAATCTTCCCTGGCGTTCACCTCTGGCATAATCTTTGTTTCGATTGGCTGACGACCTTTCGGAAGTTCGTTCAAGATAGAGATATCAAGATCGCCAAAGATCGAGAGCTGGAGTGAGCGTGGAATAGGGGTTGCGGTCATTGTGAGAAGATGCGGCACGGTTTCGCTATCTGGGTTTTTCATGAGGAGTTTTTGCCTCTGGGCTACTCCAAAACGATGCTGTTCGTCGATAATACAAAGGGCAAGATTGTGAAATCTAGTATCATCTGTTAAAATGGCGTGAGTTCCAACCACTAAATCCACTTCTCCAGAGTGGATTCGACGCTTTAAATCATCCTTGTGCTTGCTAGGGCCAATTAGAAGGCCCACCTTGACACCGAATGGTCTTAGTAGGGTATCTAGGCTCTCGGCGTGTTGCGTGGCTAAAATAGCCGTCGGAGCAAGCAAGGCGGCCTGTTTGCCGTTTGATATGGCCTGATGGGCAGCAAGGGCGGCAACTACGGTTTTACCAGAGCCAACATCACCTTGAAGCAAGCGGTTCATAGGGGTGGTTTTTTCTAAATCTTGCAGAATATCCCAGGTCGCAATGCGCTGAGCGTTTGTGAGTTTAAAGGGGAGCTTTGCTACTATTTCTCTGGTTTTTGTGGCGCTAAAGGGCAGGGAGGCGGATTTTAACTTTTGGTTTTCTCTTTTATTAAGTTTTGCGGCCAGTATTAATTCAAACAATTCTTCGTAGGCTAGATAATTTCTACCCCTGTCGACGTCTTTCTCATTCTCTGGAAAATGCACGGCAAATAACGCCTCGGCACGGCTTCTGCTTTTTATGGTTGCGCTATCAACCGCCTCTGTTGGCAACATGTCTGGAATATAGGTAAAATTGGCGCGCAGATTTGCGATTATTTTATTAAAAAAATGTGGTTTTAAGGTGTATTTTGCGGGATATACTGGTACGAAACCGCTACTCGTTGGCATATCTTGCGCTACCACGGATGATGGTGACATTAGCTGATAACGACCATAGCTAAAGTCATAAACACCAGAAAAACAGTATTCTTTGTTTTTATCAAACTGTTTGGCGCGATAAGGTTGGTTAAACCAAACGGCGCGTACCGATCCAGAGTCGTCGCTAATAATACCCTCAGTGATGGTAAAATTTCGCCTTCTGGTGCGGTTTACTGCCAGTTCTTTAATTTTGCCCCGTATAACCACCTTTCCAGGCCTTAAATCGGCAATTCTTGTGGCGGATTGATAGTTTTCGTAGGTTCTAGGCAAATAGTATAAGAGGTCGCGCAGCGTAAAAATACCGGCTTTATGCAAAATTTCGGCCGTTTTTGGGCCAATTCCCTTAACTTCCTCTACCGGACAAAACAAATCCATAAGATAAGTATAGCAATTAGTTAGCTTTTTTGCTGTGCTCTTTGCGCCATTTGTCGATTTCGCCGTGATTGCCAGAGAGGAGAATCTCTGGAACAGTCATGCCGCGAAAGTCAAACGGCTTGGTGTATTGAGGATACTCTAGATTATCGCCTTCAGAGAAACTTTCAATAATGGCAGAGTTTTCGCCACCGAGCACTCCTGAAATTAGGCGTACTACGGAATCGATAATGATTAGTGCTGGAAGCTCGCCACCGGTTAAAACATATTTACCTAGAGAAACTTTAAAATCAACGATTGATAAAATACGTTCATCGTAGCCCTCGTAGTGTGGACAAAGGATAATGTAATGAATAGGCTTGTCGCTAGATTCTGCCGCGGTAGCAAAGCTCCTGGCGGTTTCCTGATTCCAGATTTCGCCAACAGGGGTAGGAAGTATTACTTTAGCGGAAGGATCTTTTTCTTTTACGCTTTCAATTGCGTTAAAAACCGGCTCACAGCGAAGAAGCATACCGTCACCACCGCCATAAGGGGTGTCGTCGACAGATTTATGTGGGCCAAGACCAAACTCGCGAAGATCAACAAAATCAAACTGGGCTATGCCCTTATCTGTTGCCTTCCACATCATAGAGGTTTTAAGATATGGTTCTAAGGCCTCCCTAAAAAGGGTAATAATTGTAAACTTAATTTTTGGCATTATTTCCTTCCGTGAACGAAGTTCCAACTACTCCAAGTAGATGCATCCACAACCTCTGTTCCTACTCTGCCCCAACCAGCTTTACCATTCATATCCGTAATAGTAATCGTGCCGTCACCATTAACGCCGGTAACGATACCAACGTGACCATAGTAACCAGCCTTATTAACGAAGACGTCCCCATATTGAGGGTTTTTATCGATATAGAAACTACCAGCAAGCTGACTATCCCAATAGCGTGCATTTCCAAGACCAGAAGGTAATGTGTAGCTACCATCCATATTGTCATGACGCCATTGCCAGGCGAACCAGGTACACCAACCATAAGGCATTGGGTTACCACCGCCACCCCAGTGAATCGTAGACGAATAACCGGAATACGATTGCCTTACTGGAGCAACATACTCAGGCCTTTCTGTCTCTGGCAAAGTGCCATCTGGCAGAACTAGGCGTTGACCTTCGGCGATTCCTTCGGATGCCTCTAGATCGTTATAAGCAACAATAAGCTTAGCGTCAGAACCATATTTTTCGGCAATGCCTTCAATCGTTTCTCCCGCTTTAACCGTATAGATAATTCCTGAAACGCTTGGAATATAAAGGGTTTGATCAACGCTAATTTCTGTAGTTTTAAGGCCGTTAGACCATCTAATTTGGTCTGTACTGATGTCGAATTTAGCAGCGATACTTTCCATACTTTCTCCAGCAGAAACGGTATAAACTATAACACCACGAGAAAGCGCGGTATTAACAAGATTTGGTTTCTCTATAGTAGCGGAAGTGGTAGAGGTTTGGTTCATAGAATACTGGGCGACAGCAGAAGCATAATCCATGTTAAGATAGTTTTTTGACTCTAAATTAACATTTTGAGCAATTTCCGCTACCATGTATAGCTCTGAAATTTGATCTACAGAGACGTCATAGTTGTTATTACCCATAGCAAGCATTATTGGAACATTATTCTTATTATCTTTTTTATCTAATGAACCAACAAAAACTAAACCAAGCAATGCAACGAAAGCTAAAGCATACGGAATAAACTGTCTAAACAGCTTTTTCTTAAATTTAGTTTTATTCGCTATCATAATGAAACATTACAGAGTTCGTGGCAATGTTGGACTATATTGGAGTTATGCTCGTACTCTGTAGTACTATAATACATCAGACCATCGTCACCTGTCAAGAAGTAAAGGTAAGAGGTATCAGCTGGGTTCGCCGCCGCAATTAATGATTCGGCGCCAGGGTTAGAAATTGGACCACACGGAAGACCACTATAAAGCCTGGTATTATAACAAGAGTCAACGGTTAGAGCCAGTTGATTGTCCGTGTACACTGTTCTATCTGGGTCAATCTGATCAAGCGCATAAGTTACGGTCACGTCACTGCCTAGATTCAACCCGGAATTCAATCTAGAGTAAAAAATTTGCGCTACAATTGCTTTGTCTTCGGCACTGAGCCTGCCAGCCTCTTTTTGAATTATTGAAGCTAATATAATGCCCTGGTGCAAAGTGAGCCCATGCTCAGCAAATCTTTGTTCGAGATTGTTCTCCTTGACTACTGAGTATAGTTGGTCAAAAGTCGTCATAAAGATGTTTTCGACAGTTTCGCCCTTATAAAACTCGTAAGTTTCGCCAAAAACATAACCTTCCAAAGATGCGTCTGCTGGTTTATTTGCAAGCAAAGGGTGGTCATAAGTTGCGTTAAATGCTTTGTCGATTTCGGTTTCAGTATAGCCAACTTCTAGCAATCGTTTTTTAATGTCTTTCAGTGTTTCCCCCGGTAGGATTGTAAAAGAAAACACGTTATCATCTACGGCGCCTTCAACAAATTTTTTCACAATTTCTTCCACCGACATATTAGAGGATAATAAATATTTACCTGATTTTAATTGATCGCCAAAGTTATTGAGTTTGACATATATACGAAAGGACAAGGCACTTTTAATGAGGCCTTCTTTTTCTAATTTTGAGGCTATTTCAGACACCGATTCGCCATCCTCGATACTAAATGTTTTACAACAGCACCATTCGTTGGATTGATCGATAGTATCACAGACACACTCGCACAAATCTACGTTTGATGCTGGTCCTAAGGACGAATGGTACCATAGCAGCGCGCCGACAATCCCGCCGACTAACAATATGGCAATGGCTACAAGTGGGATAATGATTTTTGTCTTGGATTTTTTAGATTTTTTACGATTTTTTTTACTAATTACTTTGGTAGAATCGTTTAATTCTACTGGATTTAACAAGCTAGGGTCTTGCCTAGCTAGAATCTCAAGAAAATCTTGCAATATAATCGTAGCTGCTTCGGCATCAATGTCACCCTTTTGGTATTGTTTTTGACGAGATTTGAGCCGATTTTCGGCTTCTACTGAAGTAAGCGACTCATCTTGAAGATATATTTTTGTATCTGGAAGAAGTGTTTTTAGCTTTATAGCAAATTCTCTACTGTATGTACTCTGAGCAGTTTCTTCGCCTTTTGAATTGCGCGGCAAACCAATGACGATATGGCCGGCACTATAAATCTTTGCTATGTGTGCAATTTGTTCAAATTCTGTGCCGTTAACTTCTAATGTTGTATGAGGAACAGCAATTTTAACATTAGAGTCGGCTTTCGCTACGCCGATACGCTTAGTACCAACATCTAGTCCTATAACCTTCATAGTAATTACTCTTCTTTGATAGTAATCGTTATCTTATTTGTATCAGTTGGGATTTTTCGCACCCAGAAGAACGAAGGATTAACTTTAGCATCTCTTACGCCATTGATCGATTTGATATAAGTTTGGACTTCTCCAATTTTCTTGCCGATGGATTTTTCGAGTATAAATTCTTCAGTAATTTTTGGTCCAATCCTGTAAGTAGTTTTGAGCTTAGCGGGAGCTTCTACGCCAGAGAATTGTTCAATGAAAGGCTCGCCTATAGAATAAATCTTTTGGTCTTCTGGGAGATTGGTTTTGTGTTTAATAAACTCTTCGATGCGTACGGTGTCAATAGTGTAAACGAAAAATGTTGAACTTGCCTTTAAAACTGGCTTTGAACCCTCTTTAACTTCTTCCCCTACGCCAATAGAAGAAACTGGATCGGACACTTCGTGTTTATAGCTGTCTTCGATGATATAATTTCCGTCAGAGATTTTGCTATACAACTTCTTCTTACCATCCTTCTCACTATCCATACCAAGTTTGTTTTTGGCCGCTTCAATATCTAATGCCTGCACTACGGTGATAACGTTTGATGTACCGCCAGCAAATGCGCTACTATTAGTAATGCCGTTGATAGATTTGTTGTCGCTTGAGAAAGATTTTCCAGAATCTATATTGTATTTTTCGCCAGGTTCAGCGGCCGTGGCGCCAACCGATGCGCTTTTGACGCAGTAATTATCGCCATAGCTATCACAATTAGTAAGCTCGGAAAGAGAGCTAAAATCAAAAACAAGATCTTTGTTAGTATAGAAAACTAAATCATTATATGTAATAGCAGTCCCAGCTGCGATGGAGACGGATTGCCCAAAAGTAACTCGTGCGCTAATGATGACTTCGCCCTTGGCTTTTACACCAATATCCTTTTTGCCGGTAGCAGTGAATTCAACTTCCGATTCGTCGGAGTATTTTTGCTCTTCTAATAAGAATTTGCCATCTTTGCCGTTTTCTTCATCTTTTTTGTTTGTAAAGCTAACTCCTTCGGAAAAATTATTGGAAGTCGTACGAATAGAAACCACAATGTCTGCCCTCGGCGCAAAAACAAATGCCCAAACTAACGCACCAATAATCAAAACGGCTAGTACAACACCTACGATAATCTTTTTGCGGTATTTGTCTAGGCTCGGGATTTTTGGCTCTTTTTTGCCTTTTTTATCCTTTTTATCTTTTTTAGTGACTTTATCCTCTTCGTCGTCTTTTTCTTCATCTTCATTTTCATCTAGATCAGAGGATTTGATAACTTTATCAGCTGGTTCTGGAGCTTTGGTAAATTCTTCAGCGACGGCTTCTTCTTTGTCGTCTGTTTTAGATTTTATATCCTCCATGGTAGGAATGGATGGTGGGGACTGAAGGTTTTCAGCTACCAAGATTTTTGCGCCCATAGCGAGCTTCATGATAGAAGGATCGTTAGTAACTAGTACTACGGTTTTTTCAAATTCCTTAGCCGACTTGGTTATTAGTTTCATATTGATAGTACTGCGAAGGACGCTGCTCTTTTTTGGTGGAACTAAAGCAACAATTTTTTGCTTTGACCCCTTAATTTTAGCGATAATGTCTGTAATATCGTTTTCTGGCTCAATATAAATCGTGTCTTTATTCATATGTTTTTAGTGTATCACATTTTTAACGCTTGTGCTAAAATAATTATGTAATGGGGCTTTTTAGTAAGAAATCGAACGCCGTCTCAAAATCTTCTGATGCCGCGATGTTGGCTGAGCTTGCTTTGAATTCGATCCATGAAGGCGTGATTATTATTAATAGAAGTGGGAAGATCCGCTTTATTAATCCTGCCGCTATGACTATGACTGGATGTCTCAACGCCGAAGTAGCCCTTGGTTTTGATTTTGGACTAATTATAAAACTAGTGGATAAAGAAAACGCTCCTGTTCCAGACGATCAGAACAAGTTACTCACTGCAATTCAAAAGGATGAAGCGTTTGAGAGCCGTGAATATGCCCTTGCTTCTACTACACAAGTTGGCAGAGTTATCCCTGTAGCACTGATTCTAACGCCTACTGGAGATATCAACGGAAACAAAATTCTAACCATGCGAGATATTGAAAAAGAGCTGAAAGAAGAGGGTGAACAAGCTGAGTTTATATCAACAGCAAGTCACGAAATGCGTACGCCAGTTGCATCAATGGAAGGATATTTGGGCTTAGCCTTAAACCCGCAAACTGCTACAATTGATGACCGTGCAAGACAATATGTTGGTGCAGCCCATGCTTCGAGTCAGCATCTTGGGAGATTATTAAAAGACTTGCTAGATGTAACTAAACTGGATGATGGAAAACTCAAACCGCAGCCAAGACCACTTGATCTTAATGAAACTCTTAAAGAGATGTCTAAGGAGCTGATCCCGAAAATTCAAGATAAAAAACTAAGTTTCAACTTTGGCAAAAGTTCTTCGACTGGTGGTGTGAAAAGGCTCGAACAGACAGTTTACACTACTACAGACATAGATTTTTTAAGAGAGGTTTACATAAATCTAGTAGAGAATGCTATAAAGTATACGCCTGAAGGCGGTTTAATTACTGTAGACGTACATGGTGATGGCGATAGAGCAATTTTTACGGTTTCCGACACTGGCATTGGTATTGAACAGAGTGATCTTCAACATATTTTTCAGAAATTCTATCGTGTAGACAATTCGCAAACCCGCACTATTGGTGGAACTGGCCTTGGTCTATATTTGGTTAAGCAACGTGTAGAAGCAATGAATGGTCGTGTGTGGGCAGAAAGCAATTTTGGACACGGTTCAACATTTTTTGTTTCTTTACCGAGATTGTCTTCTAACGATTACGAAAAGAGCAAGTTGGCATTTGAAAACCAGCAAGCAGCACAAGCCTTTGCTGAAAGTCTTGAGAAAAGTACCGCAGCAACACAAGCCCAGATGGTGCAGTTGCCTCAATCTCCAGCAGTTAATGGGTTAACCTCTCAACAAAACATTTCTGCGCAGCCTGTTCCGCAGGCCGCACAGCCGATGCCACAACCTACGCCAACAGCACCTGTCGTTACGTCTCAACCGGCTCAGCCTCAAGCCCCTCAACAGCCACAAGTGCTGGCACAACCTAATCAGCAGCTCCCGCCTCAGCCAGTTCCACAGCCCGTAGCTCCGCCGCCTCAGCAGCCTACAGCACAACAACAGCCAGCCCAACGACCGATACCACAAACAGTTCAACAACCAATTCCACAGCCCACAGTGCAACCACCACAACAACCTGCGCAGCAACCTATGCCGCAAGTTATGGCAGCCGGCGTGCCGTCACCAACGTCTCCGCCTACACCACAACCGCAAGGGGCTATTCAAAATTGAAATTTTATAATAAAATAAGTTAAAACGGAGGAATATATGACAAAAATAATGGTAGTAGAGGACGATCAGAATTTGCGCGAAATCTACAGTATTAGACTTACAGCCGAAAGTTATGAGGTTGTCTCGGCGGGCGACGGTGAAGAGGCCTTAGCAGTTGCAGTCCGTGAAAAGCCAGATCTAATTCTTTCCGATGTGATGATGCCAAAGATTTCTGGTTTTGACATGCTTGATATTCTACGTCAAACTCCAGAAACTAAGGACATAAAGGTTATTATGATGACCGCTCTTTCCTCCGAAGATCAACGTAAACGCGGCGAAGCTCTTGGCGCCAACCGCTACCTAGTTAAATCTCAGGTTGGCATCGAAGATGTAATTAATGCAATTCATGAAGTTTTAGCTGATAAAGGTGGTGCAGTTCCAGCCGCTCCTGCAGAAACTTCGACAGTTCCAGCCGCTGCGCCAGCACCGGCACAGCCAGCTCCAGCTCAACCAGCCACTGCCCCAGCCCCAGCACCAGCTCAAGAAAGTCAACAACCAAATGGACAACCAACACAGCCAGCAGCTCCGGCTCAATAAATTTCTTGCACAAGCTATTGGAATTTCAAGGCGTGAAGCCGATGATATTATTGCGAGTGGCAAGGTTTTAGTTGATAATCAACCAGCCGAACTTGGGCAACGAATTGACAAATCGAGTAAAGTATGCTATAATGGAAAGATAATCCCCTTCGAGGAAGCTGGGAAATTCTTGTATGTTGCGCTAAATAAACCTGTTGGGTATGTTTGCTCACGCAAACAGCAGGGTGATGCGCCCACGATTTACGATTTATTGCCAGAAGATTTGCGTAGCCTTAAAACTGTTGGACGGCTTGATAAAAACTCATCTGGTTTAATTCTGCTCACTAATGACGGCGACTTCGCATTTTCGATGACTCACCCAAAGTTTTACAAAACTAAAATTTATGAAGTGGAGCTCGACCGAGCGCTCGAGCCCTTGCATCAGCAGATGATTGCTGATTTCGGAATTGAAATTGGCGACGGCGTCTCTAAACTTGGACTTGTTAAACTAAATGATGAACGTACAAAATTCGAAGTGACCATGAGCGAAGGCAGAAACCGTCAAATTAGGCGCACTTTTGCAGCGGTGGGTTATGACGTGGTAAAGTTACACCGCAAGCAATTCGGTAAATACGTATTGAATGATCTTGAGCCAGGAAAATATTTATTTTTGAAGTAGTTTGGCGAGTTTGGTTTTGACGCCATCGCCACTAGGTGCACCGTCTAATGTGTCGGTAGCAACGCGAAGCAACCCTAGCGCAGTGATGAATGAATGATCTAAGTTGATTTTAGAGCCGTTAATAATATCTGGAATGTCTTCTGGATCGATTAGATGGATAATTGGGCGCCTGGAGAATGGCAGTTTTTTATACCAATCGGATGTGGCGAGATTTTCTTGAAGTTCAGTGAGGCCAGCACCACCACCACATAAAAGCACGCGGCTTGGCAAAATATTGATCGAATCAAATTCTTCTAGTGCAATTTCAACACCAGCGAGCCACACGGCTAGATTGCGTTTTACCGCTGCGGTGGTTTTGTTTTTAATCACAGCTTTTAGCTTTGGATTCTCTAAATTCAATTTGTAATTTTCAGCGGTTTCAAAATCTACGCCTAAAGACTCGGCGATTTGGTGAGTAAAGCTGCGGCCACCAATGTTAAACATCTTGGTGCCGTCGACGCCACCTTCATTGACTACAGCGAGGTCGGTGGTGCCACCGCCGATGTCCATAACAATGCCGGAAAAATCATCAGAACCGCTATCGCCAAGGCAAGCACGGCAAACTGCAAACGGCTCAACTGCAACGGCGAGAAGCTCGAGATCTAACTCAACGCAGACTTTTTCGATAGCAGCGATATGCACGAGCGGCGCAAAAGCAGTATAAAACTGAGTGGTGACTTCGGAGCCTTTAAAGCCAATTGGGTTACTAATCTTATATCCATCGATATTTAGCGAGACGATCGCGGAGTTAATCAAACGAACTTCAACATTTGGATTATTGGTTTCGAGCGCAACTTCTTTTCTGGCTTTTTCGGCAGCAGAATCTTGAACTTTTTTAATAATGAGAGACATTTCTTGTTCAGAAATTGGCTTATTGCCATTTTCGCGGTGATAGCGAACAGTGGAAGTATCACCTTTGACTAGCTCACCAGCAATGCCAACTACAACGGTTTTAGTGGTGAGGCCAGCCTCATTCTCGGCGCGGGAAAGCGCGCGTTCACAAATATCAATTACCCCTGGAATATCAGCAATTGCCCCGGCATACATGTTGCCCGGATCTTGGCGTGCACGGCCAGCGCCAATAACTTTGAGCGTGCCGTCTTTTTGCTTTTTAGCAATCAAGGCTTTGACAAATTCGGTACCAATATCAAGCGCGAGAATCGCGTCTTTGTCGGTATTGGTTTTTTCCTCCTTACTTTTACGACTAAGTAAAGCA
>JAEEGL013672034.1_pt1 | contig 34046 bp, 23 predicted proteins | sample 9134231 | NCBI WGS metagenome assembly JAEEGL01 (sample SAMN16246548, study PRJNA631951) | gut metagenome | biome: gut microbiome; feature: rumen; material: fiber-attached | host: Bos | place: Iran: Karaj | collected 2018-10 | reverse complement strand
GGGCTTAAACTTGTAAGCACCATGAGAGGTACCGATAGCGATGGCCAGAGAGTCGACGCCGGTCCTGGTGACGAACTCCTCCACATCCTCGGGACGGGTGTAGGAAGAATCCTCGGCAGATACCTTGACTTCGTCCTCAACGCCGGCCAGGGTCCCAAGCTCTGCCTCTACGACGGCGCCGTGATCGTGAGCGTATTCCACGACCTGCTTGGTGATACGAATATTCTCTTCGAAGCTCTCGCCGGATTTATCGATCATGACGGATGAGAAACCGCCATCAACGCAGCTCTTGCACAGCTCGAAGCTGTCGCCGTGGTCCAGGTGAACTACGATGGGCAGGTCGAAACCGGCGGACTGCTCGGCGTCGGCAATGGCTGCCTCGATAAGTTTCATAAGATAAACGTGCTTCGCGTAAGCTCTGGCGCCCTTGGAAACCTGAAGAATGAGGGGGGCCCTTTCTTCCATTGCGGCTTCGGTGATGCCCTGCACGATTTCCATGTTGTTGACGTTGAAAGCGCCGATGGCGTATCCGCCGTCATAGGCTTTTTTGAACATCTCCTTGGAAGTTACGATTGCCATAAATATTCTCCTTCTTTCTAAAGTGACTTACCTGCTATATTATGCTACATGTTCTGTTAAAAGTCAAGGCACGGCAGCCCAAGGCATGGCGCGATATTGACATAATCAGGCAAATGTGGTATATTTCCAAAAAGCAAATTGGGAAGGTAGGTATCAATGTATGGCTATACTTAAAGGCGCGGCGGTCATCGGTCAGTCCGGCGGTCCGTCTTCTGTTATCAACGCATCTGCCTACGGCGCGATCAAAGCGGCGCTGGACAGCGATGTGATCACAAAGGTTTACGGTATGCAAAACGGCATAGTGGGCCTGCTCAACGATAACCTGTTCGACCTCGGACAGGAAGACCCGGAAGAACTGGCGCTTATGAAATACACGCCGTCTTCCGCGCTGGGCTCCTGCCGCTATAAGATAAAGGACCCCGACGAGGACGAGACCGACTATGTCAAGATCCTCGAAATGTTCAAAAAGTACGACATCCGCTATTTCTTCTATAACGGCGGCAACGACTCCATGGACACCTGCAATAAGATCAGCAAGTTCATGCTCAGGAACGGCTATGAAGTAAGGTGCATGGGTATCCCCAAGACCATCGACAACGACCTGGCCGGCACCGACCACTGCCCCGGATTCGCATCCGCGGCCAAGTACATCGCCACTTCCATCGAAGAAGTCTACCGTGACTGCCATGTCTACGACAAAGGCATGATCACCATAGTAGAGTGTATGGGCCGTCACGCCGGCTGGCTGACCGGCGCCGCCGCTCTGGCCGGTCTCACCGGAAACGGGCCCGACCTGGTATATCTGCCCGAAGTCGACTTTGACATGGATAAGTTCATCGAGAAAGTCAAGGACATCTACGCCCGCAACAAGAACGTGCTGGTCGCGGTAAGCGAAGGCATTCACGACAAGGACGGCCAGTTTATCGTAGAGTACGCGGTGAAGGACGCCGCGGTAGACGCGTTCGGCCACAAGCAGCTGGGCGGCCTGGCAGCTTTCCTTGCCAACGAGTGCAAGAACGCTACCGGCGCCAAGGTGCGCGGAATCGAGCTCAGCCTTCTTCAGAGGTGCGCCGCTCACTGCGCTTCCAATACCGACATAGAGGAAAGCTTCATGGCGGGCCAGGCAGCCGCGAACAGCGCCATCGCCGGCGTGACCGACAAGATGGTCGGTTTCGTGTGCAGCCGCGAGAACGGTCAGTACAAGTGCGAGACCAAGCTGTTTGATCTGACCGTTGTGGCCAATGCCGAGAAGAAAGTGCCCAGGGAGTGGATCAACGAGGAAGGCGACAACGTGAACGAGAAGTTCATTGAGTACGCGCTGCCCCTGATCCAGGGCCAGACCAAGCTCACTTACGAAAACGGACTGCCCAGGTTCGTGAACCTCAGGAAAGTAAAGGCTGAGGCGTAATAAGAGTATCGGCACGCTCCGCGTTGATAAAGGCGCGGAGCGTGTTTGCGTAAGAGGTTGAAATGATAACCACCGTAAGAATCGATACCATAGACGGAGTGCTGGACCTTATAAGCGACCAGAAGCGGAACGAGAGCATAAACCGCTTAAGGAGCGATTATTATTACCGCGGACAGCCGGATGCCAGGTTCAGGCTGAACACAAGCCTGAACCGTACCTGCGGAACAAAAAGCTTGGAGTTGGAGCCCAGCATACTGCGGTATTTCACCAAATATGCCAGCATAGAGGACCCGACACTGAACGAATCCATCTGGAAGCAGATGATAGTAGGTCAGCATTACGGTCTGCCCACCAGGCTTATGGACTGGACGCGTTCGCCGCTCGTGGCGCTGCATTTTGCCGTAAACGAGGGAAATCTGTCCAAAATGGACAGGCGCGACTGCGCGGTATGGCGGATGTCGGTAGACGATATGAACAGGACTCTCCCGGACAGATACAAACGCCGGCTGGAAGAGACCAAAACGTCGACTTTCTCGGTAGATATGCTGACCGAGCTCGCCGGCAGCCTGTCACGCTATGACGAGGACATGGGTGATGAGACGATGGTCACGCTGGAGCCGCCCTCGATCTCCCAGAGGATAATAAACCAATACTCTTTCTTTTCCGTGATCCCATCCGGGATAAGGGACATAGAAGCGTTTTTCGACAGCCATACATCACTGACGGTCAAGTATGTGATAGCCAAGGAGATCCGTTGGGACATACGCGACCTGCTGGACCAGATGAACATAAACGAGCGGATAATCTATCCCGGCCTGGACGGCCTGAGCAGGTGGATAGCCAGGCACTATTACGTGAGAGAAGAATAAAAAAGAAAACGGACGCGGTCGACCGCGTCCGTCCTGTTTTTACGCCTTTAAGATTCCACGTTGAATTTGAACAGCTCGATGGTAAAGTCTATATATCCTACGCCTTTGATGTCGTCCAGAGTCCGGGCGTCGTCAAGGCCTTCGCTGCGGTAAACTTTAACATCTATCGTGTCGCCGTATTCGTGGGCAGCCAGCACCTCGCGTATCACGTCGAAGCTCGAAGCGATCTGACCGTCGATCTCAACGATGATATCGTTGTGTTTGAGACCGTCGCCGATATCCTGCGCGGCGGAGGAGCCTTCCTTGACCTTGGCCTGGGCGGCAGGACTGCCTTCCTGTACTTCGTCCAGCATCATGCCGGAAGGAAGCTTGCCGGCGTACACGGCGTAATAGTTGTTCTGGTTTACCATGGCTCCGGTAACGCCCAGCATGGGCTTGTCAGTGGTGACTGAAGCAGCGGTATCGTCCTTTGGCTTGCTCTCGGTCACAGGAGCGTTCACGCTGCCGGTGAGCACCTTGACGATGGCTTCGGAAATGATGGGCTTCGCGGTATTGATCGGAATGGCGAGGCCGATGCCTTCAACACTGGCGCGGTTGTAGGAACCGGAGGACATCTTCATGCTGGGAACGCCCATGAGCTGGCCCAGAGTGTTGAACAGTCCGCCGCCGGAGTTGCCTTCGTTGATGGCAGCGTCGGTCTGGATCATGGTATTGACGTTCTCGGTCTTGAGGCCGTAACGGTCGGTGATGGTCTCGGAAGCGATCTCCCTGTCAAGCGCGGAGATGATGCCTACGGTCACGGTGCCTTTAAGCTCCTCAGTAAGGGGATTGCCTACGCACATTACCCACTCGCCGACCTGGAGCTGCTCGCTGTCGCCCAGGGGGACGGGATCCGCGTTAAGGTCAGCCGCGTACACTACCGCCAGGTCTTTGGCTTCGTCGTAGCTTACCAGTATGCATTCATACTCATTCTCGTCGCCCAGCACGCTGATGGTCAGGCGGGTGGCGTTTTCCACCACATGATAGTTTGTGAGCACCAGCCCGTCGTATACAACTACTCCGCTGCCGGTCGCCGCCAGGCGTTCCACGGTCTGCGTGGAACGGTTGCCTCTGTTACCGTAACCGAAGCCGAATCCGTATGAGTTGCCGTAACTGGAGTAGGAATAATTCTGGTAATTATTGATGCCGACGACACTCTTCTGAACGCTGTCGATCACGCCTATAAAGGGGCTGGAGATCTGGGATTTGTCGGTAGTGGTCTCGGTGACCTGCTTTGCGATCTGGGTGGCTTCATCATTCGTCAAAGCTCCGGCATAGAGAGCGCCCAGCATAAGAGCAATCACCATTACGACCGCTAAAATCTTTTTTTTCATAATCAAATACCTCCGTATTGTTTTTCTGTTTTGTATATCTGCACGGGTCTTGCCCGGAAATATCAGTCCGCTTCCGGCGGAGTCAAGCTGTCCCAGAAAGCATTGTTCAAAGTATATTCGGCGCCGCGGTATATCTTTTCATACTCTGCCTGGAATGTGCTTTCCTTCGCGGCGTAAAGCGCCTGTTCGCAGGCGAGCCGGTACTCATCCCGGTCGTCATCAGCTATGCTGCGCAGCACGAACAAACCAAGCTCGGTCTCGATCACATCCGAAACGCCGCCTTCGGGCAAGGCGTTGACGGCCCGGGTCAAATTGCCGTCGATGCCCGAAAGGTCAAGTATTCCGCACTCCACGTCAGGCACGAGTTTCACTGCCTGGTTGTAATCGCCTTCAAAACGGGAAAGCGAGGTGAGCAGGCGGGAATACTCGATCCTTGCTTCATAGTTCTCGAAATATGCGCTGTAGGGGACGTACAGGTACTGTATCTGCCTGGAATAGTCGGATTCGTTTACTGTTTCCAGCACTGCCTCTGCGTCGATGTTCTGGATGCTCACAAGGGCTCCGTAGACCCTCTGGGAAAGCTCGCGCGCCGCGAGAGCCTCAAACATTATCTCGGGATCCATATTTCTTTCGGAACTCATCGTTTCGGCAAGGGCTTTCAATTCGTTCATTTTGACGTCATCTAAGCTGATACCAAGTTTCGCGGCGTCCGAACAAAGCATCGTCTGCATTACAAGGGACTTAAAGCCGTCTGCTTTCACTCTGTCGAAAACGGTCGAACCGTCTTCGTATTCCAAAGACCAGTAATCGATGCCTAAGGTGGAGGAGTAGTAGCGTACAGTTTCGTCGTAGGAGCTGAACGTAAGGAACATGCACGCTTTTACAAAGTCTCCGCCAAGCTCAGCACCGTTTACGGTCAGGGCCGGCTCTTCCGCAAAGCAAAAGCTGACAACCGCGATCACGACGACCACCGTGATCAGCTTTTTCATGCTCCTCACCTCCTCAATGCGCGTTCATTATATCCGGCAAAAAATTAAGTTCCAATTGGTAAAATGCTTAACAATTCTTAAATCGCCCCAAATACGCCTTTGGGAGTTTTGACAAGCCCTTTTGCCTGTGCTACAATTTAGAAGGAGGTTGACCTATGGACGATAAGAGAAAGATACTTTTAGCGGACGACGACAAGGATATAAGAGAAGTCGGCAGGATACTGCTGGAAGGCGAGGGCTTTGAGGTGGTCGAAGCCGCAGACGGAAAGCAGGCGCTGGACAAAGCCGCGGATGACATAGACTTATATATACTGGACGTTATGATGCCCGAAATGAACGGGTACAACGTGTGCAGGGAACTCAGAAAGACTACCAGTGCGCCCATCATTTTCCTGACCGCGCGCACCCAGGTGGAAGACAAAGCCATGGGCTTTTCCGCGGGCGGGGATGATTACCTGGCAAAACCGTTTTCGTATACGGAACTGCTGTCAAGGGTAAAGGCGCTGCTACGCAGATACTATGTTTATAAGGGAAAAGAGACGGTTCAGCAGGACGAAACTCTGTTCGCGGGCGATATTGCGATAGATCCCAAACGCATGGAAGCCAAGCGAAACGGGCAGCTGCTCCCGCTTACGGATATCGAATTCAATATCCTGCTCGCGCTTGTAAAGAATAAAGGGCAGGTGCTATCCGCTTGCGAGCTGTACGAAGAAGTCTGGAAAGAGACATACTTCTATTCGTGCAACAACACGCTTATGGTCCACATAAGGAATCTGCGCAAAAAGATCGAAACGGGTCCCGACGCGATAATCAAGACCGTGTGGGGGAAAGGCTACCGAATTGATTAGGAAGCTCAGCGTAAAACTGATACTATGTGCGCTCCTCAGCCTGCTTTTGGCGGGAGGAACGTTCGTTCTGATACGCTTCGGCGGCATGCGTATCATAGATAAAAACATCTATTCGCAGGAGACCATCCTTTCTCAGGAGAAAGACCTTTTTAGGGATTTTGTCGCGTATGCAAACAAAAACGCAGCAGGCGACCTGACTGATTCGGAAAACATACAGGGCTTTTTCGTCGGCAAAAAAGACATTATCATTGCCGTGTATAACGCGGGGCAGCCCTTTGCAGGAACTCAGTCTGCTACGCTTTTGTACTCGTCGTTAAATGACCCCGCCTCCGTATACGAAGTACTGCAGAGCGAGTACCAGGATTACTGGTTTACTTCGCCCGTGTCCGTAAACGGGGACTTTGCAAGGGCCAAACTGATCAGAGTCATGTACTTTCCAATGTATTCCGCCGCGCGGATATTGCTGTTCACGGCGGGCGCAGCCGCTTTTGCCGTTTTCACCGCGGTGTTCCTGCTGCTTGTAAGCACAAAAACCAGATACTTATCCAAGCTTTCCAACCAGCTGAACGTGATGGCGGGCGGTGAACTGAACGTGCCCATAAACGTGAAGGGAACAGATGAGATAGGTCTATTGGCTGAGAACATGGAGTCGATGCGCCGGTCTTTCATAGATAGGCTCAGCGAAGAAGAGAACATGAAGATATCCCAAAGTGAGCTTTTGAGAGATATGTCCCATGACCTAAGAACTCCGCTCACCGCTCTGACGGGGTATCTTGAGATAATGAACCGTAAGATACAGGAAGAACCGATAAAAGGCTATGTGCAGAACGCGCTTAACCGGGCGCACCAGATAAAGGACATGACGGACGAGCTGTTCGAATACTTCCTTGTCTACAGCAAAGACGAGAACATGAACAACTTCCAGGTACTTGACGCGTCCATGTGCTTTAACCAGATGTGGGATGAGGAAGCCGCAGAGCTTGAAGAAGCGGGATTCGAAATCAAGTCCGCTCCTTCGGAAACGCAAATAGACCTGAAAATTGACGTGAAACTGATCAGAAGGGTAATGGATAACATTTGCTCCAACATAATAAAATACGCTGACAGGGAGTCTCCGGTAAAGCAAAAAACGGAGATAAAAGACGGCAGACTGCTATTTGAAGTCAAAAACCGTATATCAGAAAAACTAATTGATTCCAATTCCAGCGGCATAGGGCTTAAGAGCTGCAAAAAGATAGCTTCCCTGCACGGCGGCACATTCGAAACAGAAGCAAAAGATGGTTATTTCATATCGCGACTGACGCTCTGATCTGGGCTATTTCTCCTTACTTTACATACATTTTATATCAGCATCCTCCATTTTTGTGGTATAATCATATACTGAAAATGGAGGATTATATATCTTGCAGAACGATGAATCCAGACTGGTCACCATACCGAACCTCCTGACACTGGTCAGGATCCTTTTAGTGCCCGTTTTTGCCATTGCGTTCTATGCTTATCCGGAGCAAAGATACATTTCCCTTGGCATTTTCACTTTGGCAAGCCTTACAGACGGCATAGACGGGTATCTTGCCAGGAAGCTCAAGCAGATATCCAGTTTTGGCAAACTCGTGGATCCGCTTGCCGACAAACTGATGATAGTCTGCATGCTTTACTGCCTGATGCACGAAGGACTGCTCGCACCAGCTGGATATGAAGCCCTTAGCAAATGGGTATTCCTGCTTATACTTGTAAAGGAGATATTCATGGTCGCCGGAGGCATGTTCATGCTTTCCAGGGGCATCGTCGTCCATTCGAGCATATTCGGTAAGATCGCAACGGCATTGTTCTGCCTTGCTATAATCCTTATCTTCCCAGCACACGGCATCGAACCCTGGCACGGAGTGATCTGGCTGCAGAATGTAGGCAGATTCCTGACTATCATAGCTACGTGTGCGAGCTTCGTCGCACTGTTCACATACATAAAAGGCAGCTTAGTACAGCTTAAACTGAATAAAAACGAGAGCGGCAAATAATTACGGAGGGCAAAAAATATGGAAAACGCAAAAGAATTCACCATGGCCAAGGTCTATTCACCCAAGGACATGGAAGATCGCATATACAAAATGTGGGAGGACTCAGGCGCTTTTAAACCCAAGATGGTAAAGGGCAAAAAACCGTTCACCATCGTTATGCCGCCGCCCAATATAACGGGACAGCTGCACGTGGGGCACGCCCTTGATGAAATGCCCCAGGACGTGCTTATACGTTATCACCGCATGAAAGGCGATCCTACCCTGTGGCTGCCCGGTACGGATCATGCTGCCATAGCTACCGAGGTCAAAGTCGTAGACGCGCTAAAAAGCGAAGGTCTTACCAAGCAGGACCTGGGCAGGGACATGTTCCTTGAACGCGTCTGGAACTGGAAAAAAGAGTACGGCGGACGCATAGTAAAACAGCTGCGCAAACTGGGCGTGTCCTGTGACTGGTCCAGGGAACGCTTTACCATGGATGAAGGTCTCTCCAAGGCGGTAAGGGAAACATTCTGCCGCCTGTACGAAAAAGGCCTGATCTACAGGGGGCTCAGGATGATCAACTGGTGCCCCGCATGCAAAAGCGCCCTGAGCGATGCCGAAGTGGAGTATGTGGAGACGCCCTCCTTCCTGTGGCATCTGCGTTATCCCGGCCCGGATGGCAGGGACATCGTAGTCGCGACCACTCGCCCCGAGACTATGCTGGGCGACACCGCGGTGTGCGTGAACCCCAAAGACGAAAGATATACCGACATTGTGGGCAAGTACGTGACGCTTCCCATAGTTAACCGCCAGATCCCCATCGTAGCCGATGACTACGCGGAGATGGAATTCGGTACCGGCGCCGTAAAGATGACTCCCGCTCATGACCCCAACGACTATGAAGTCGCAAAGCGCCATGATCTTGACATACTGTGCGTTATCGACGAAGCGGGCTGCATGAACGAGAACGCCGGGGAATACGCGGGTATGACCAGGGAAGAATGCCGCAAGGTGCTGGTAAAGCGCCTGAAGGAAGAAGGGTATCTCGTAAAGGAAGAGCCGTTTACCCACAATGTGGGCACCTGCTACAGGCACCACATTGCGGTCGAGCCCTATTTGAGCAAGCAGTGGTTCGTAAAGATGCCGCCCCTTGCCGCTCCGGCCATAGACGTTGTGAAAAACGGGGAGCTTAAGATCATCCCCGAAAGATTTGAAAAGACCTACCTTAACTGGATGGAGAACATCAGAGACTGGTGCATAAGCAGGCAGCTTTGGTGGGGCCATCGTATTCCGGCGTTTTACTGTGACACCTGCGGAGAAATGACTATTTCCCGCGAGGACATCACGGTATGCCCCAAGTGCGGAGCTCCCGTAAGGCAGGACGAAGACGTGCTGGATACCTGGTTCTCTTCCGCGCTGTGGCCATTCAGCACGCTGGGCTGGCCCGAGGAGACTGAGGATTTCAAATACTTCTATCCCAACAGCGTACTGTCCTGCGGTTATGACATCATATTCTTCTGGCTGGCCAGGATGGTGTTCAGCGGCCTGGAGCAAACGGGCAAATGCCCGTTTGAAGTCGCGCTTATGCACGGGCTCGTCAGGGACGCCCAGGGCAGAAAAATGAGCAAATCCCTGGGCAACGGCATAGACCCGCTCGAGGTCATAGAGAAATACGGCGCCGACGCGCTGAGATTTTCCCTTGAGATAGGCGTTGCGCCTGGCGCTGACGTAAGGATGAGCGTGGAGAAGATAGAGACCTACCGTAACTTCGCCAACAAGATATGGAACGCCAGCCGCTTCGCGCTAATGAACATGCAGGACTTCGTGCCTGAAGGCATTCCGTCCGAAGACAGGCTTGCGCTCAGCGACAAGTGGATACTCACCCGCTACAACGAGCAGGTCAGGAACCTGACTGATAAGCTGGAAAGCTTTGACCTGGGCATGGGCGCTTACAGCCTGTACGATTTCATTTGGTCGTATTTCTGTGACTGGTATATCGAAATGGCTAAGCACGAGCTTAACGGCGACGACGCGCAGGCGCGCAAAGCCACACAGGAAGTGCTGTATTACGTGCTTACGGGCATACTTAAGCTGCTGCACCCCTATATGCCGTTCATAACCGAGGAACTGTACAGCTATCTGCCAGGCCACGAAGGAATGCTCATAAACGCGTCCTGGCCCGTGGCAGACGAAAAGTATGATTTCACAACAGAAGGTGAAAAAATGGACGCCATAATGGACGTCATACGCGCGGCAAGGAATCTCAGGGCGGAAATGAAAGTGGCGGCCTCCAAAAAGGCGACGCTGATAATCCGCGCGTCCGAAGATATGGAAGCTGCGTTCAGGCAGTCCGAAGGCTACCTGTACAGGCTCGCGTCCGCCAGCGACGTAAAGTATCTTACAAAAAATGACGCTAACCCGGAGGCTTCCGTAAGCGCGATGGCAGGCGGCAGCACACTGTTTATCCCCATGGGCGAATTGGTTGACGTGGAAAAAGAGCTTGCCAGGCTCAGCAAGGAACTTGAAGCCACTAAGGCCGAAATCAGCAGGGGAGAAGGCAAACTCAGCAATCCCGGCTTCATCTCCAAAGCGCCCGCGCAGTTGGTAGAAGCCGAAAAGCAGAAGATAGAAAAGAATAAGGCTCTAATGCAGACTATTATGGAGCGCATCGAAGAGCTCAAGGCGATCAAACAGTAAAAAACGGTGGAAGATATCTCCTATTCGCTCAAAGCAAGACTGGCGCTTGAGAGCGCGGGTTTTGACTATACCAGGTCTTTGGGCCAGAACTTTATATTCGACGAGGCGCTTCTGGACAAAATAGCGATGTCCGGCGGCGCCCGGCTGGGCGTAAATGTGCTGGAGGTCGGTGTAGGCGCCGGCATGCTCACTAACAGCATGCTCAGGCTTGGCTGCAAAGTGCTGGCTATCGAGCTGGATAAAAACCTTGAACCGGTACTTGACAGGCTGTTTGATGAGAAGGATAACCTGAAGATCGTTTTTGCGGACGCACTGAAGACAGACATAGACTCGCTAACAAGAACGTACTTCGGACAGGAAGAGTACATCGTTTGCGCGAATCTTCCGTACTATATCACCAGCGATTTTATCACCAGAACGCTGATGCTCGACAATCCGCCCTCGCAGATGACGCTTATGCTTCAGAAAGAGGCGGCACAGAGGCTATTGAGCAAGCGGGGAGAATCGCTTTGGGGAGCGACCGCGGCTCTGATAAGCCTTTGCGCCGAAGGCGAGATACTTTTTGAAGTCAGCAGGGAGAACTTTACACCTAGACCGCATGTTGACAGCTGTGTCGTAAAGCTTATCCGCAGGAAAGAGCCCTTGGTTTCACCAAATGAGTTAAAGCCGTTCGCGCGTTTCATAAAAGCCGCCTTCGCGCTGAGGCGGAAAACACTTGTCAACTGCCTGAACGCCTCTTACGGCGTAAGCAAACAGCAGGTGTCGGATGTTCTTGCACAGATCGGTCTCAGCGCTTTGACGAGGGGAGAGGAGTTGGAGCTTGAAACGCTCAAACGGCTTTTTGACCTGTTAAAAGGAGATATATGAGCAGATCTCACATCAATAAAGGTTCATTAAGGTTGATTTGGAACTTTCTGAAGGGTTCCAAAGCCTTTTTTGCTATAAGCATAGTTTCCGCTGCACTGAATGCGCTGATGGATATGCTTTCGCCCCAGATCATCCGAATGACTGTAGATAACGTGATAGAGGGGCAGGAACCTGCATATGCCGCCTGGATCATGAAGATAGTGAATTCTCTGGGCGGATTTGAGCACATTAAAAAACATATCTGGATCGCTGCCGCGGCTCTCATGGCGGTGGCATTTATTAAGGTCATCGCTCAGTATCTGTTCAGAGTGTACAATACGAAAGGCAGCGAGACCCTGGTAAAGACAATGAGGGACACGCTGTTCAGGCACATCGAGCGCCTGCCGTTCTCATGGCATATGAAGAACAAGACCGGCGACATAATTCAGCGCTGCACCAGCGACATCGACACCATGCGCAACTTTATATCAGAGCAGATGACCGGCATTTTCAGGATAGTGATAATGCTTATCATGAGCCTGGTATTCATGTTCGCCATGAATCCGCTTCTGACGCTGGTAGCCATGGTACCGATGCCCATACTCATCCTGCATTCCATGTCGTTCCATAATACCGTATATACAGAGTTTGAGAAGTGCGACGAGAATGAAGGCAAGCTTTCAGCCATGGTGCAGGAGAACCTTACCGGCGTAAGGGTGGTGCGCGCCTTCGGCAGGGAAAAATCCGAGCTGGATAAATTCGAGAAGCAGAATGAATACTATACTTCCCTTTGGGTGAAGGTGGGCAGGAGCCTGTCGCGCTTCTGGTCGATATCTGACCTTATCGCCAATGCGCAGGTACTGCTGCTTGTGGTCGTAGGCGCAATCCTATGCTATAACGACAAGATGCTCACAGGCGAGTATATAGCGTTTATAGCCTATAACGCCCGCCTGATCTGGCCCGTAAGGCAGCTTGGACGTATGATCAGCGAGCTAAGTAAGGCGACTGTGTCCGTGTCCAGGGTAAAGTATATCATGGACAGCGAGGAAGAAAAGGACGACCCCGAAGCGTATGCAGCCGACATGCGCGGAGATATCTCCTTCAACAGTGTGCGCTTTAATTACGACAATTGCCCCGAACTGCTGCATGACATAAGCTTTACTGTTGAAAGCGGCACAACGCTGGGTATACTCGGCGGGACCGGCAGCGGAAAGAGCACGCTCATGTTTCTGCTGGACAAGCTGTATGACCTGCCCGAAGGCAGCGGCTCCATAACTATCGGCGGCGTTGACATACGAAAGATCACGACGTCGCATTTGAGGAGCAATATAGGCATGGTGCTGCAGGAACCCTTCCTGTTCAGCCGCACGATTTCTGAAAATATCGGTATCACTGACGAAAAACTGACTCTATCAGACATTCGTGAAGCCGCGAGGGACGCATGCCTCGACGATTCCGTTATCGCCTTCAACAAAGGCTATGACACAATGGTAGGGGAAAGAGGAGTCACGCTTTCCGGCGGCCAGAAACAAAGAGCGGCTATCGCCAGGATGCTGACCCAAAAGACTCCCATAATGATACTGGACGACAGTCTGTCGGCGGTCGATACCCAGACGGACGCTAAGATCCGCCACGCGCTGGAAAGGCATTTTGGCGGAGCAACAGTCATCATAATCTCGCACAGGATCACTACGCTGTCCCATTGTGACAAAATAATCGTGCTGGACAAAGGATCGATCGCCGAAATGGGCACGCACGATCAGCTTAAGGACGCGGGTGGCGTGTACAGCCTGATTTACCAAAGCCAGACCGGGCTTGGAGAGGAGGCGGTATAATGCAGCCCAATGAAAAACAGAAACATCTCAAGTTCTTTGGGATAGGGAAGATATTCCCGTATATAAAGCCTTATAGCAAAGTGCTGATAGTGATGGCGTTCTGGGGTCTGGTCACCAGCCTTATAGACGTCGGGATGACGCTGTTTCAGAGATATGCAGTCAATCACTTTGTTGAACTAAAGACCCTCGACACCCTGCCTTGGTTCATAATCGCTTACATCGCAGCCATTTGCGTATCTTCCATGTCCACCTATATAAGCTGCACCAGGGCGATGGCGGTAGAGGTAAAAGTTAACAGAGACCTGCGCAGCGCCGCGTTTACACACCTGCAGACGCTTTCTTTCAGCTACTTTAACCAGAACAGCGTGGGCTATATCCACGCGCGTGTGCTGTCCGACACCTCACGCATAGGCTCCCTTGCCAGCTGGAGCTTTATGGACGCGGTATGGCATTCCAGCTACCTGATCTTTGCAAGCGTAGTCATGCTTGCAATAAACGCGAAGCTGGCTTTGATGGTGCTGGCGATAATGCCGCTGGTAGTGATACTGTTCTCTTTCTTTCAGAACAAACTGATAAAGGCGAACAGGGAAATAAGGGAGATAAACTCGACCATCACTTCCAACTTCAACGAGGGCATAACCGGGGCTAAAACTGTCAAGACGCTGGCTATCGAAGACGGTATGCAGGCCCGCTTTGAAGGCGACACCAAAAAGATGAAAGCCAGAAGCGTGCTCGCTGCGCGTTTAAGGGGGCTTTTCGCCTGCACGATGACCTTCGCTTCTTCGCTGGCACTGGCGGTAGTACTCTGGAAGCACGATCTTATCGCCGCGGATGAAGTCGGCACCTTCTCCATGTTCATGAGCTACGCCCAGGGGCTTATGGAACCTATCCGCTGGCTGATCGACTCTATAAGCGACCTTATCTCCACACAAGTCAATATAGAGCGCTTCACAAACCTGCTTAAGGTAAAAAGCGACGTACAGGATACTCCCGAAGTTATTGAGAAATACGGCGACAGTTTTATCCCCAAAAGGCAGAACTGGGAAGAACTGAAGGGAGACATAGAGTTCAAGGATGTTAGCTTTACATATCCGGACGGCGAGGAAGAGGTGCTGAGCCACTTTTCACTAAAAATCCCATTCGGGTCGAACATAGCCATAGTCGGAGAGACGGGCGCGGGCAAAAGCACTCTCGTAAACCTGGTGTGCCGGTTTTATGAGCCTACCGAAGGTCAGGTGCTTATCGACGGCAGGGACGCCAGGGAGCGCAGCCAGCTCTGGCTGCACAGCCACATAGGCTACGTGCTGCAGAATCCTCACCTGTTCAGCGGCACAGTGCGCGACAACCTGCTGTACGGCAACCCTGACGCCACAGAAGATGAGATAGCCACGGCAATCAGGCTGGTAGGCGCCGACGAGGTAGTGCAGAGACTTGAGAACGGACTCGACACGGATGTGGGTGAAGGCGGTGAACTGCTGTCTACCGGTGAGAAACAACTGATATCCTTCGCCAGGGCTATCCTCGCCAAACCCATGATACTCATTCTTGACGAAGCCACCGCTTCCGTAGATACGATAACCGAGCAGAAGATACAGTCGGCTATCTACGAAGTCATAAAGGGCAGGACATCCATAGTGATCGCGCACAGGCTCTCGACCATCAGAAACGCCGATCTGATACTTGCTGTAAAAGACGGCAAGATCGTTGAAAAGGGCACGCATAAGGAACTGATATCTGCGAAGGGATATTATTACGATATGTACACACGCCAGTATCAGGACGAGGAGACTGCGAAGATACTTGACAACGTCTGATGCTTTATTGCCCGGCACAGCCCCAAAACTATGCCGGGCAATGTTAAAAAATACGCAAAACAGATAAATACACTTGACTTTGCATATCTGAAAGTGTATAATTCCATCTGTCGCTTGAAAGAGCGCTATGACGCGGGGTAGAGCAGTTCGGTAGCTCGTCGGGCTCATAACCCGGAGGTCGTGGGTTCAAATCCCTCCCCCGCAATTTTTTACGCCGGTGTAGCTCAGTTGGCTAGAGCATTCGGTTCATACCCGGAGTGTCATTGGTTCGAATCCGATCACCGGTACTAAAAGCACCTTTTGCAGGTGCTTTTTTGATTTATTGATATAATTCGGAGGGCATATGGCTGTCATCACCATAGTGGGTTCCGGAATGATGGGTTCCGCACTTGCTTTCCCTGCAAGGGAGAACGGGCACGAGGTAAGGCTTGTAGGCACGCATCTGGACAGGGACATAATCGATAACGCGCGAAAGAACAACCGGCACCTAAAATTCGACAGGGACTTTCCGGATGGCCTTAAGTTTTACCAGATCGAGCAGCTTGACGAAGCGTTAAAGGATTCTAAGCTGGTGATAGGCGGCGTGTCAAGCTTTGGCGTGGATTGGTTCGCCGACAAGGTTCTGCCGCGCATCGCCGACGGCACCATGGTGCTTACGGTCACAAAAGGGCTGCAGGATACAGGTGATGGCAAACTCATAACTTACCCCGATATATGGCAGAATAAACTGGATACGATCGGGAAAAAACTCAAGCTTATGGCTGTAGGCGGCCCGTGCACCAGCTATGAGCTCGTTGCTCACGACCAGACGCAGGTATGCTTTTGCGGTCAGGACCCTGCGGCGCTTGAATGCGCGCGGGAGCTTATGCAGACTGAGTATTACCACATCAGCCTGTCAAAGGACGTGACCGGCATAGAAAGCGCCGTGGCTCTGAAAAACGCTTACGCGCTGGCGGTGGCGCTCACTGTGGGGCTCAATCAAAAGCAGTTTGGTGAGGACAGCCCTCTGCATTACAATTCCCAGGCTGCGGTGTTCTATCAGGCGGTAAGGGAAATGGCTTCGCTGCTTAAGCTCCAGGGCGCGTATACGACAGACAACCTTTCCGTGGGCGCAGGCGACTTATATGTAACGGTCTACGGAGGTAGAACACGGTTGATTGGAGTGCTGCTGGGCAGAGGTTTCAGCCTTGCCGAAGCAAAGGAAAAGCTGAACGGAGTGACGCTGGAATCTCTGGTTGTAGCAGAACGCGTAGGCAGGGCGATAAAACTAAGAGCCCAAAATGGAGAATTCAGCGAGGGTGATTACCCGCTGCTGATGCATGTTTATGATATTCTTACCTGGAATTGCCCCGTAGATATTCCGTGGGACAGTTTCAGGTTCAGCAATATATAACGGGAGGATGTTATGAACAAGATCGCGGTACAAACGGGCGGACCGGAGGAAAGATACGGTATCGATGGCGCTTACAGACTGATAAAGGACTGCGGCTTTGACGCAGTCGACGCAAATGTCGACCACCTGCTCACAGGCAAAGATATCAAAGAAAACTCTTTTCCAAGTCCGCTTATCGACGGTAAGGGCATAAAGGAACTGTTTGCTCCCTGGAGCAATGCCGCGAAAAAATACGGCATCGACAACTTCCAGGCTCATGCGCCGTTCCCGAGCTATGTATACGGAAATGACGATATAAACAGGAAACTGCTGCTGGCGCTGGAAAACACGATACGCGGCTGCGACAGCATCGAGTGCCGAAACCTTATTATCCACCCGTTCTTCCTGGGATATGACAGAAAACTATCTGCGGAAGAGGAATGGGATCTCAACATCAGGAGCTACTCCGCTTTGATACCCTCCGCGAAGGAATATGGTGTCACAATATGTTTGGAAAACATGTTTACAGGCTATAAAGGAAAGATGTACTCCGCCTGCTGCTCCGATATCGATTACGCCTGCCGTATGACAGACGAACTAAACAGAATAGCCGGGGAAAAGCTGTTTGGTTTCTGCCTTGATACGGGCCATATGCTACTGTGCGGGCTTGACGCAAAGGAAACCGTCACGAAACTGGGCAAACGCATAAGCGCGTTCCATATCCATGACAATGATGGCAGAAACGACCAGCACCTGGCGCCTTATATGGGCATACTTGACTGGGACAGGCTCATTGAAGGCATAAAAGAGATAGGCTATAAGGACACGCTTTCGTTTGAGACATTCAATGTGTGGAACGTAGTCGACAACGAGGTGATGCCTTCCATGCTCAAATTCATAAGCGAATGCGGGCGCATGTTCGCGAGAAGGATAGCCGGATAAGGAAGCACGATAAAGAAACGCCCTTCGCTTAGGACATAAAGTCCCGAGTGAGGGCGTTTTTACTGTATACCAAACGTACGGCAGAGCTTACTTTTTCAGCAGATACTCGTCGACTTTTTTCTTTATGTCGTCAGGAATAGTTCTTTCAAACGGCAGGCACGCAGCGTTGACGAACCTGTCCACAAGCAGTTCCACCATTTTGCCGGTGTTCTCAAGCGAAGAGGCGGAAACATATTCGAGCCTGTCCTTGCGGCTGTGGATATAGCTCATGCCAGGGGCGCCGAAACGACCCAAAGAAACGGCGGGCACTCCGTTATCGGCATAAGGAATGCAGTCTGAAGAATAGGTGTCGGTACGCGTCTCCGCCGCGTGCCCTGCTTCTTTCAGCGTCATGTCGATATGGTTCGTTATTTCAGAGGGGCCGGTGACTATGGCGAAATCCTTTCCCGCGGGACTGCCGGCGAGGTCAATATTAACGCACAGGCGCGTATTTTCCACTTCTTCTTTATGTGCGGATACGAAATACTTGCTTCCGAGCAGACCTCTTTCCTCGCTGCCCGTCCAGATGAAGCGCAGTGTGCGAGCGGGCGGGTTCTTGGTGTAGTAACGCGCAAGTTCCAGCAGATTGGCGCTGCCGGCGGCATTATCGTAGCATCCGTGCGAAAACTGGGTGGAATCCATATGCGCGGTGAAAGCGATGACCTGGTCCGGATCTCTGGTACCGGGGATGGTCCCGATAACGTTTCTTGAGGTGTTCTCAAAATCCCTGGCGACTACCTTAAGGCGCATCTTGGAGGCGCCGGAAACGATCATGTCGTACAGGTCTTTCTTTCTTACGGTGACCGCGCAGAGCCTGCCTTCTATGCCTTCGGTGACAAAAGGACGAAGCATGCCGGGCTGCAGGTCCGTCTCGTCGTTCCTGTCCAGCATGTCGCCTTCGCCGACTATCACGGCGGCGGGTTTCGCGGCCATAAGCGCCTCGTATTTCTTGCGGTTGATGTTGACGTTGAGGAGAAGGATCTTGCCTTCGCAGCCAAGCAGGTTAACCGGCAAGCCGTCTTCAGCGTACTTGACTTCGGCAGTATCATCTATGCAGGCGCTGCGCCTGAAAGCGCGCGCCTCATAAACCTTTTTGTATGGCTCAAGCACTTCCAGCTGAGTTTCGATGACCTCTCCGTCCTCGGTCGGGAAAGACTCGATCTGCGTTTCAAAACCAAAGGACGCGCACTCGGCCTGTATCATCTCGGCGCCGCGCAGTTCTTCTGCAGTACCGCTCACGCGCACGAAATCAAACGATTTGATAAAGTCGTACATTCTCTGACCGTTCATATAATACCTCCCTTTATTACATAACAGGTTATTACAGAGCAAGGTGTGACATGGTCTTGTCGATAAGCTCTTCTATGCTCACGCATGCCATGCCCGCAATATTCGTGTCAAGTTTGCCGTGAAGGGGTTCAAGCCAGTACGGGTCGATAGACGAGAATCCGTTTTTCATGCCGAGGATCGAACCTACGGTCGCGCCGTTGCAGTCCGTGTCAAAGCCGGTCTGTACAGCCATGCATATGGAGCGGCCGTAATCGTTTTTGCCATAAAGCAGGCTCGCGCATACGATGAGCGCGTTGGATATGGTATGGCACCAGTCATGGCCGACTTTCTCGTCAAAACACGAATGGATCCAGGAGAAAGCACCTGCCTCATCAAGACCGTGTTCATACTTTTCAAGCAGCTGACGCAGCTTTTCGGAGAGTCTGCAATTTGAGGGAATACAGCGCAGACTTGTATTGATAATGTCGATGATGTCGTCACTGACGGCTGCCCGCGCGAGCATGGCGGCAATCAGCATTTCACCGTATATGCCGTTTTTTACATGTGAGACCGCTGCGTCTTTCCACGCCATCCTGGCAGCTTGAACAGGATCGCCCGGGTTGATGTACCCGAAATAATCGCCGCGGATCTGGGCGCCGATCCATTCCCTGTACGCGTTCTGGTAAACGGCGGTATCCGGAGGCTGTATGCCGTCGCTCATATTGTGGTACGCCGCCCGCTCGGCAGTGCAGTAAGCAGTCTTCGGCTGTCTGGAAAGCCATATGGAACAGACATCGCTGCTGTCAAAATCACGACCATATCTTTCTATAAGCGCTTGATACAGGCAGGTATAGTTGGTGTCGTCGTCAGCGGGGGCGCTGGAAAGCTTATCCGCGAAAACTCTTACGGCGAAATTGAAACGGTAAATGTCTTTCGCGTTTTCGGGTACGTCGGAAGAGTATATATACCTATGCATGGGATAGTTGCCGCTGCTCTTAAGAAACGGGATAAGCTCGTATGTCCGTATGCCTTCCACCGTCTTGCCCAGCAGACATCCGGCGATCCTGCCGTACCACGCGCCGGCTATTTTCTGCCTGAGAGTTGCTGGATCAGGTTTTACGGGAGACAGGGCGGAAGACTCGGATGCTGCATATATGTCTTCGTATTTATCAGGTTCCTGATATGAGTAACCGGCCCGCACGGGCAGCTGTCTGATCTCCTCGAAGAGTTTATCCGCATAATACTGTTTTTCGGGGCAGTCGTCCATGGCGATGATACGCTCAAACGCTGGCTTCAGGGGTGCCACGTCGAGCCCTTCATCTTCACACTGACGGTACTCTGCTTTAAGCTGTTTAAAGTAAGCTTCCCACTCGTGCAGACGTGATTGGTCTATATACCTGTACTTTGCAGGTATTTCCCCGGCGGCGAAAATGCGGTTTAATGCGTCATTCATACACTCACTCCTTTAATGGAATTATATAACTGCACTGGAAAATGTCAAGCCTTATATTGCGCAGCGACAGTAAGACGTATATAATAAAGACGGGAGGAGCTTATGAAAGAACGACATCTGATCTGTGACCTTGAATGGAAACTGGACAAAACTTCAGTTATAAATAAACTAAGAGTCTCCGAAGACGATCTGGACGACTTTGACGCGGTCTATGAAGAAACGATGAAACTGTTAAGACCGGTCGCGTATTACGGAGTGGAGAAGATAGAGTCGAATGACGGACATGACGTGGTGATCGGCGGGCAGAGCTTTCATTCACGCGTCGTGGCGGTAAACCTTAAGGATACCGATACGGTATACCCGTATGTGATAACCGCAGGAAGGGCGGCGTACGAATACGCGCTGGGGCTTGATGACGAGCTGTTCCGCTTCTGGTCGGATGAGATGAGCGAACTGGCGTTAAGGTCGTACAGGCTGTCTTTCAGCAGATACATAAAAGAGGCGCTGGGCACAAACAATGTCTATACCCTTGCGCCGGGCTCCGTGATAGACTGGCATATTTCAGCGCAGCGGCCCCTGTTTGACCTTCTTGGCGAAGTATATGAAAAAACGGGCATATTACTGGAGAAAAGCTTTCTTATGCGCCCGGTAAAATCAGGTTCCGGAATAATGTACATAAGCGAAAAGCACTTTGAAAGCTGCTCGCTGTGCGCCATGGAAAATTGCCCGAACAGGCGGGCTAAGTTTGATAAAGAGAAATTTGACAGGGAGTACGGGGAATAACGGAGGATTATCTGCCCAAGCCGGGATCCGGATAAAGGAAGCCCTCAAGTGACAGACCGCAGGGAAGTATGCCTGCGGGTGAGTGGTCACAAAGGAATTTAACGCGTTTAAGCGTCAGGTTGGCGCATAACGTGTTGACCAATGCGTAATAGGTTTCGTGAGCCTCCGAAAGACTGAAACCGCTGGTCTTATCGTAGAAGTTTTCGGAAAGGCAGACATATGCCTCCTGCCCGGAGACATAAGCGTCAAGTATGTCGCCTGAGCTGATGCCGGGAACGCACACATTTAGTATCTGCACAGGGTCGTTTAGGGCCTGACTCGGAAGCGTGAACGCTGTAGCCGCAAGCGTTCCGCTTTCGTTTATTTCATATCCGGTCCTGATTATCCCGAGTCTCCCCGAAAAGGTCAGCCTTGACATCTCACCGTTTTCAAGAGGGATGACGGCGCCTGTGTAAGTTGAGACGGAGGCGACCTGATTGCCGCCGTATAACAGCCTGACGCGTTCCACTCCGGGACAATTAGTAGTGACGCTGTAGCAGACTGAAGCCAAAAGCTGCCAAGTCTCAAAACCGAAGGTCTTCAGATCTTCTTCAAGAAGGAGCGTATCATCGCATCGTATTTCCAAAGCCAAACGCCCTGACCGGTCATAATCCTGTGCCAGCCTGATGGCATTATTGATATCGTATTCTCGGGGCAACCAACTAAATACCGAATCATCGTACGAAGCGGTCTCATAGAGCGAAAGGATACCGAAGGGAGACGCTTCGCGATGCGGCAGACTGACAATTATAGGGGATATGTATTTCCCGTTCGTGTCAGGCAGATACAGCGTAGCGTGCCGGGAGACGCTATGCTGTTCAAGAAGGGATGCGATATCAAGTTTGCCCAAAAAGCTTCCGTATACGGTGTTGAGCGGAATGCCGTCCAAAGCGGGGCAGGCACCGTCGATAAGCACATTGACGCCTGAGCAGAACCCGTTTTGAATGAGCGTTTGTGCAACGGCGAAGCAGTACAAAGCCACCGTTTCATCGGCAGCGGACAAAGTCTTCGCCAAAAGTACGGTATAAACCTCGTTGCCGTATTCCGCTCCAGTAAGGTTTAGGAATGAACAGCCGGAAAGAGACTGAGAAATGAGTTTAACCGTGGGATCCTCATCGGTCATGATATGAACGCTGATCTGAGATTCCGAAAGAGCGTTGCCTTTGACGCTGAAGATGTTGGCGTTCAGTATATACCCTTCGGGGAAATCGATGCTTTCAGCAAAACACGGGATAAGAAAAAAGACAGTGCACAGCGATAAAACTAAGAAACGCTTCATTTGTCGCTGTCCCTCCCGCTGACGCGTCCGATCAGTAAAGGCAGCTCAACGGTGAATACAGAGCCCCTGTCAAGTTCCGAAGAGACAGTTATGGTTCCGCTGTGCGCGAGTATGGTCTGTTTGACTATGGACAGACCCAGGCCGGTGCCGCCCGTATCGCGGCTGCGTGCCTTATCCACACGATAGAATCTGTCAAATATATGCGGGATATCGGCTTCGGGTATGCCGATACCCTCATCCTTGACCTTTACGACGGCAAGGCGGCCCGAACGGTAAACGTCCACGTGAACATTTTTGCCTCGAGGCGTATACTTCAGCGCGTTGTCTATAAGATTGTAGAACACTTGGTCGAGCTTGATCTTATCACCGTTTACAAACAACTCATCGCGTACGGATATATCAAGCTGTATACCGCGTTCTCGGGCGAGGGGGGAGAGGCGCCGCACATCTTCTTCCAACAGGCCGGAAAGGCTCATCTCCTCTTTCTTGACAGGTGCTTCGCCGGAATCCATGCCTACCAATGCGAGCAGGTCTACGACTACGGCATTAAGACGGTCGATCTCCTTGTCCACTTCGCTAAGGAAATCCTTACTCATGGCGGGATCGTATACGTCCTGGTACAGAAGCGACTGGACCATGATCTTTATGGTCGCGAGGGGAGTTTTAAGCTCATGGGATGCGTTGGACACGAAGCGGTTTCGGCTGCGGTCCAGCATTTCCATGCGTCCCGCCATATCGTTAAAGGCAGAAGCAAGACGTGTGAGCTCTGTATTTCCGATCTCTTTGGCGCGTACTGTAAAGTCGCCGTCGGAAAGCCTTTTTATGGCCTTGTCCAATTCTTTTACCGGTCGGGTGAAGGAACGTGTGAACAATAGACCCAGAAGTACCGCCAGCAGCAGTATGCCGCAAAGCGCCAGCAACAGCCTTAAACAAAGCTGTTTAAGGCTCATGATAATACCATCGGCGTCCGCAAGCGAATAGATATACCCGTTATCGAGCGCTTTGGCACACAACACAGTATAGTTGCCTTCCGGACAGAACAGGCTTATCTTTTCGGACCTGAACAGAGCGGACGCATTCTTTGAAATGTCAAAAGGGGAATCAAGCGAACAGCCGTTCACCAGCGAAGCCGTGTCGCAGATAACGATACCGTCAGAGTCTGACACGACTATGCGGTCAGTGCACCCTGCGGTGACAGAATAAATACGCTCGCTGTCGTGTTCGGATAAAGCGTCCGAAACACTGTCAGATATGGCGTCTATCTGATTAAGAGCGAGCTTGGCGGTGCTTTTATACATATAATCGCCCATCATTGCGGTCATGGACGCGCCCAGCAGCAGGAAGGCGACGATTATAACGGCAAGATAGGCGAAAATAAGCTTGTACCTAATCGAGCTTGTGTGTGTCCTGATACGTTTGGCCAATCAATTGCACCTTTTATGCGGGAGATTTCCGCGAAGCTATGTTGTCAGTCTTTTTCCGTGAAATAGTACCCGACGCCCCATTTGGTGAATATGAATTCGGGCTGAGCGGGATTCTTTTCGATCTTTTCCCTCAGACGGCGGATATGCACGTCAACTGTGCGCAGGTCGCCGAGATAGTCATATTTCCAGATGGTTTCAAGAAGGCTTTCCCTGGAGAACACTTTGCCGCGGTTTGAGACAAATAGCTGCAAAAGGTCAAATTCCTTTGCGGTCAGGTTGATCTCTTTTCCGCCGATGCTCACGGAACGGTTGTTCAGGTTGATGCGCATATCCCTTACGCTGATAACGCTCTGGCCTCCGTCCTTCCGGGACATCACGGTGCGGCGGAAAATAGTCTTGATACGTGCCTTGACCTCGAGGATATTGAAGGGTTTTGTCATATAGTCGTCGGCGCCGTACTCCAGGCCGAGGATCTTGTCCATGTCTTCGCCCTTGGCAGTGAGCATGATGATCGGAACATTGGATTTTTCCCTGATGCGCTGGCAGACTTCGATGCCGTCGATCTTAGGGAGCATTACATCGAGAAGGACCAGATCGTACTGCCCAGAAAAGAATTTTTCGAGAGCCTCTTCTCCGTCATAGGCGGCGTCTGTCTCGTACTGATCCTGTTCAAGAGAATATTTCAGACCCTTGACAATAATGGGTTCATCGTCAACTATAAGAATTCTGCCGGCCACGCGTAACCCTCCATTCTCCAAAAGCCAACTGTATAGAAATATACACTGTTATTATAAAGGCTTTAAACATATTTTGCAAGAGTTAGAACAAAAATTGACCTGATTTTACAGAAAAAAATAGATTATTTTTGGATAATTGTTGCAATTTCCGCCGGAAGCGGGCTGTAGAAGCTCATTCTTACAACCGACAGAGGATGTATAAAGCTGATAAAAGTGCTGTGCAGGGCCTGCCTGCCCGGGAGAAGTAGTGGTTCTTCGGTGCCGTACAGGAAATCTCCGTACACGGGACAGCCTATTGCGCTCATGTGCACGCGGATTTGGTGAGTGCGGCCGGTGGAAAGCCTCAGCAGTATTAAACTTAAATCGCCAAAGCACGAAATCACTCTGTAATAAGTTTTTGAAGGTGCACCCGCAGGCGTAACGATCCGTTTTACGCTTGCCTCGGATATCTTTCCGATAGGCAGGTCAATTACGCCGCTTGTTGATTCCGGGATGCCGCTGCAAAGGGCGATGTATTCTCTTATAAAAGCGTCGGTATGCAGTGTTTGAGTGAGCTTGTGCTGCGCCCAGGGATTCTTTGCGGCGCACATCAATCCGCTGGTGCCTTTGTCAAGGCGGTTTACGGGACGGAATACAAAGTTCGGGTCGCCGCGAAAATACCAGGACAGACGGTTTTCCAGCGCATTATCCGCCTGTTTATGGCTGTACTGAGTAGCGAGAGGCGCGGGTTTGTCGATAACGAGTATATCTTCGTCCTCGTAGACAATGTTGACGGGCTTTTCGTCAAAAGGAGCCCTGAATTCGGGTTCTTCTTCCGGCACGGCGGCACAAAGCGTCTGGCCTGTATGCACACGCACATCAGCGTGTATGCTAATGCCGTCAAGGGAAAGCCCGTTTGAGGCCTTTACACGGGCAAGCTGACGCGCGGAAAGACCCAAAGTGGATCTGGCTACGCGCCATGCGAGCCGGTTATCGTCCAAAGCGGATATTACGCAAGATAGTGTTTTCATGCCTTTAATCACACGGCGCGGGACTTACATCCCGCGCCGCTGAAGATCCTTGTATCAGAAACTCCTGTCCTTGCTCTCGATCTCTTTGAGCAGCTGGTCGATGAATGCATCCGCGCTCATGACCACTGATTCCTGAGTGCCGCGCTTCGTGACGGCGGCGGTGCCGTTCTCGGCTTCCTTGTCGCCGATAACCACCATGTAGGGCAGCTTGTCGTGCCTGGCTTCTCTGAGCTTGAAGCCGATCTTCTCGTTTCGGGCGTCGACCTCGGCGCTTATGCCGGCGGCTTCAAGCTTGGCTTTCAGCGCGTAGGCGGCATCGTCGGCGCGGTCAGTGATGGTCATTATCCTGACCTGCTCGGGGCTGAGCCACAGGGGCATCGCGCCGGCAAACTTTTCTATCATGTACGCCAGAGTGCGCTCGTAGCAGCCCAGGGAAGTCCTGTGGATTATATAGGGGGTCTTTTTCTGTCCGTCCCTATCCACATACTCCATGCCGTAGCGGGCAGCAAGGAGCATATCTATCTGTATGGTTACGATCGTGTCTTCCTTGCCGAACACGTTTTTGTACTGCACGTCAAGCTTGGGCCCGTAGAATGCGGCCTCGTCGATACCGACAGAGTACTTAAGGCCGATGTTGTCAAGGATCCTGCCCATGACGGCCTGAGCTTCGTCCCACTGCTCTTTTGTGCCTTCGTATTTGTTCTTGGGGTTGGCGGGATCCCACTGGCTGAAGCGGAACGTGCAGTCCTCCCAAAGCCCTACGGTATCGAGCATTTCGTGGGCAAGTTCAAGACACTGGCGGAATTCCTGCTCCAGCTGATCGGGCCTGAGCACCAGGTGGCCTTCGGAGATAGTGAACTGCCTGACGCGGATCAGGCCGTGCATTTCGCCGGAATCCTCGTTTCGGAAAAGAGTGGACGTCTCGCCGAGCCTCATGGGTAGATCACGGTAAGAACGCATGCGGTTAAGGTATACCTGATACTGGAACGGGCAGGTCATGGGTCGCAGGGCGAAGCATTCCTTGCTTTCGTCGTCCGGGTCGCCCATTATGAACATGCCGTCACGGTAGTGATCCCAGTGGCCGGAGAGCCTGTAGAGTTCACGCTTGGCGAAATACGGTGTTTTCGTAAGCAGATAGCCGCGCTTCTGCTCGGTATCCTCTACCCAGCGCTGCAGCTTCTGTATGACTCTGGCGCCCTTGGGGAGAATGATAGGAAGGCCCTGGCCGATTATGTCTACTGTGGTAAAGTATTCCAATTCACGCCCGAGCTTGTTATGGTCGCGCTTCAAAGCCTCTTCCTGCTGCGTGATATAGGCGTCAAGTTCTTCTTTAGAAGCGAAAGCGGTGGCGTAGATACGCCTGAGCATCTTGTTCTTTTCGCTCCCGCGCCAATAAGCACCGGCCGTGGAAGTGATCTTGAACGCTTTGATTCTGCCCAGATTGGGAAGATGGGGGCCAGCGCAGAGGTCGGTGAAGCCTTCTTGCCGGTAGAAGGAGATGTCCTCTCCCTCGGGCAAGTCGTTGATCAACTCGACCTTATAGGGCTCGTCCTTCATAAGCTCGAGTGCCTGCGCTCTTGGGAGCACGAACTTCTCAAGCCTGGAATTCTTGCCGATGATGTGCTTCATTTCCTTTTCGACTTGAGCCAGGAATTCAGGCGAGAACGGTTCTTCGGTATCGAAGTCATAGTAAAACCCGTTGTCGATGGCCGGCCCGATCGCGAGCTTAGCTTCGGGACGCAGACGTTTCACCGCCTGGGCGAGCACATGGCTGGCGCTGTGGCGCAGTATGCGCAGGCCTTCCGGATCGCTGCCAAAAAGAGGAACGAGCTCGCAGGATTTCCTGACCACGGCGGCAAGCTCGCAGACTTCGCCGTCGAGCTTCACGCCAAGCGCGGCTTTTCTGGCGTTCGGGTCGATCTGGCCCAGTATGTCCAGAGAGTTTATGCCGTCTTCAAATTCATAATTACTGCCTTTGTAACTTATTATCATTTCGCGCCTCCGCTAAATTGATCTATAAACAAAAACGCCCGTCCCATACAGGGACGAGCGGTATTGCCCGTGGTTCCACCTTGCTTTACGCCTATCAAAAGCGAGCTTTATGGGCTGTATCGTGCCCTCACGATTCGCGTCGGGAGGCGGTCTCCCTCTTAGCCTTCCCGCGGCGTTTCCAGCTACCGGCCGCTCTCTGTGGGGGCATCGGAGGTATTTTTCTCCGTCATTCGCAATATAGGTTTATTTTAAACGTTCGTAAGGAATTGTCAAGCCCGCAAAGGTTAATTTTATTAACCTACGCTGATTTGTTACTTCATGAAGCTCCTTAAGAAATCCGCCGCCATGGAGATGTCTCCAACGGGATCGGGCCCGACTTCGCGCTCAATAGTAAGGAACCCGTCGTAGCCGATATCTTCCAGCGCCGCGAGATACTCCTTAAACTTAACGCTGCCTTTCCCAAGCGGCACTTCCTCAAATGACGGAGCGGTGACAAGCGCGTCCTTATGCACTATGCCGTACACGGCTTCGGGATCGCAATCCCTGAGCTTGACTCCGTCTTTGGCGTGAGTGTGGACGATATACTTTTTAAGGTTATATACTGCTTGCACGGGGTCATCGCCCGTTACCATTACCAGGTTAGCGGGGTCGAGATTGACTGCTACGCCCGTGGAATTAAGGCTGTCAAGGAAGTTTTTGAGCGTCAGGGAAGTCTCAGGGCCGGTCTCTATGGCGAAATGCGCCTGCAGGGAGTCCGCGTAGGCTGCCAGCTCGCCGCAGGCGTCCTGCAGTATCTTGTAACGGGGATGATTCGGGTCCTCAGGCACGACCCCGATGTGCGTGGTGACTATATCGGTCTCCAGCTCCTTGGCCATCTCAAGTATGAGCTTGGAACGGCGGATGAGCTCGGGATTCTTTTCCTGGTCCCAGAAGCCGTGGCCGAGGTCGCCGCAAAGCGCCGATATCCTGAGGCCGCGAGATTTAACTTCATTAAGGAACGCTTTGCGCTTTTCGCCGGTCAAGTTTTCAGGAGCGGTCTCGCCTTTGGTGGCGTAAAGCTGCAGGCCCTGGGCACCAATGGACTTGGTAAGGTCAAGGCACTCCAACAGTGGCTTTTTGAAGGATTCGATTATGACACCGATAGGGAAGTTTTTCATAGCTGCTCTCCTCAATGCTTGTGATGGATATATGATACAACAATCCAAAGCGAAAAGGCAATAGGTAAAGGACCAAGAAAACAAAAATCCGGCCCCGAAAGGGGCCGGAAAGATGGAGGCTTACTTCGCGTCCAGCTCCAAAGCTCTCTTGATCATCAGCGTGGCAGTAAGCTCTTTGGTAAGCGCTTCGTCGCCGTAGACGGCATCATACAGCGAGCCGTGGGTCTTTACCATGGCGAGGAACGTAGCTCTCTCTGTCATTGCGAAGATGCCCGCGGTATCGGGACGGTTGATCAGCGCGTCATAATCGGTGGTAAGTTTGGCCTGCCAGTAACTCTTGGCGCGTATCCAACCTGCACTCTTGAGCTCCAGCTCATACTGCGTGACGGCGAGCGTTTTGTCAATGGTCTTCGCCAGCATGATATGGCTGCCGCATACGTTGAAAAAGGTGGTGTAGCTTCCGGTGAGCGAGTGATCATAGCTCACAGAGCATCTATCTGCCTCAACGCGGTTGATCTCTGGGATATCATCAAGCAGTATATCCTTGCGATCCTCTTTGCCGTCGCCGAATGTGTAGCACAACTCAGTGACACGGTCGCGGATAAGCCCGATTAACTGATCGTTTATATCTGTTTCTGCGAGTCCTTCGTATTCAAGCCGGTTCCTGAATGCCTTGAGGTATCCACTGAACACGATCTTATCGTTTGAAAGCGCTTCCGAGATATTTTCCGTGGCGGCGTTTTCGATAAGAGCATCGTACTCGCTGTTCAGCGCTTTCGTCCACATATCCAGGCCGACACGGTACGCCATCAGCTTGTCCGCGTCTGTTTCGGCCATCTCAAGCAGCTTGCGGAAGCCGGCTTCAACGGAATTATGCTCCGCGCAGTACATGGTCAGATACTGCCACGCACCCTCGCCCTTGCCGACCAGGTACACTTTGCAGCTGTCGGGATGGGATGCGGGTGTCCTGGGCGGATTGGGGATCTTGCCGCAAGGCACAGTCACTTCGTTGGTATATCTGGTCACGTTGTAGTTATACATGGGGAGCAGCATCGTGAACCAGCCGATGTTGGTGACGCTGCCCATGACTTCCGCGTCAAACTTGTTGACAGTATAGCAGAAGGTCTTGTAATAGACTTCTCCGTCTCCCAGCAGGCTGATGCCGTCCAGATAGAAGCCGGGCACGAGCTGGTCGTATACCGCGATGTCATATATGGTATACCCGGTCATGTTATACAGTATGAGGGTGAACCATATATCCTCGTTCTCCATATACACCTTTTTCGGATCGCCTATTACCTTTTTGATGAGTATGGGCTCGTTGGGAGTCTGATCTATGCGGTAATCCTGGTTATAGCCTATGTTTACGCTCACAGGCTCGCAGGACAGGCTGATCTGCTGCTCGTCGTTGCCAAAGTTGACTATGGCGCTGGTGTGGGCGGTATTCTTAAGGTAATGGCCCGCGCTATGGGCTTCCTCCCAGGTGACCGTGTGGGTGAAGGGGATCGGAAGCGAGTCATGGGGCGGTATGACTCCGCCCGCCAAAGAGGCGGAACCGCTGAAATCGCTGCCCCAGTAATTGTCGTAAACGGTGGATACGCTCACGGGATAATCGGAGTTGTTGTATATGGTGATAAGGTAGTAGATCGTCTCATTGTACGTAAAGAAGTCTTCGTACTGCGGGCCTTTGACCACTTCCTTGACCATGTAGATATCGCCGGGATCAAAGGGCGGCTCCTCCGGAACACCTACGGGCAGCGAGAGCGGGTTGCTGTAGACCTTCTCCTGCTTGGTGCTCTCCTTATCGGCCTTGAAGAACGCTATCGCCTGGTTGTTCAGCGTGCCGGTCTCGCTTTCGGCCTCTTCCTTGGTAACGGTATGGGTGAACTTGAAAGTTTCGGTACTTGTCCAGGGAGCGAGATACTCAACACTTGCCAGGCCAAGGTTCGGGTCGTACAGGTCATCGGAGATCATGAGGTCGTATATCGGCTGATCTGAACAGTTAGTAGCGATAAGCCAGTATTCTATACTCTCATTCTCAATGTAGAAGGGTTGGTACAGCGGTGCGAATGGCGCACTCTTGGTCAGTATCACATTTGGCGTTTCGGGTACGGGCACAAGGTTTTCTGTGTCAACCGTGCAGGGGATGGGATAGATCTCACGGTCTTCGCCGTCGGCGGAAATGAAAGTGAGCTTGCCTTCGTTGTAGAGCACGCCGATGCAGTCGTCATGGGTAACGGTGTGGTAGAAACCGCCGGTAAGCGTTTCGTTGGGCTGTATGTCACCGATCCATATGACGCCGTCTTCATTATTGCCCTTCATCGAGTCGAAGATCTCAACGTCGCTGATGGTACCTTCGTCATTGTTGGTTACGGAGAATACATAGTGGATAACTTCGTCTTCCTGATAATAACTGCCGTTCTTGGGCTTGTTTTCGGCATATTTCTTGACTGTCGGATAAACGAACTCACCCTCTACGATAGTTTCCTTGTCAGGACCGATGGGGCTTTTAACGATATTGGAAAATATCGTATGCTCGTATTCGGTGTCGTCAGTCGGGTCAACATATACTACCCAGGCCTGATTCAGGAAAGTGTCGGTCGACAATACATAGTCTTCGTCAATTCTGCAGCTGAAAGGTACAGTGAAAGGCGCTCCTGCAGGGATCACAAAATCCGAAACGATGGGAGTGTTTTTATCTTCACTGTCATATATACCCTTGACATTTATGGCGTTGTCCAGGTTGTTGTACACTGTAATGTCATAATAGATATATTCGTCGATATGATAGTGGCCGTCGGGACCGGGGGCGCTGGTCTCGGTCTTTACTATGTCGACAACAGGCACATCCTTTTTCTCGACAGGGATATAGCAATAATCGTATTTAGTGATCTCCTCGTCGCTCAGATCGGGCAGGATATGATAGGATACATACAGGTTATTGCGGAAGTAATACTTCCCGTCCTCAAGCTGAACGGAGTTATCTATATCATCCTGAGTAAGGACGTAATCATAGATCAGCTCGTCGTCTTCGTTCGTGTAATTGCCGGACATGATCTTGAATCCGCAAATTAGATCTTTTGCGTGTCCTTCCGGCTGGTCATAAATGTTTACATCATACACCGGATCGGGGGACACATTCTTTATGTAGATCTTGTACTCGACCTGCTCGTTGGCGACGCAGGCATAATCTTCCGTGAATTGAGCGAGGCTGTATTTGGATATGACCAGCCTTGGCAGATCTTTCCAGGGGACGTTGAGATCCTGCTCGTTGCTGCGCAGGGGAGGCTCCTCATCAGACTGCCCAGGCACGATGGCATAAGCGCCGAACGTCAGCACTATATCCTCGTCGCTGTGCCATATGTCGTACGCGGACACGGTGTAGAATATGGTAACGCTGTTCTCTTCTCCGGGTTTGAACACGGTGTAGCCAAAAGGATCGTCTTCGTAGTAGACCGTGCTGTTGGTTGAGTAGTAATAGATCTGGTCGACTACGAGATCTTCTTCGGAAATGTTCTTTATCGTAACGCAGATCTTCGCGGTGTCGTTGACATAGAAAGGAGGAGTGTCCTCAAGCTCGGCTTTCAGGCTGAGCGCGGGTTCCTCATTTTTCAGAGTGAACTCAACCGCCACGTCATTGGAATACGCGACATCATAGGGCTTATCGGGCGTGCCGTTGCTGTAATCCCTGGCGACAGCGAAGAAAGTGATCTTGATCTTGCCGTCTTTGACATCCTCTTCCTTGACTACGTATGGAACGATCGCTTTCGCGCCTAAAGACGAGCTGTCGCGTGTTTGGCCCGCGGCGAGGTCATCGCTGTAAAAAGGCATAACGTTATCGATGTTGTTTTCAGAGTACCAATAACGTATGTTGTTGATCTCCAGATCCACACTGGAATTGTTTGTGAGGCTGTACTCAAAATCGACGGTCTCGCCGATGGAGACTTCGTGCGTGACGGTACCGCCGACCAAAGGATTGACGCTCAGGATAAGGTCGATCTTATCGGGACCAGCCAGCCTGTATTTGAGGGGAACGGTGTTCGATTTTACATCATTGCCGGAATCATTGGGCCTGGCTTTGCCGGTGACGTTAACGATTATCTCAGTGCTACCGGGAGCCTCTTTGTCTTTTTCCTGCATCTGGTAACTGGTTGTGACGGTATAATCCTCGCCCGGATACAGCAATGTACCGCCCTCGATGCCCCAGTAATGTTCTTCAATGCTCCCATTGGCAAAGAGCAGATCGAAACCGGTAACGGTAAGCGGCGACTTGGAAACGTTTATGAATTTGACATAATAGCTTCCGTATTCACCGATCTCGTACTCCTTGTCATAAACAAGGTCGGCTTCGATGAAAATGCCCGATTCGCTGATCTCGGCGCCCGAAATAGTTTTCTGCTCGGTAATGCCGCAGCGGGCACATTTTCTTTCCATTAGGCCGTCTTCCGATGCGGTGGGATATTTCACGACTATCCATTCGCTCCAGTCGTGGCCCAGAGGCTTGTCATTGCCTTCGGAAGTGTATCCGCAGCGGGAACAAGTCCAGTAAAACTTGCCGTAATGCGTACAGTCGGCATATCCGGTATAAGTTTTTGTTGAAAAAACATGCCCGAGTGCGGGCAGCTTATCTACTTTACGCGATCCGCAGGAACAGTAGTAATATGCTGCTCCGGGATTTGTGCAAGTGGGCTCTATACGGTCTGTGAGCACCCATTTGTGCGCGTGCGTCGTAGGAGAAGGGCCGCTGGCAGCCATTACGCTTGGCGCGATGGTGAAGGTCATAAGAAGTACCAGAACGAAAGCGATAATTCTCTTCATATGCTACCTCCTTTATCGGATAAACAGATGAAAAAGTAGATACATATTTATTATACATCAGAACGGAGTATGGGCGCAACAGAATTTTATCTTTGAATACAAAGAAATAGTATTGTATGTTTGAATTGATCGATACCTAGAGATCCACTCCGACGGCAAGATAAAACGGAATAAAACAAGGTATAAAAAACTCAGAGCCATAAGACTCTGAGAAGCGGAGAAGCCGGGATTTGAACCCGGGCGGCGGTTATCCCACCCTACTCCCTTAGCAGGGGAGCCCCTTCGGCCACTTGGGTACTTCTCCACAGCGGACGAAATATCACGGAGAGAGAGGGATTCGAACCCCCGGTGCCTTTCGGCATCACTGGTTTTCAAGACCAGCGCCTTCAACCACTCGGCCATCTCTCCGTAACCAGCAAATATGATTTTACATCATGCGGCCATTCATGTCAAGAGGACGGACATTATTTAACAATT
>JAEEGL011749975.1_pt1 | contig 34047 bp, 36 predicted proteins | sample 9134231 | NCBI WGS metagenome assembly JAEEGL01 (sample SAMN16246548, study PRJNA631951) | gut metagenome | biome: gut microbiome; feature: rumen; material: fiber-attached | host: Bos | place: Iran: Karaj | collected 2018-10 | reverse complement strand
TTGATCGTCAATCGGAGGAAAAACAATGCTCGCGACTTTGGAACAAGCAACCGAACTGATTAATCAGGGAAAATACCTGCACATTGCAGGCTGTGAAGAGCTTCTCTCCAAGCTTCCCAAAGGGAAATGGATCGGAGGGACGACCGCTTACTTCATATCAGAAAACGGCGGTATGCAGACAAAAGAATACCTCTCGGTCCATGAGCTTTCTTTTGCCGAGGAAGTGAAGATCGCAGATTACGGAAAATACAATATCTTTCAGATTGTAGAGGAATGCTACGACCACGGACTTACCACTCTGATACTTCCCTTTGCTTCGGAAGTTGCCGCAAAATATGCTAAAGAAGCTCCCGATGTGGACGAACTGTTCTTACACCCCACCGCAGGCTGGGTTGCGGGTTACGACTATGAGACCGTAGCCCCCGCCAAGGTCTTTAACGGTGAGACCGGAAAGTCTTTCGGCGACAGAGCCGTTGTAATGTATTCAAAGCTTCCGGAAGACAAGAATGTTAAGATCAATATCATAAACATCTTTGAAGAAGACAAAGAATCTCCCGTCATTACTTTTCCGGAAAACACAATGCAGGTGGGCAAGTGTTTTATCAACGGCAAAGAAGAAAATTTTGCGGAATATATCAGAAGAAACCGTTTTAACATCCAGATCCCTCTTATTTCCGAATATAACGGTGTTTATATCAATACGGCGGTCAAAGCCATCGGTATCTTCAAGGTTGAGCTGTGTGCTCCCGTATTTAAGGGAGTGGAATACAGATTTGCAGCTCCCGTAGCCAATTACGAGGAGACATTCAGAAAAAAGATCGAAGAAGCAAAGGTTGGCACTCCCGCTCTTTCCTGCAACTGCATTCTTAATTACATGTACGGAAATCTCCACGGTGTAAAAACTCCTCCCTTTACAGGTCCCGTAACCTTCGGAGAAGTGGCTTATCAGCTTATGAACCAGACCCTGGTATATTGCGAGATAGTCTGACGGATCCGAAAAAGAAAGAATACGAAAACCCGGTACCTTTTCGGTACCGGGTCTTTTTATGTCATGTTCCAGTGATCCTTTGAATTGGTACGTTTCCTTTCGGGATACTGTTCGTAGTATTTCTTTTTATCGGCGTACATGCGCTCATCAGCCAGTCTCAGCGCCGTCCGCACTCCCGTGCCCTTTTCTGCGATACAGCCTCCGATGGCAAATACAAGCTTGTTATATTTCTTTGATATCTCGCGGATTAATTCTATGTCACGTTCCATTTCTTCTTCCGAAAGTCCGGAAATGATAATGGAGAATTCATCGCCTCCCGCACGGAAGATACTGCTTTCGTCGAACACTTCCCTGAGAGCTTTGGCCGCATCCTTAAGAAGGGCATCCCCTGCGGCATGACCTTCACTGTCATTGACGTTCTTAAGGCCGTTTAAGTCCGCAAAGACTACTCCGATGGTGGTATCTGCACCGCTCTCGCCCTTACTGAGGCTGTCTACGAAATTGTTCATTTCGTTACGGTTCATGACCCCTGTCAGCATATCTTTGGAGCTCAATATCTTAAGCCTGTCAAGGAGCAGGTAATTACCAAGTTCGGATCCAAGTATAAAGGTGGATAATTCCAGAGTTTCTTTGATCTTAACGGCATTGTCGGCGTTAAAATTGATGGCCCAGATATACCCAAGAAGCTGGTCTCCCGATTTAAGAGGGAAAAGAACGATGCTCTTTGCACCGGCTCCCGTAAGAGATCTGTACCAGACGGGATTTCTTTCTTTGACTACCTCCATATCCGAATCGTTCTTGATGATGAGGCAGTTGCTGCCGGCTATGGTGTCCTTCCAGGAATCGGCAATATCATAAAAGCCTTCATCAAGGTAATGCTCCAAGGAAAGGAGCTTCGAGCCTTCGGCAAAGGATTCTCCCAAGAGTTCGCAGCTTCTTTCGTACTCGTCCATAAGGAGGATACAGCAAACTTCGGCATCGCAAAGGGCTCTGACGTCGCTTATGATCTCTCCCATGGTCTTTTTGAAATCTTCCGTACCACGGAGCTTGATGGTAGTCTGCAAAACAGCCGAAGCCATCTCTCCCGAAATGTCCGACATATTCTCGGAATCCGGTTCAAAATTGATCTCCATGGTGTAGGTACAGTATTTAAGATTCCCTTCATCACAGTCAAGGGGAAGAAAGGTCATGTTGAACCACACCGGCATTCTGTCCGGGTGGGCATAAGAATGAAGGCACTTTTTCAAAACCGCCGAGCGGTAACAGTAATCTTCAAAATTCAGGTCTCTGGTCAGATACTCCGTATATTCCGTATTGGGAACGAACTTATCCGAAAGCATCTTCATTCCGGGGCCCGGATTTTCGATGGAATCGATGTAGGCCTTGTTACCGGCAACGATACGGAATTTTCCGTATCTGCCCTCACCGAGATCCTCCACGGATACCACGCAGGTCATTGCCGCCATTTGATCGCACAGTGCCTTAAAATCCATTAGATACTCCTTTCGCCCCATCCCCCGAAAGGTTAAAAAGAGTTTACTGATCGGTTTTCTTTCTTCTGGTAATGATCCTGGCCATTTCATCAAAATCGGAACCGGGTTTGATCTTGTAGGTTCCTACAGAAATGGATTTGTCGTAGCCGTTCTCGCAAAGGAATTTATCAAATTCCACGGCGGACTCCACAAGTCCCGCCTCGAAAAGTTTACGGGCCGCTCTTACGGAGCTGTCACCCTTTACTATTGTGATGGTCACATATTCACCGTTTTCGTCTTCTTCACCGGTTTCATCGTTACCTTCTGCGGAAGATCCGGTTTCTTCGGATGTTGAAGTCTTGGTGTCTTCGGTCCTGCTTTCTGCGTCCGGGTCTTCCTGCTCTTCCGTTTTCGAAGTTTCGGAGTTTACTGTCGAAGACGATGTTTCCGTATCCTTCGATTCTTCTTTGCCTGTCTCGTTGTTATCGGAAGTTTCGCTACCCGCGCTTTCCGTTCCCGCAGATGTTTCGGTGGAGGCTTCGGATCCCGGTTTCTTGTTCTCTTCCTTATCGTCCGAAGCGCTTATAGAAGCCGTAACGGATGACACCGAAGTCTTCAGTGTGGATTTATCAATGGGTTCCGACGGCTTGGGGGCTGTTGCCCTTCCGACGCCGATCACCAGTGCGGATACTATCATTCCCGCACCGATCCCACGTAAATATGCTTTCAGGTTCATGCTTTGTCCTTCTTTGATGCAAAAAGATCTATAACGAGTTTTACCTCGCCTACGCCAAGTCCCAGTTCCTTGGCTATCTGCATGTTGGTCTTGCCCTCTTCATGCATACGCTTGATTATTTCATTGCTGTTCTTCCTGCCGTCGTACTCGCTTCGGATCTCAAGGTCCTCATCGGACTTAGCAGTCTTCGCTCCGGTTCCTTGCTTCTTTCCTTTGCTTTCGGAGGCTTTGGCTTTGCCCTTGCCCGAAGTCTTTACGGCTTTGGAAGGTGCATCCTGAGATTCATTGGGATTCTCGGATGCTTTCAATGCTGCACTTTCAACGGAACCGGGAAGGATCTCTTTAAAGGCATCACTCCTGTTTCCGACAAGCTCGCTCTCCTGCCCTGCGGGGACCGCCTGGCCTTCCTTTAACTCATAACGCTTGGGAACAAAAGGAACGAATTCGGGTTCAGATGGCTTTTCTTCTTTAACGGTTTCGGTAGCAGCTGCTTCAACGGCCTTTATCTCCGCCACCGCGGATACCGTATCCTCTGCGGACTTCACCGCATTTTTAAGCTCTTCGCCGGCATTTTTGATCTTTTCATCCTTGTCGTTTAACATGTCATAAAGAAAAACAGCTTCCTGATGATTGTCGTTTATCTTTTTAAGGACCGTCTGGGAATACTCGTCCACCGCCATAATCTTCTCGTTGGAGAGCTTCTCGAGGGCTCTTTCCGTCTTTTCCACGGAATAGGTGACGGTTTCCTCAACCATGTCGTCTATCTTGGATTTGGCATCCTTTATCTCCTTGTCCACCATTTCCTTAATCAGTTTTTCATCGATCTTTTCCGTGTTTTTCTTTCCATCGGGCAAAAAGAAGCTTATTACAAAGAATAAGCCTCCGATCACCAGAATTACTATTTCTGTCAAACCCATGTCGTTAAATCCTTATATCAAATGTAGATTCGCTCTTGATCTTGACGGTACCGTCGTGATTCTCCTGCTTTTGCTCCCGGTGTTTGCCGCCGTCACCGTTGTACTCATTGCTGCCCTTTTCCTTGGCATCAAATCGTTTGTTGTAGTTGGAGACCTCATCGGTAACATTGACCGTTGTGGCCTTGTCCTCTTCTTCTTTGCGGGCAATCTGGGCAATATTCACCTGCTCTACAGCTCCGCGATTGTCTTCGTTGTGCTTGAGAATGGCGAAATCCTGTGTTCGCGATATGGCTCCGGATAGTTCCAAAGGACCGATTCCCATATTTGCCCCCTTTCTTTACACTCTTGCAGTCATAAGGTTTCTAATCAATAGATGGCTGCCATCTTAACATCGCCGGCTTCTTTGATAAAGCGGCAGTACTTCATTCCGCTCTTCACCACCATGGATACGTCGCCGATACAGATCTTGGTACCGGGATAAACCTCGCCGGTAACCACAACCTGACCCTGGGTGGACTGATCCGTGGTAACCTGATATTTTTCAAGTTCGCTCATGCAATAGTCAAGCCTCTCATGCTGATCCTTGCTGAGCTTTGCAAGTTTCTGAAGCTGTAAAAGCTGCTCGGTGGTCATCTTGACACCGGCCTGAAGCTTCTGTCTGGCTCCGTCAAGTACCGGCTGAACCTGCTGAAGCTGTCTGTTTAATTCAGTGATCTCTTTCTGTAAAGCCTGGATGGTCTGTTTAACGGTAGTGTCCATACCCACTTCAACAACGGTATCCGCTCCCATGGAGGAGCCTAAGTTCTTAACCTCGATAAGAGTAGTGGCACAGGTACGCCCGCCTGCGATGAAGCCTTTCTTACCGGTAACCTTTATCTCGGTACCTGCTATGACTTCGCTGTGAAGGATGGATTCGCATTCAACATAGCCTTTGGCCTTAACCTTGGCATTCTCGATAAATTTGCTGATAATATTTCCGCCTGCAACAAGATCACCCTTGTGCATTCCGTTCATGCCTCTGGCGATGATGATGTTTTCACCGGCTTCGACATGGGCACCCTCAACAACGCCCCTGACTTCAACGGAACCCTTGGCCTTAACGGAGAAGTTCTCACAAACATTACCCGTTACGGTAACGCTGCCGTCGTAATCGATATTTCCAACCGCATTGTCAACATTGGCAACTTCAAGCACGTTGGAAACAAAGACCTTACCGTCAGCATAAGTAACATGGCCGTTAACCTGTGAACGGATCTCGGTCTTGTCTTCACTGAGTTCGATGTTATGACCGAATTTAAGCTGGGCATTTCTTACGTCCCTGGGACGGATCCTCTCACCCTTTACATTGGTACCGGGCTCGCCGAAATCGGCGGGATGGAGTTTTGCCAGAAGATCCCCTGCCTGACAATGATTGATGGTATTAAGGTGGAAGAAATCAACACTTCCGTCTTCAAGCAGGGTAGGCTTTACCCTGGGATCGGTATTAAAGAAATACTCGATCTCAGCATCGTGGCCGTGACGGGGCGGTTTGCCCTGGGCTACGATAAAATCGGTACAGAAGGGACGCTTTTCAAGGAAATCGTCTATAGCGTCCTGATCAAAGCCGTAACAGATTCCCCTTGAAGAAAATTCACGCATGAACTCTTCCTTGGACATCTCCGTTCCTCCCTCAAAGCAAGGAATGAGACGGACCTTGACGCTCATATTGTCGGGAGCGATGAACACTCTCGCATACTCGCCTTCGGAAAATTTAAATTCGGTTGCCGTAGGAACGAACATTGTGGAAGAAAGGTCCGAAAGGGCATCGACCATGGCTTTGGAGTCGAACACAATGTTCTTTATGGAAAGATATTCAAACAGCTCCTCTCTCTGAATGGGCTCACCGCCATCAGAGGGTGGAACAAGTTTGACTGTACACATGTTATTTCTGGATACTACCTGAAAATACCCGTTCATGGCTATAGTAACCTCCCCTTTTCTATACAATTCTCAATAGGATCATAAGGATGACAAAATCCCCATATATTTGCCAAGCTTTTCCCGCATCTTCTGGATCGCTCTGGTGTGAATCTGGGAAACTCTGGATTCGGTGACCTCAAGAACATAACTGATTTCCTTTAAGGTCAGTTCTTCATAGTAATACAGTAAGATGACTTTTCTTTCTTTTTCCGTAAGAAGGTCTAAGGATTCCTTAAGCATCTCCTTAAGTTCGGCCTTCTCAACGACTTCCTCGGGGCCCTCGAAATGAGAGGCGAGATTCTTCTCGTTGGGCACCTCACTGCCCTGCTCCATGAATTCGTTAAGAGAGATAACGTTGGTGACCTTCATCTGGGACTGCCATTCACAGAGCTCATCACCGGTAATACCAAGCTTTACCGCCAGTTCGTCGTCAGTGGCCTGACGTCCGTTTTCGGCTTCAAACTCCCTCATGGCCGTATCCAATTGTCTTTGCTTCTGGCGGACCGTTCTCGGGATCCAGTCCATCTTGCGGATCTGATCCAGTATGGATCCTCGGATCCTTAAACTGGCATAGGTTTCGAATTTAACGTCCTTGCAAGAGTCAAACTTGTCAATGGAATCGATCAATCCGAAAATGCCGTAACTCACAAGATCGTCGTAGTCTACGTTGTACCCCAAATACATGCTAAGACGCCCCGCTACTATCTTTACTAACGGAGCATATTCCAAAATTAGCTGTTCTCTGATTTCCGCAGATTTCTTAGCCGAGTATTCCTCCCAAAGCTTCTTTCTGCCCTGCTCGTCCATTCAAGAATACCATCCTTAATGAAATCATTGACCCCGCCCGGGTCTCTCAGTATCTTCCTCCGTTCCGAAATCCTCCGGATCTTCTCCGAATTCGGGTGCATCGTTCTTTTCGATAACTTCGCCTTCGTCAGAAACCTGCTCGCTGTTCTTCTGCTCGAAGGAATCCAGTACCATTTTGATGCCGGTACCGATAATATAAAAAACTATCAGTACGACAAGCAATGCGATCACCATTACTTTAAGGCCCATATGTCTGGCATAAACGATGATGGCGGTAACCGCTGCCGCAGTGAGCATAAGTAGTGCAGGTATTTGTTTTCTTTTCATAATTATCAGATAACCTTTTCCGGCTTACCCACCGCACGGATGACAAAGTCACCGTTCTCGGGGTAAAAGATTACGGTACGTCCGTAACTCTCTCCGGTATCCTGTGCAAGGATCGGTATTTTCAATTCCTTTAATTTTTTGATACTGGCTTCAACATTTCTTTCACCGACGCGAACAAGATCGTTCTTGTTCTGGAAGGCAAACATCTGGGCGCCGCCCGCGATCTTCGCAACCATACGGCTCCGCTTAGCTCCCGCTTCTTCCATTATGCGGACAAGCTCGGTGATACCTGTATCTGCAAACTTATAGATGTTTATATTGTTGCGAATGGCAGTGGAATCCGGAAGCATAACGTGAGCAAGCCCTCCGACCTTGGTCTGAGGGTCTCTTATAGCGACGCCTACACAGGAGCCTAAACCCAATGTTGTTACACTGTCAGGACTTATACATAATTTTAGGTCTGCCATCCCGACCTTAATCAATTCGCTCATAAACACTCCAAGAAATTTTTAAGGATATTATTATCTGAGTCCCAATGCGCTAAGGATCTTTCCGTAGGACTCAAGGTCGGGAACCAGTACGAAGAAACCGTCCAGTTCATAATCATCCGTAAACTGAGTCTGGATAAGAAGGATCTTATCTCCCAAAGTACCGAACTCAATCGCGGGAACACTCAAGATAGCCCCGGCCATATCAATGGTAAGGGCAGGTACGGAAGGATATATCTTAAGGTTCGTAATGGTCGAGAGCGAATTCAGGTATGCTCCCGTAATAATATTGCCTATTTCTTTGAGGGCAGATGTTTCGATCTCGGAAAAATCATCGCCTGTAAGTTCCATTCCCATAAGTTTGGAAACCAGATGCCTTGCGGCATCCTTGGCAAGAAGAAACATTATGCTTCCGGTGATGTCACCTTCAACACAAAGATAAATGCCGGCCATGATCTTTTCTTCGCCGCCCATCATTTCTCCCAGTTCGCCAAACTCCAAAAGTTTGACCTGGGGTACTTTCATGTCGACCTTGCACTGGAGCATCTGGGCAAGTGCCGTAGTGGCATTGCCCGCTCCGATATTACCCAGTTCCTTGAGCACGTCAAAGTACTGCTCAGTCACGTTTTCAAGATTTAAATCATCCATTTCTTCACCCCGTATGAGTCATTCTACTCTTTTTCGGTGGCTACGGCATTAAGATCAAGAATGGAAACCAGTCCGCCGTTTGCCTTACCTACGCTCTGTACAAAATTAACCTTTTCATTCTGAGTGTCGGAGGAAACCTTCTCAATCTGCTCGGAATCCAGAGTGATAACTTCTCTGACTTCGTCAACGATCACGCCGACAGTGCCCTGGTTTTCAAGTTTCAGGATAATGATCCTGGTGGCTTTTGTAAATTCATCGGCAGGGAGTCCCATCTTAAGTCTCAAGCTCATAACGGGAACAACGATACCGCGGAGGTTGATCACGCCGTTGATATAGGGAGCAACCTTGGGAACTCTGGTGATCTGCTGCATACGAACTATGTTATCAACGTAAGCAATGTTGATACCGTACTGCTCATCGCCAATCTTGATTACTATAAACTGTTCGCTTACCGCGCCGTTTTCTACTCTTAATTCATCCATCGTTTTTTCCTCCCCTCATTAAACCAATGCATTCGCATCAAGAATAAGTGCAACTTCACCGTCGCCGAGAATTGTTGCGCCGCTGATAAACTTACACTTGTTAACATACTTGCCAAGGGACTTAATAACGATTTCCTGCTGTCCGATAAGTTCGTCAACAACAAGGCCCGCGAGCTTGTCGCCCTTCTTTACGATAACCACCATCAGATCGTCTTCGGGAGACTTGGTGGATTCGATCTCAAGCACGTCGCTCAGGCGGATAATGGGAATAACGCTTCCGCGAAGTTGGATAACTTCCTTGGCTTCCACGAGCTTAATGTCCTTAGCGGGAATATCCTCGATGGTCTGGATGGAACTTAAGGAAATGGCATACTTCTCACCACCCACAATGACCATAAGAGCCTGGATGATGGCAAGGGTCAGAGGAAGTCTGATGGTCCAGGTACTTCCCACGCCAAGTTTACTCTTAACTTCAACTTCGCCGCTCAATGCTTCGATCTTAGATTTAACAACGTCAAGTCCTACGCCTCGACCGGAAATCTCGGAAACCTGTTCCTTGGTGGAAAAGCTGGGAAGGAAAAGCAGATCGATGATCTCCTTGTCGGACATGTTCTCAGCCTGTTCTGCAGTAATGGTTCCGCGCTGGATAGCCTTGTCACGAACCTTTGCAACGTCGATACCGTTACCGTCATCTCTTACTTCGATGACAACGTTGTTACCATCCTGATATGCATCAAGGAAGATATTACCGACTTCACTCTTGCCCCGTTCTTTACGGACTTCTGCTGACTCAAGACCATGGTCGGCGGAGTTACGTAACAAGTGCATCAGAGGATCGCCGATCTCATCGACCACGGTACGGTCAAGTTCTGTCTCCTCACCTGTCATGTGAAGTTCCATCTTCTTGCCGAGGGACTTCTGCATGTCACGGATCATACGAGGGAATTTACTTACAACGCTCTCGATAGGAACCATTCGAACCTTCATAACGGATTCGTGAAGGTTGGTGGTTACGCTCTCAAGATACTCTATCTGCTCGTTGAAACTGCCGTTCTTTGCGGTAGAATCGGAACTTGCGGTGGAAACCAAGGTGTTCTTTGCGATGATAAGCTCGCTCACCAGGTTCATGAGCACGTCAAGTTTCTCGATATCAACACGTACGGTACGGTTAACAACGGGTTTTGCGGGTGCTTTCTTACCGTCTCCGGCTTTGGTTGCTGCGGGAGCTGCCTGATGTGCTGCGGGTGCGGCTGCTGCAGGTTTGGTCTCTGCAGCCTTCTCTTCGGGAGCCTCTTCGCTTTCGGAAGAGCCCTGGGCGAAGTCTGCTTCGGTGATAACGGAACCGTAAGCGGAATCGATCTCGGATACGGACTTAACAGCTTCAATAAGTTTGTCGAGAGGATCTGCGGAAACGACGATCACGCTGAAATCAAAATCAAACTTCTCATCCTCGATGTCCTGAGTGGAGGGTTTGGAAGTGATAACTTCACCGTGTTCTTCCAAAGCCTTGAATACAAGAAATGCTCTTGCGGCTTTAAGAATACAGGTTTCCTGAACATAAACGGTAATGCCGTAGAAATTCTGGCCCTCTGATTTAGCCTTGTCAAAGAGACCTTTCTCGGTATCCGTAAGTTTGATGTCTTTCCATTTTTCCTTGGAATCTCCGGAGGAAGCGGGTGCAGCTTCCTTGGTTTCCGCTGCGGGTGCAGCTTCCTTTGCTTCAGCCGCAGGAGCCTCACCGCCCTTGGAATTGAGAATATCGTTAAGCGCCTTGATAAGGTGCTCATTGTCATTGGTACCTTCGTCGGAGCTTTCCTGAATGGATGCTAAGTATCCTTCCAAAGCGTCAAGACACTGGAAAAGGATGTCGATCATACCGGGCTGAACTTTAATGGTACCGTTTCTTACTTCAGAGAATACATTCTCCATATCATGGGTAAGATTCTGCATACGCTTGTAGCCCATGGTACCTGCCATACCCTTTAAGGAGTGGGCAGCACGGAATATCTCATTAACCGTGTCCATGTTCTCCGAATCCTGTTCCAATTCGAGAATCTGAGTGTTAAGGTTCTGAAGGTGTTCCTTCGTTTCGTCGATGAAAATCTCAAGATACTGGCTTACATCCATCTTAATTGACCCCCACGTTCATAATAATTTCCTGTGCGACCTTGTTAAGGGGAACTACCGTGTCCGTCAGTCCGGCCTTGGCAACGGCCTTGGGCATTCCGTATACCGTACAGGTTTCTTCGTTTTGTGCGATTACAAATATTTTCTTTGACTTCTTAAGGTTATCGATACCGGCGGTTCCGTCGGCACCCATACCTGTAAGTACTACACAGACAACACGCTCAGCCACGCCCTTGGCTAAAGACTCGTACATGTAATTCGCACAGGGCTTAACTCCCTCTCTGGTGGGTTCATCGCTGTAGCGGATCTTAAACTGTCCGCCTACGGAATCCACATTAAGATGCTTGCCGCCACGGGCTATGTAAACATGTCCGTCCTCAAGTATCTCTCCTTCTTTGGCTTCGCTGACCTTGCATTCGCTCAGGTCATTGAGCCTTTCCGCAAGAGACTGGGTAAAACCGGCAGGCATATGCTGCACGATCACCACGGGACACTTGAGGGAAGCGGGAATCTTCGGAACAACTTCCTGAAGAGCTTTGGGACCTCCGGTAGAGCTGGCCAGTGCTACTATCTGACGATCCTTGATGGACTTCGAGAATTTGTGAGCCAGCTCAACAAGTTCCTTGGTCTCTTTAACGACCTTTTCCTTGTCGGCGGGTTTCTCTTCGAAATCCGTCACCTTGCTCTCGCACACCGCTGCCATGATGTTGAGAAGTTTGGTGTTGAACACACCGTTCTTACAATCCATGGCGTTGTCGGGTTTGTGAACAAAATCAATTGCTCCGAGACTTAACGCATCGAGGGTGGTCTTGGCGCCTTCTCTGGTGTCTGTACTTGCCATGATGACACGGGCCTTGATCCTGCGCTTCCTGAGTTCCTCAAGAAGTTCGAGTCCGTTCATCTTCGGCATGTTGACATCAAGTATAACAGCGTCGTATTGTTTGCGAATTAACAAGTCCAGTGCTTCCAAACCATTGGTGGCACGGTCCTCGACGTGAAATCTTCCGTCGGTATTGATTATATCACAGATAACCCTTCTCATAAGTGCAGAGTCATCAACGATCAAAATTTTTTTCATACTTTAGCCCTTATTTTCTTGGGAAGTTTAACAATTCGTTAATATGTGCAGATAATTGTCTGACAATTATCCTCTTCTGTTTCTTCTAAGCCTTCGTTCTTCTTCAAAGATGTATTTAATAATCTCTTCTCTGGTATCTCTGTCGAGGTTTGCAAACTGTATCCGGTGTTCAAATTCTCCCGGACGGTTGGCCACCTCTGCGACTCTCAGGACTTTGCTGATTATCTCATACTCCCTTGTGACCCCTTCGGTGGTCAAGTTAAAGGTGGTGTAGATATAGGAGCCTTCCTCAAAAGCTATATCCGTTATGAATCTCATACCGCCGCCGCTTAAGTCACTGGCGATTCCCCGCCTTAAGGGAAGTCCCGGCACGATCTGGTTCTTGCCCTGTTCCGCCGCCATTGCTTCTTCCTGTTTGAGCTCCCTGGCCCTAAGTTCGATCATGCAGTCAAAGCGGTAATACTCACGGCGCTGATGTTTGCGAAGGTTACTGGTCAGTTCAAAAGCAAGAACATAAACGTTGTTGCTCTTGTATCTGTCGTAGATCCTGGCGTAGCACTGATACAGGCCCTGATCGGAATAAAACACCAGATCGTACTCTCCGTCTATGGGAAGAAGAATCAGTTTCGACTTCTCCATCGGCATCACTATCTCCAGTTTGTCGTCGGACAGTATGTCATACACCCTTGTATTGTATCTTTTAACCTTGCCGTCGGCGAAAAGATGGTCAACTGACTGAAGATCCACCTTGTCTCCGGCCTTAACGAGTTTTGAAAGCATATACCCATTCCTCCAATTTATTTAGCTTCCTTGGCCTTCTTACCTACCACGATATGGGAAAAGAACGCGGCCATTCCCCGCTTCTTTACCGTCACCGTACTCTCGTTGTTCATGAGTGCCCTTGCAATTGCTTCGTATGCAAGCGAAGACTTGGCATTGGGGCTTTGAATGGATACCGGGGTCTGCTGCATGACAGCCTTGGTAAGAAGATTGTCCTCCGGTACCGCACCGAGATAATTGAGCGGAAGTTTCAAATATCTTGCCACCACCGCGTTTAGTTTGTTGTACAGGGCCTGACCCTCGGCGGAATTCTCAACCTTGTTGGCTATGACCTTGATCTGGGAATTCTCCGTGGAGAATCTCTTGTGTCTGGCCAGAGCCTTGATAAGGGAATAAGAATCCGTTATGGAAGTAGGCTCGGGAGTGGTGACCACCAGGATCTCACCGCTTGCCACCAGAAACTCCAAAACGGCATCGGAGATACCCGCTCCGGTGTCCACTATTATTATATCAGTTATGGCATCAAGTTGGGCAAGATTCTGAATAATATATGTCAGATGATCACGATGGAGATTTGACATGCTGGCTATACCGGAACCTCCGGAAATAAAGCCCACATCCATGGGACCCCAGGTGATGATATCCTTGATGCTGACGCCCTGATAGATAAGATCTGCCAGATTGTGTTTTGGGACCGCTCCGAACATGACCTCGATATTGGCAAGACCGAAATCCGCATCGAGAATGATGACTCTCTGTCCCATCTTTCTGAACTGGATCGCCAGGTTTATGGAAGTATTGGATTTACCCACACCGCCTTTGCCGCTGGTCACGGTGATAACTCTGGCAACGGGTCGCGGTGCAACATTGCTTGCTTTGATAATGTTTCTTAACTGTTCTGCCTGATCCATTACCGCTTACCCCCCAAAAGATTCTTTACGGTCCTCTGGGCATTGAAATCCTCTATGTCATCCGGAACGTTCTGCCCGCAGGTAACATAAGAAAGATCTGCCCCCGTATATAATTTCAGATTAAGAAGATTCCCCAATGCCGTTGTTTCATCGAGCTTGGTGAAAATAAGCTTGTATTCGGTGATCTCGGAATAGGCATCCGCTATTCCCATAAGATCCCTGTATTTTGTGGTGGCGCTGACCACAAGGAACACTTCCTTTTCCACCGTGCCGTCCACGGAATGAACGAAGCTTCCCATAACGCTCTTCTGTTCCCTGTTCTGATGAGAATGACCCGCCGTGTCCACAAAAACGTAATCAAAGTCCATGAAATCCTTGAGAGCGGATTCCATTTCTTCGATGGTGTAGATGATCCTGAAGGGAACCTCAAGGATGTTTGCATAGGTCCTTAATTGCTCCGCAGCTGCGATACGGTAAGTATCCGCAGTAAGGAGTGCCACCTTTTTGTGCTTCTCCACGCTGAATTTCGAAGCGATCTTTGCTATAGTGGTGGTCTTGCCCACACCGGTGGGACCCACAAAGAATACGACCTTGGGGCCGTGTTCCGCGGGTGAAATTGTAGCCGCCTTGCCAAACTTAAGGATCATCTTCTGGTATATATTGGCAAGAGCCACATCGATGGGGGTGTCGGGCTTCACGGTCTTTGCCGTCTCGTCCACGATCTGATTTGCATATTCTTCATTGACCTCGTTGTCGGTCATGGTTTTCTTTAAAAGCTTAAAGAAAGTCGAAAGCTCATTTTCCTCAGCGGGTTCGGGCTTTTCTTCTTTGGGTTCCTCGCCCTGTTTTAAATTTTCCCTTATGAGAGTCTGTATGTTCTCAAGTTTTTCTTCGATAACGGTTTCCTTGGGAGCAGCCGGTGCCTGGGGCTTAACTTCTCCCTGCTTATCGTAAGTAGCAAAGGCTTTCTCGCGCTCCGCCTTCTCAACGATGGGAGCTATCTTTCCAAGGGCCTCTGTGATATCTCTGGCTGCGGGTGCCGGAGCAGCTTCTTTTCGCTCGCTCTCTTCCTCCAGGGCAACGGTAACCTCCGTAAGGTTCGGCTTCAAAAAAGCAAAGATTCCCTTTCTTTTGACATTCCTTACGTTCATTACCACCACATTGGTGCCAAGCTCTTTCTTGGCTGCCTCCACGGCTTCGTTTTCAGTTTTGGCCTGAAATTTCTTGATAATCATTTATGCCGTCACCATCCCCACAGACTGCAGTTCAACATTCGATTCGATCTCGTTGTAGGAAACCACCACAAGATCTTTAAAGTATTCCTCGGTAAGACGCTTAAAGTACATACGCACGATGGGCGAAGTGATTATGATCTGGTTCTTTCCGAGGTTTTCAAGTTTCTTAAGTTCCTTACCGGTAGCGTTGATGATCGCCTTGGTGCGATCGGGATCCAGGGTAAGGTAAGCACCCTGCTCCGTCTGCTTGACACTGGCCATGATCTCCTGCTCGATCTTGGGATCGAGGGTCACCACGCTGGTAGTCTCATTCTGAGGGAAGAACTTGCTGGATACGGAGCGCTTTAAGGCCTGGCGCACATATTCCGTCAGTATATCCGTATCTCTGGTGGTGGGCGCATAGTCCGCCAGGGTCTCAAAGATCGTAAGCAGGTCTCGGATAGAGATACCCTCTTTGAGCAGATTCTGAAGGATCTTCTGGATCTCGCCCAAAGAAAGGAGCTTCGGATAGAGTTCCTCCACAACGGAGGGGTTGCTTTCTTTCAGATTGGTAACAAGAGACTGCACATCCTGTCTTGTAAGGAGTTCCGCAATGTGCTGTCTGATGATCTCGGTAAGATGGGTGGCGATGATACTGGGCGGATCAACAACGGTATATCCCAGGCTCTCCGCTCTTTCTCTCTGTCCCTCGGTGATCCACACCGCCGGCAGATGGAAGGAGGGCTCAAAGGTGGGAATACCGGTGATCTCCTCCTCGACATAGCCTGGGTTCATGGCCATATAGTGATCGAACAGGATCTCGCCTTCGCTTACCTGTATACCTTTTATTTTAATGATATATTGGTTGGGATTCAACTGAATATTATCTCTCAAACGGATGATGGGCACCACGGTACCGAGTTCGAGAGCTATCTGCCGTCTGATCATGACAACTCGGTCAAGAAGGTCACCGCCCTGGCTCACGTTGGCAAGGGGAATAATGCCGTAACCGAATTCAAGCTCGATGGGGTCAACCTGCAAAAGAGAAGTGACATTCTCCGGCTGGCGGATCTCCTGGGCTTCCTGTTCTTCCGCCTCCGTTTCCTGCTCGATGGCCCCGGTCTCGATGGTGGTCTGCATCACGCGCCCCGCAACTATGAACATGGCACCGAGCACCACAAAAAGAACGAGATTAAGAGGGGTCACAATTCCAAGACCGGCAATAACGGCACCTACGATGTAAAGAGCCTTGGGAATACCAAACAGCTGCTTTACAAGTACATTGCCGAAATCCGCGCTTCCGGATTCCTTGGTCACAAGGATACCGGTGGAAAGAGATATAAGAAGGGAAGGGATCTGGCTCACAAGGCCGTCACCGATGGTAAGCATGGTGTACTGGGAAAGTGCGGTGGACATATCCTCTCCACGCATTACAACACCCATTACGATACCGCCCACCACGTTGATGACAGTGATGATAAGACCCGCTATGGCATCTCCTTTAACGTACTTAACGGCACCGTCCATGGAACCGAAGAATGCGGCTTCTTTCTGGATCTTTTCACGTCTGACCTTGGCCTCGGCATCGTTGATGGCGCCGGTATTTAAGTCTGCATCGATGGCCATCTGTTTACCGGGCATCGCATCCAATGTGAAACGCGCCGTTACTTCGGCAACTCGCTCGGAACCTTTGTTGATGACTATGAACTGGATAAGAACAAGGATTATAAAGACGATGACACCCACCACCAGGTTGCCGCTTCCGACGAAGCTGCCGAAGGTCTCTACCACGTTACCGGGATTTCCGGTGGTAAGGATAAGTCTGGTGGAGGATACGTTTAGGGAGATCCTGAAAATGGTGGTAAAAAGAAGGATCGTGGGGAAATTTGACATTTCCAGCACTTCCTTGGAAAACATGCAGACAAACATTATCAGAAAAGCTACGGAAATGTTTACCGCAAGAAGAAGGTCCAAAAGCCAGGAGGGAATGGGCACAATGAGCATGATAAAAGCCGCCAGGATGTATATCGCAACGCCCAGATCCGCTATCTTTAACTTGCCCATGGACTTCTCTCCTTTCGTATTATTAAGGCTTATGCCCTGCCCTTAAGGTGATATACAAATGCAAGGACTTCGGCAACAGCCTGGTAAAGCTCCGGAGGCACCACCTCACCGATCTCCACATTGGCATAGAGCATTCTGGCAAGAGGTTTGTTCTCCACGATCTCCACGTCATTGGCCCTGGCAACCTCTTTGATCTTGGCGGCCAGATAATCTTCACCCTTGGCTATAACGATGGGGGCTGCATATTTGTCCGCATCGTACATAAGGGCAACGGCGTAGTGAGTAGGGTTTGTGATGACCACATCGGCTTTGGGAAGGTTCTGCATCATACGACGCTGGGAAACCTCTCTCATCCTCTGTCTGATCTTTCCTTTGATCTGAGGATCGCCTTCCTGCTGTTTATATTCGTCCTTGACTTCCTGCTTGGTCATCTTCAGGTCGTCGTTATGTTTCCAGCGCTGATAAGCATAGTCAGCAAAAGCAACTATCAAGTATGCAACCGCAGTACGGATCCCCAGATTGATCACCAGATTGCCGGTGGCTGCGATGCCGCTGTTTAAGGACATATCATAAAGCAGGAACAGACCGTCCGCATTCTTGCGAAGGTAAGTGTAGGCCATAATGAGCACCACCGCGATCTTCAGAAGGGACTTTAAAAGTTCCACCACAGCCTGCTTTGAAAAGATCTTCTTAAAGCCTTTTAAAGGGTTCAGTTTGCTGAGTTTGGGCATCAAAGGCTTGGTGGTCGGGTGCCACCCTACCTGTGCCACATCGCAGACAAAAGAAACCAAAAAAGCAATGATCAGTACGGGAGCCATGAATATGATGATCCGTATCAGCATCTGTGCAAACAGATTGATCATATCCGTTTCGTTGACAAAGCCCTCGTAGTTCTTGATGTATTCGGGGATCCCGTCGTAAACCCTGCCGAAAAGACCCACAAGGTTTCCTCCCAGAGTACCCACCCAAAACTTTAATATCAAAAAAAGCGCAAGGAGACTGAAAGCATTCTCTATTTCCTTGCTTTTGGCAACCTGGCCCTCTTCACGGGCGTCTTTTTTCTTTTTCTCGGTGGCGGGCTCGGTCTTTTCACCGCCCTGCCCCTCGGCAAAAAACTGCAGGTTATACTCTAAGATCACGTCATGGCCTCAATGAAAACTGTGACTATTCTGCGCATTTGTGTAAGTATCATGGCGGAGGCACCGGGAAGCATGGCAACCGTCAGAAAAAGCACCGCAAGTCCCGCAAGTATCTTAAGCTGAATACCTACCGCAAACATGTTAAGCTGAGGCGAAACCTTGGTAAGTATGCCAAGGATCGCATTTAAAAGCATGATCACCGCAAAAACCGGAAGTGAGATCCGAAAGCCAATGCTTATATATTCCGCCAGGAAGATCCCCATTCCTGCAAGGAGTCTGTCGCTGTGGAACACCGCTCCGCTTACCGGAATTATCGAAAAGCTCGAGACCAGCGCACCCACCACAAACTGGTACATACCGCTTAATAAGAGCATCAAAAGCACCACGTACTGATAATAGGTACCGGATATGGTAATACTGTCCCTTGTCATGCTGTCAAAAAGGGTTACCATGGAAAGTCCGGTCTCCATATCCACCAGATGTCCCGCGAAGCTTAAAATGGAAATACAGATGGATGCGGAAAATCCGATGATCAGCCCCACGACGGCCTCCTTAATTGCCAGGATGGCAAATCCCAGGACCGTCTGATATTCGGGAGCCACCGGGGTCAGGGTATAATAGACCACAACGGAAAACATGACTCCGATGCCGACTTTTACCCGATTCGGCACGTTGACCATACCGAAGAAGGGAGCAGCGTAAACAAAAGTCGTAACCCTCACCAGTACAAGAAGAAAATATTCAAGATCCGCAAGCGAGAAGGTTAAGTCTATCATTCAGTCCGACCTCACCTGATATACTGGCCGAAATCTGACCACAGCTCCACAATGTAATTTCTGAGGGTCGAAAGTATCCAGTATCCCAAAAGCATGAGCCCAAGGAATACGGCGATTATCTTCGGAACAAATGTAAGTGTCTGTTCCTGAATGGATGTTACGGTTTGAAAGATACTGATGATAAGACCGATGATCAGGGAAATAAGGAGAATGGGCGCAGAAAGTTTGATGATTATATAAAGAGCCTTGCTGGCCATTGTTACAACATCTTCTATTGACATGCTTCTCTCCCTCCCCTGGTATTTTTTCGGACCGTCATCCGAAGGATCTGACCAAAGACATGATGATCAGGTTCCATCCGTCGGCCAGTACAAACAAAAGTATCTTAAAGGGCATCGAAATGGTAGTGGGCGGAAGCATCATCATACCCATACTCATAAGTATCGAAGCCACGATCATGTCGATAACTATAAAAGGAATGTAAATGATAAAACCGATGATAAATGCCGTGCGAAGTTCACTGACGGCAAAACTGGGAACAAGAATATAATTGGGAATGGAATCAAGAGCCCCGTCCCACTCTTTACCGGCGATCTCCATAAAAAGCCGTACATCCTTGGTCTGGGTCTGTCCGTACATAAATTCGCGGAAAGGCTTCATGCCGCGTTCAAGAGCCTCGGCCTGTGTGATCTCGCCCTTATCCAAAGGAACCACCGCTTCGTTGTAAGCCGTGGTAAGGGTGGTATTCATGATGAAGAAGGTTAAGATCAGCGCCAGAGCGATAAGAACATTGTTGGGAGGCGCCGTGGTGGTATTAAGTGCAGACCTGGTGAAATGCAGTACTATGATCACCCTGGTAAAAGAGGTGAGCATAATAAGAAGTAACGGAGCCAGTGCTATCATCGTAAGGGTGAGCAATATTCTCAAAGCCCCGGACAATTCTCCGTTACCGTTATTGTAAGTAACCGTCAGATCGTTGGAAATATTAAGTTCCTTGAGGTCATCCGCCGTATCCGCAGTACCCGAATCGTTGATAAAAGTCCGACTTTCGGTTTCACCGGAGAGATGAGAACCGATACCGTCATTCATTTCTCCGGCATAGGCAGTCACCTTCGGCGCTATAAACAATATGCCCACCACTAAAAGCAGGCATATTGATCTCAGAAGTCTTTTCATTTAGTTATATTTTCCCCGTCGTTCTTCATCTTTGAAAGAAGCTCTTTAAAGGAGAAATGTTCTCCACCGGTTTGCGTAAACTTGAGGGAGTCGGGCGAAATCTCGGAAATGAGATTTGCCTCATCCTTCCCCACCGCCAGGGCAAAATACCGGTCCCCAATGCGAACGATCGTAATGATCTTGTTCTGTGCTATTCTCTTTGTTTCCACGATAACGATATTTTCACCGGGTGCCTTGTCCCTTTGATAATTTGCTATCCACCTGGTGGCGAAAGCGGTTATCGCAAGAACGAACACAAAGATGAAAAGTACCGAAATAAACTGTATTACCGAAGAGGTCGCGGAACTAAGCAGGGCAGGCATTACCCCACAACTTTCTTAACCGCTTCGAGAACACGGTCAGCCTGGAAAGGCTTAACGATAAAGTCCTTGGCACCGGACTGGATGGACTCGATAACCATGGCCTGCTGACCCATTGCGGAACACATGATAACGGTTGCGCCGGGATCGCCTTCTTTGATCTTCTTCAATGCCTGGATACCATCCATTTCGGGCATGGTAATATCCATGAGTACAAGGTCGGGCTTGGTCTCGTTGTACTTTTCAACCGCCTTGGCGCCGTTCTCTGCTTCACCAACGACAACATATCCGTTCTTTGTAAGGATATCCTTGATCATCATTCGCATGAAAGCAGCATCGTCACAAATCAAAATATTCTTTGCCATAATTTACACACTCCTATAGGTTTATTTGCTATTTGATAATTTCCGTTACGCGGATCGCAAAACTTTCTTCGATAACAACAACTTCGCCTTTGGCTACCAGTTTGCCGTTAACCAGAACATCTATGGGTTCACCGGCTATCTTGTCCAACTCAATGATGGTACCCGGTGCGAAATCAAGGATCTCGGAAATGGATTTGCTTGTCCTTCCCAGTTCAACCGTGACACTGAGGGGAACATCCATTATCAATCCGATGTTCTCGTGAGCCTGCTTTGCAATATAGTCAGCCGAGAAGGTCTGGAACTGTGCCGGCTGGACATTCATCTGAGGCATTCCCATCTGGGGCATTCCCATCTGAGGCATTCCCATCTGGGGCATTCCCATTTGAGGCATTCCCATCTGAGGCATCCCCATGCTGCCCTGATTCATGTCGGGCATGCCCATCTGGGGCATTCCCATTGTAGGATCGGGCTGAGGTGCCGGAGCGGGAGTCGGAGCCGGAGCCGGCGCAGGTGCGGGCTCGGGTTCACTCTTGGGTGCTGTCTGCTCCATAAAGGTGGTGACCAGTTTCTTTGCAAACTCTATAGGGTAGAGCTGCATGATGGTCGAATCCACCAGATCGCCTATCTGCATCGCAAAGGAAATCTTAACAAATTCTCCTCCCAGGAAGGGAGCTATATCTGCACCTGACTTAAATTCTGCCAGATCGATGAAACTTGCATCCGGGGGGCTGATGTCGATCATGGTACCAAGCATGGTGGAAAGGGAAGTTGCCGCAGCGCCCATCATCTGGTTCATGGCCTCGGATATGGCGCTTAAATGAAGTTCTCCCAATTCTCCTTCGGTATTGGTACCGTCACCGCCCATCATCAGGTCGGTGATGATCTTAACATCGTGTTCGCGGAGGACCAGAATATTGGTTCCGTCCAATCCCGCAGTATAGTGGATCTGAATAAATACACAGGGCCTTTCGTAGTCCTGCAGGACGCTTTCCCATGTGGCAACATCAACAACAGGGGTCGTAATGTTTACCTTACGGTTTACCAGTGAGTAGAGGGTGGTAGCGGAAGAACCCATGCTGATGTTGGCTACTTCACCAACCGCATCCTTTTCCACATCCGTCATGCTCAGATTGTTTGAGGCTGCCGTACCGACCACGAAAGAATCTGCTTTGTCGGGTTCGGGAGCCGGTTCCGAGGAAGCTTGCAATTCTGCCGGATCCATGCCGCTCAGGAGGGCATTTATTTCGTCCTGAGATAACATTCCGTCCATGTACTATTCCTCCTCCCTTATAATATTGGTAACCCTCGCCGCGTACTTGTCTTTCTCGGTACCCGGGACGGCATTGAATTTCTTTATATTACCCACATATACGTCCAGTTCGCTGTCAACCTGGGAATCAAGCCGTATAATGTCTCCGACCTGAAGTCCTATGAAATCGCTGACTGAAATGGAACTGTATCCCATAATGACCCTTAAAGGAATGTCCACTCTCCTGATAAGGGATTCGATGTACATTTCGTAGTTCTCGTCGCCGGAATCTTTCATGGTTGAGAACCAGTACTTTGTGTTCAGTTTATCCATAACGCTCTCAAGTGTGAAATAAGGAAGACACACGTTCATGAAGCCTTCGACTTCGCCGATCTTCATGTTGAGCGTAACAATGGCGATCATTTCGTTGGGTGCGATGACCTGTGCAAACTGTGGATTCGTCTCGATACGTTCAAGCATCGGCGAGATATCCAGCACGTTCTTCCAGGGCTCACGCATAAGCTGAATGGCTATTATCATCAGCTTTTCTATGATGGTCATCTCGATCTCGGAGAAGTCCCTGTTCTTTTCAAGAGGCTCTCCCTTGCCGCCCAGCATCCTGTCTATCATTGCAAAACCGAGGTTTGCGGCCAGATCAAGTATTATATTACCACCAAGGGGTTGGAAATTTATTATACCGAGGATTACCGGGTTGGAAAGTGCGTTGGTAAATTCGGAAAAAGTAACGGTTTCGGAACTCGCCACGCTTACCTGGATGTTCTTTCGAAGGTAAACGGGGAAGTTGGTGGATAACAACCGTCCGTAGTGTTCATATATGATCTCAAGTGTACGTAAATGCTCTTTGGAAAACTTCGCCGGGCGCTTAAAGTCGTAGTTCTTGACCTGTTTGTCGCCCTTCTCCTGCATTTCGTCAACATCCAGTTCACCGGTACTAAGGGCTGCAAGTAAACTGTCTATCTCATTTTGGGATAGTACGTCGCCCACGAAGCTCACCTCCTTTGGTCCGAAGATTCAAATCTCCGGCTTATTGATACATGATGCTTCTGAATGTAACTCTGTAAATAAACATGAGCTTGTATTCCGACTGGATCTTTTTAAGGATCTCATCCTTGACCGCTTCGGAGCTGTTCTGGAGTTCTTCGAGAGTATGGCTTCCGATGACTCCGTTTATCAGGTCCTTTAACATACCGGAATAACTGTCCATGGATGTTGCGTACTGTTCATAGTCCTCATGCTTGGAGTTCATAAGAAGTGTAACTTCCACGAGGCAATAATGAGTGGTCTGATCGGTCGTAACGGTTCCGTCGGCATTAGTGATCGTACTCCTCTTAAGAGGGATCGTAAGTTTTTCAATGTCCATGGGAAGGGTGTCCGTTAACTGGACCGTTGTTTCCTTTTCTTCTTCCTTGTCACCCACCTCGATGTTCAAAACGGTGGCGATGTTGGTAACAAGCGCTCCCGTCTTCTTTGCGGTGGACGTCACGGAAAACATCATAATGGCGGTCAATATGACATTGACCACCAAAAGCCCCAATATCAAGATCGATATGAGATTCTTCTTCATGTGTCCTGTACCCCTGAAATTTTAATAACCGCTCAGCGAATTGTAGATCTTGATCTCAACGCGACGGTTGCGATTTCGACCTTCCTGTGTGGAATTATCCGCTATCGGCATATATTCTCCGCGACCCGTATGCTTGAGAGAAGCCGGATCGATGGAAGTATTCTCAAGTATGAAGTAAAAAACCGAAAGCGCTCTGGCGCTGCTCAGTTCGTCATTGTTCTTGTAAGGAGGCGAGTTCTGGGGAATATTGTCCGTATGTCCTTCGATCTCGATCTCGCCCGAGGCATACCTCTCCAATATCATACCAACTTTTCTTAACGTGGACTTAACGGTCTCTTTAAGATCCGCCTTGCCGGGCTCGAAAAGGATGGCTCCCTTAAGCGTAAGGCGCACATACTGACTGTTAAAATCAACTTCGACCTTGTCAGCGATGTTATTTTCGCTAAGGGCCTCCTGGATCTGCTCGGCCAGTGATTCGCTCATGCTTAACCTAAGGGCCTCGATATCCTCAAGCTCCTGCTGCAGATCATCGGCTTTGTCCGCCTGCTCGTCGTTCTCGGCAAGTTTACCCAAGCTGTTTATGTACTTATCCAGTTCATTGAGCTGACTAACGCCGTTGCTGATCAGGACTCCGTCGCCGATTGCCGTGGAACCTGCGGTAAAGATACTGAAGGTATTCTGGAACGATGCCGCTATTTCGTTGAACTTCGCCTGATCCACACTGGATGCTGCAAAAAGCAAAACGAAAAAGCAAAGCAACAGGTTCATAAGATCCGCAAAAGTGTTAAGCCAAGGTTGACCCGGACCGCCGTCCGGCTCGGCTTTCTTTCTTGCCATTTACTGTTCCTCTCCCGCACTCTCGCCACTGCCTGTAGCTGCACGCTCTTCGGGTGACAAGAATGATTTAAGTTTCTCTTCGATAACTCGGGGGTTCTCACCTGCCTGGATAGACAGAAGACCCTCGATCATGATCTCCTTGACCATGGTCTCCGCCGCGTTGTTCTTTTTCATCTTGAAGGTAGCGGGAAGACAAAGCCAGTTAGCTATCAGCGAACCATACATGGTGGTAAGCAATGCGACCGCCATGGCGGGACCGATCTTTGAAGAATCTTCCATGTTGTAAAGCATGTTAACAAGTCCTATCAGGGTACCGATCATACCCCAGGCAGGACCCATGGCCGCCATCTGCTCCCAGAAGGAGATAACCTTGTTGTGACGGGCTTCTATACTGGCAAGCTCAGTCTCCATGATACCCCGGACAAGTTCCGGATCGGTACCGTCGACTATGAGCAGAATACCTTTCTTAAGGAAATCATCGTCCAGATCGCCGGCAGCCTCTTCAAGAGAAAGGAGACCTTCTTTACGGGCCACATTGGACAGGTCTATGATTTTGGTGATCATTTCCTGGGTGTTGAGTTTGGGAACCTTGAATACCAGAGTGTAGGATTTAAGGTTGTTTATGTACTCCTTAAGTGCACAGGAGGCCAACATACAGCTGAAAGTACCGCCGATGGTGATGAAAACGGAAGGAAGGTCAACGAAGTGTTCCAGAGCCGCAAAATTAATTCCGTTATCGCCGTTCACTATGCCGAACAGGATCAGTCCCACGCACAAAACCAGACCGATAATTGTAGCTATATCCATATAGCTTTGCTCCTTTATTGCCTAACGGCAAAAATTTCCTTTCTATACGATTTTACTAAATTTATAACCTCTTGTCTACTTTCTTTTATAATAATTTTACGCCCTGTAGACATGGTTATAACGGTGTCCGGAGTCTCTTCCACTATCTCTATGAAGTCCGGATTTATGGTTAATTGAACACCATTCAGTTTAGTTATATTTATCATGTTGAATCCTCCTCGCACTCTCATGAATAAAGACTTTTCCGGACTCGCTCTCGCTCTGCCCTCTCAGCAGCGGACGCTAGGCTCGAAAACACCTCGCCAAGCGCCGGCGTTCGGGAAGGTCCGTCGAAGTTTTATTCATGCGAGTGCTGTGGTTTTCAAATCCGACAAAACAAAAAACCGAATAGGGGAACTTTGGTAAAGTTCCCCTAAAACAGCCGTTATTAAATTAAATATTATCTCTTAAGATTTACCAGTTCCTCAAGCATCGTGTCGGAAACGGTGATGATACGGGAGTTTGCCTGGAAACCTCTCTGAGTGGTGATCATCTCTGTAAACTCTGCGGAAAGGTCTACGTTACTCATTTCGAGAACGCCTGTGGTCATGTATCCGCCGGAGGCTGTGATATCGACGCCGGTTCCGTCGAATTCGCCCGAGTTAAGGGAGGAGTTGTAAAGGTTCTCACCTGCTTTTTCAAGACCTTCGGGGTTTGTGAACTCAGCAACAGCAATCTGTCCGAGAAGACTGGTCATACCGTTGTCGTAAGAAGCATAGATCATACCGTTGGTCTGAATGGTGATTCCTGTCATGGAGCCTCTCTTACGTCCGGTGCCTCTTCCGTCCGCGTCACCGTTATCGGCGCCGATGGTGGAAGTTCCGGAGTTGTTGTACATGTTGGTGGTGCTCCAGTCAACGGTGATATCGCTGAATTTTCCAAGGGAGGTGGTGGTGGTTCCGTCGGTAAGTGAGGGTGCAAAATCAAGCACGATCTCTTTGCCGCCGTCGATGCTGGTGAAAGAACCGTCATCTATGTTGAAATTAAGCTTGCTTCCCACAACAGCCTTGGTAACAACAGTGAGCTCACCGGAGAGGATGTCAATGTTGACAGCCTTTAAGTTGTTGAATTCCTCCTCGGTATAGCCGTAAGCATACATAAGGATGTCCTTTACGGTACTGATATCGGGAGTTCCGCCGGTGGTATATGCCATGGTGGATACACCTTCCGTATCGGGAACGGGAACGCTGAAGGACTGGCTTGTGCCGGTGCCGTCAACATAGTTGATGGTTGCAGCGGTACCTGCGGAAGAGGAAGTCTTTACCGCACCTGCCTGGAAGGATGCTGTGGAAACCAGGTTTCTTTTTTCGTTAACGGCAGCATCAAAAGCGCTTCCGAGGGTAACGATGTCGGAAAGTTCGAATCCGGGATAGGTCTCTGCGATGGACTTGGAATTTGAATCAAGCACATCATCAAGAACAACATAGAATTCGCCTTCGTTTCTGGTGGAGTGAATGCTGAACTTTGCGGTGTATGCATAACCCTGCGCATCGTAAAAAGCAAGGCTGATGCTCTTTCCTGCTTCGGAATTTACGTTGGGATCGTTCTTGTCAAGGATTCCGGAAACCATTCCGAGGGTGGTAGCTTCGGGCTCATAGGTCATGTGATCCTTGTCCATGATCTTCAAGGGGGTAACCGTTGCCTGCTTGATGGCAAGAGTGTCGGGATCAACGCCCCAGCCCATTACGTTGTAACCGTTGCTGGCCATTACCAGGTTACCTACGGAGTCAACGTTGAAAGCACCCGCACGGGTGAACATGTTGCTGGAACCGTCATTAACGATGAAGAAAGCATCACCGGTAATGCAGATATCAAAGGGGTTACCCGTGGTCTGGGTTGCGCCCTGAGAAGAGATTGCGGTGCCGATGGCTGCGGACTGAACGCCGAGACCGATCTGGCGGGCGTTGGTACCGCCGGTGCCGGTAAGGGCATTGGCTCCGCTGGCCTTTCTGGTTGTCTGATACATCAATTCACTGAAGGTGATGGAATTTGACTTGTACGCTACTGTGTTGACGTTGGCGATGTTGTTACCGATAACGTCCATCTTAGTCTGGTGTGTTTTAAGTCCGGATACACCAGAATACATTGATCTCATCATAGTGAGTGACCTCCTTAAGTGCTTAGCAGTTTGGCTTTATCTGTCAGTCAAAAGCCTTAGCCTCCGTAAGGTCCGGCTAAATAATTACTGCTCCGTCGATATTTGTAAATACATTGTCGGCTGCCTCCGTGCTGTCCAAAGCCGTCACAACCGTGTTGTTTGGTACGTTGACTATAAACGCCAGCGAATCTACCAAAACCAGTGTTTCTTTGATTCCTTTCCTTTCGGCTTTCAGAGCCGCATCGTTCAGACGTTTGAGCTGATTGTCCGATAAAGAGATGTTTCTGTCAGCCAGCCGGTTCATGGCATGTTTGGAAAATTTGATCTCCTCCCCCGCCGTCTCTCTTGCTTTGGCTGCAAATATGTCTTTAAAGGATACATCGCTTTTTTCATTTTTCTTGACCGATGTCTGCTGCTCTAAGTACTGATCTCTGATCTGCTCGATGGAAAGGAAACTGTTTGATTTGATATCCATATTCAGTCCTTTCATCGATGTTGGGATTAATCTTAAGCTTCCGTTGCCTGTGCAGCGTCCGTATTGCTTGTGCCCGATGCCTCTGCTTTTAATTCAAGTTCCCGGATCTTTCTTTCGTATTTTGAAAGAAGCTCGATGGCGTCGGTGTTGATGAAGGCTTTTTCGTAATTGTCCATTCCGTTGTAGGTATCTCTTAACTTGGTGACCGCATCCTTGTAATCAAGGGTAAGTTCTTCAAGTTTGGGGAAACCGGAAAGGGTTGCTACGAATTTCTTGCCGAGTTCGTAAGCTGCCGAGTATTTCTGGTCGATCACCTGGTATACGTCATCGATGGAATAAAGGGATTCATCGATGGAAACATAGGCTTTGTTGTTTTCGTAAACTACGTAATCAACAAGTCCGGATACGTATTCGGTGCCGCCTGTCTGAGCGTTTGTTACTTTGCAGACAACTTCCTGACCTATGAGGTTTCCGGCTCTTTGAAGAGTCATTCCCGAGGTCATGTTCTGCATTTCTTCCAGCTGTGAGAAAGTGGCGAGCTGTGAAATGTACTCGGTGTTTTCCGTGGGCTCCAAAGGATCCTGGTATTTCATCTGTGCTACAAGGAGCTGTAAGAAAGCATCCTTATCGAGCGCCGAGTTTTCGTTGGCCTTTTCAACGGACAAAGACAACTGTGAAGCTGTAGAGGATTGAACCACACCGTCTTTTACTACTGCGGATAGATTATCTGCCATTTTGTTTCCTCCTAAATACTGTAATCGATGGTATTTCCGTTCTGCTCCATCATTTCTCTTACGATCGTGTCTTCTTCCGTTTCGATCTCATCGCCGGCGGGGTTTAAAAGATTGATCCTTCTGATGCCGCGTCGCTTGGGTTCTTCGCCCTGCGAATTTCCGCGATTCTGATCGCTTAAGTTTCTTTCGAACTCATGGCTCTGAACCAGAACTTCAACCGCTTCTACCGTAACGCCTTTGGATTCAAGGGCTTCTCTTAAGACTATCGCCTGGCTTTCAACTATGGCCTTGACGCCTTCGTTCTGGGTAATGAACTGGGCTCTCAACACGCCTTCGCTGTTGGCTGAAACCTTAACGCTTACGCTTCCCAAAGATTCGGGATGAAGCTTGATGTTGATCTCGTGATTCTCGGGAGTTGCCGTAACTCTTATGGACTCCGTCATCTGATCCATGATGTCCTGTACATCCATTTCGCTGTAGGTGATCTCCTGTGCTTTTTCGTTGAAGCTCTCAACTGTCTTTGCCAGAAGTCTTTCTGCGAAATTCATGGGATTTTCCCTGCCTTCGAATGCAGGCTGTTCATGCTCTTCTTCAGGTTTTGAAGAAGAAACCGGTCTGAAGGTCTCGGTCTTTGATTCGATCCTGTCCTCTTCGCTTCCCATGGTATTCTGTGTCCTGATCTCGATCTTTGTTTCAGGCTCTTCTTTGCTTTCTGCTTTGAGATCTTTACCGGTGGGAATCACCACCTCGATCTTCTCCGCAAGTTTTGCGTTGTTAACGGGAAGGGGAATATTTTCTTCGACAGGCTCCTCTTTAAGGATCTCGTCCACTTCAGCTCCTTTCAAAGCTTCGGTAAACTCTTCCGAAGGAATCTTTAGTTCTTCGGTAAGATTCTCAACCGCTTTGCCCACCGTTTCGGTGATGTTGGATAAAGCCTCGTAAAGTTCGGGGTCGGTGGCAATGGTGAGTGTGTCCTCGGCGCCTGTAAGTTCAACTACTATCTCAGGCATCCTCTCCGCATCCAGAAGTCCCAGAATGTTAAGTCCCATGTTTGAAAGGACTTCCGATACTTCTTCGATGGTCACATCAAGTTCTTCTTCCACGGTTTTTTCTACCGCGTTGACTGCTTCTTCCACCTTGTCGACCTTGGCTTCCGTGATCTCCGTATCCGCTTTCCCGTTCTCTGCGGATCTGACCTTTCTTACGGAGTTACCTTCCGTCACCGGTTTTGTGTCATTCGACACTGTTTCGGGTCTCTCTGTCCGATCCTGCATGGCCCCGGCTTCCGTATCCTGCCGGTTCATAAAGCTCTTAAAATCCGGACCACCCGTTTTGTTGCTTGTTTGTACGGTATTCAGTAAACTTGCCAGTTGCGAATTTACCGAACCCGCTACAGGTGTACTGGTCATTTGTTTCCTCCTCTCTTCAGTTTTCAATGTACACGTGCTTTTCACACAAAAAGCGACAACGATGATGACAAAAGCGTTTAGCGGGGTGCAAAATTCGCGCCCACGGGAAACATCCTTGTCATCACCGTTGTCGCTTACAATTCTTATATCGGCAGAAACTTCAAAAACTTAACCCCCCGGATACATAATTTTTGTAAGTATCGCCGCGTTGGCCGGCTGCATGTTGGCAAGTATCTGCGCAGCCGCATCCGGATCCATTGTTGTAAGTATTCTGGCAACAAGTTTATTGTCATATTCCTTTGCCGCAACCATCTCGTCAAAGATGGCGCCTGCCTTCTTTGGCTTCATCTGTGAGTACATTGAAACATACTCAAGGACTTCTTTTTCTTCTTCCAGTTTGGTAACAACCTGTTTATACAAAGCCTCTGCGGTGGTGGGATCCATGCTTTCATAGTATTTCCTGTAAGCATCGGCTCCGGGACCGTTGTCCGCATAGACTATCTCTTCGTAGAACTGTTCTTTGATACGCTGGAATTCAACCTGCATATGCTCAAATTCCTGCAGTCTGTCAACCTCTGCCTGGAGTTTGGTAAGTTCCTCGGCATAAGTGTTGTTGACCGTCTGGGCATGTTCAAGCTCAAGCTCCAGCACCTTGATGTAATCCACCGCATCCTTAAGATTGGTATAACCGCCGTATTCCTCAGTCTCCGTAGGCGTTTCCACCCTTGCGGAATCAGGCAGGATCAGGTTGATCACCGGCACATCCTTAAACAGAGGTGTCAGGATCTCGGAACCGAACCCGCCCACGTCGAGTTTGATCAAAAAGCAAAGGATCGCGATCCAAACAAGGACTATGACCGTAGTGACCAGAAAGGAAGACACACCTCCGCCTTTATCCTCTTCCTCGGCAAGCTCCGATTCTCTCTTGGCGATCTCCTTGGCACGCTTTTTTATTTCCTGACGCTGCTTTTTTTCTTCGGCCTTAAGGGATTTTCGTTCGTCTTTTATTCTTTTTTTCTCGGCGGCGGCATCCACCGTCGGATTCTCTAAATCAGCCATACCCGTTAATTCCTTTATTCCTCTTTGGTGCCGTAAACATAGCTGTTATGCTCGTCGTTTATAACGCCTTCTTCGTGCTTCTCATCTTCAAGGAACTGTTCGAAAGCCTTCTCCCGCAGGCGTTCGTAGGTCTTTCGTTCCTGCATCATCTCGACCATCTTGATGCGCTCGGCTTCAAGTTCCTGTTCGCAGAGCATGACCTTTTCGGTTTGGGCATCGATATATTCCTTCATGCGAACAATGGCGGTCTCGTTGTCAAGGATGTCCTGAACGCTGAGGGTCGCATCCCTCATGCGCCGTCCTTCCTCTTCGTAGGCTTCTTTACGCTTATAAAGGGCGGAAAGCTTCTCTATTTCATCGTCAAGGCGCTTCTTTGCGGCCGCAAAAGCATTCTTTTGCTGTTCCTCGAGACGGATCTTTAAATTTAGCACGCTTTGCATGCGAAACTGAAATCTTGCCATACAGCACCGCTTCCAAATTCATTATTCGGCCACGATAGCCATCATCTGAGCCACCGTATCCTCGAAAGACACCTTGTCTTCGGTACTTTGAAGAAGAAAATCATCGATCTCCTTGTGCTTTCGGATGGCGTCGTCGATCTCGGGATTGCTGCCGGACTTGTAGGCTCCGATATTGATCAGGTCTTCTGCATCGTTGTAAGTCGCCATGAGGTTTTTGATCTGACCCGCCGCGGCCTTGTGTTCCTTAGGTGCGATCTGTGACATGCATCTTGAAATGCTCGCCAGTACATCGATGGCGGGGTAATGGTTCTTTTGGGCGATCTTACGGTTCAATACTATATGTCCGTCCAAGATACTCCTGGCGGTATCGGTAATGGGTTCGTTAAAATCATCGCCGTCCACAAGGACCGTATAAAGTCCCGTAATGGAGCCCTTGTCGCTCCTGCCGGCTCTTTCCAGGAGTTTTGGCATCTCGGCATATACGCTGGGAGGATAACCCCTTGACACGGGAGGCTCACCGCTGGCAAGACCTATCTCACGCTGTGCCATGGAAAATCGGGTAAGGGAGTCCATCATAAGAAGGACGTCTTTACCCTGGTCCCTGAAATACTCCGCTATGGCGGTGGCGGTCTTTGCCGCCTTGGTCCGTTCAAGCGCAGGCCTGTCACTGGTGGCGATCACAAGCACCGAACGTTTCATGCCCTCGGGACCCAAGTCTCTTTCCACGAATTCCCGGACCTCACGGCCGCGCTCTCCGATAAGAGCGATCACGTTGATATCTGCCTTGGTGTTTCTTGCAAACATGCCCATCAGAGTGGATTTGCCCACGCCGGAGCCTGCAAAGATACCAACACGCTGTCCCTTGCCAATGGTAAGAAGGCCGTCCACGGCCTTGACACCCAGGGAAAGGACTTCCGAGATTATCTCCCTGCTCATGGGATCCGGAGGCGAAGCCTCCACGGAATAGGGCGCTCCGTAGATAACACTTCCGTCATCGGGGATTCCCAGCCCGTTAAGAGTATGTCCCAAAAGAGCATCGCTGACCATAACCTCAAGGGGATGGTTTTCATTTTCAACGATACAGCCTATGCTGACACCGTCCACGTGCTCATAGGGCATAAGAAGGGTCTTTCCGTCCTTAAAGCCCACAACCTCTGCCTTGGCAAGGGCATAGGCACCTCCCTTGGAATAAATGGTGCAGATGTCTCCAAGCTTAGCATCGGGGCCGTAGCTTTCAAGGGTAAGTCCCACGGCATTGGCGATCTTGCCCTGGGATTTATAAAAGACTTCGTTCTCAAGCTCTCTGTATTTATCGTAATTGATATTGCATTCCATAGGGTCAGTCTCCGTGGGCCAGGATCTTAAGGGTCTTGCTCAGTTCTTTAAGTTCCGTGTCCACACTGCAATCCATGATCCCGTATGCGGTCTCCACCTTGGCCTCACCGGAAGCCATGCTCTCCCGCTTTCGGATCTCGGGGGCCGCGGATGAGGGCAGATCCGCAAAGAGTTCTTCCTTTGCTTCTTCCACCAGTTCGTAGTCTTCCGCAGATACGTGGACGATTATCTTGTCATCCGTTTCCGCATCGGCAAGAGCTCTGGAAATAAGGGTAACAAGCACGTCCTTTTTGTGGTAAAAACCCATTCCGAAGATCTTTTCGTAGACTCCCGTGATGACATCCACCATCTTGGGCTCCAGTTCCTTGACAAGATCTTCGTATTGTGACCGCATAAAGGCTTCTTTTTGCTCAAGCTCGCCTACCTTGGCCAGGTAGTTTTCTTCAGCCTCGGCCATTCCGGCATCATAACCTTCCTTGCGGCCCTCCTCAAAGGCATTCTCCCTGATGGACTTTGCCTTGTTTTCGGCCTCGCTCAAAACAGAAGAAGCCTGTGCGTTGGCTTCGTTGATCATGTCGTCACAGGCTTTTTTGATATCTTCGTAGGAAGGTGCCGCGGGTTCTTCCGATTCGGGAGCATATTCCCCCTCGGGTGCGAACTCGCCCCCGGCATCGGGATCTTCCGTAAGTGCGGAAAGGTCACCCTCTTCAGAGGCGTCATCAACCTCCCTCTCCCGGTACTCGTCTGCTTCTTCCCTTTCCCTCAAGAGGTTGGTATAACTTTCAAGTTTTTTGGCAACCAGATCATTGGTATCGATGACCTTGGTGTTCTCGGGCGTAAAACGTACAAAGCTGCCCTTATAGATATTATTAGACAACGATCTCGTCTCCTCCGCCTCTGGAAATTACGATTTCGCCGGAATCCTCCAGCTTTCTTATGATGTTTACGATCTTCTGCTGTGCTTCTTCCACGTCCTTCATACGAACGGGGCCCATGAAGTCCATATCTTCCTTGATCATTACGGCAAGGCGCTTGGACAGGTTGTTGAATATTGCGGTCTGAACCTGCTCATTGGTGGACTTAAGAGCAACCTCAAGGTCGTTGTTATCAACATCACGCAGCACACGCTGAATCGCTCTGTCGTCG
>JAEEGL011958267.1_pt1 | contig 34048 bp, 17 predicted proteins | sample 9134231 | NCBI WGS metagenome assembly JAEEGL01 (sample SAMN16246548, study PRJNA631951) | gut metagenome | biome: gut microbiome; feature: rumen; material: fiber-attached | host: Bos | place: Iran: Karaj | collected 2018-10 | reverse complement strand
CGATGTGTGAGCCATCGACATCGGCATCGGTCATGATGATAATCTTGTCGTAGCGCCACTTGTCGATATTGGCCTCGCGGTCGCCCTCGCCATCGACGCCGAAGCGCACGCCAATGCTCTGGCTAATGTTCATCACCGACTCGGCTTCGAAGACGCGGTGCCACTGCACCTTCTCCACGTTCAGGATCTTTCCACGCAACGGCAGGATGGCCTGGAAGTGACGGTCGCGGCCTTGCTTGGCCGAGCCACCTGCAGAGTCACCCTCGACGAGGAATATCTCACAGGTCTTGGGGTCGCGGTTTGAGCAGTCGGCAAGCTTGCCAGGCAGGCCACCGCCGCTCATGGGGTTCTTGCGCTGCACGCTCTCGCGAGCTTTGCGGGCCGCAATACGGGCCGTGGCGGCAAGCACCACCTTGTCACAGATGAGCTTGGCTTCCTTCGGGTGCTCCTCCAGATAGTTGGTCAGTGCCTCGCCCACTGCTTGGCTCACGGCACCAGCCACCTCAGAGTTACCCAGTTTCGTCTTTGTCTGTCCCTCGAACTGTGGCTCTGCCACCTTGATGCTGATGACGGCGGTGAGGCCTTCGCGGAAGTCCTCGGGTGCAATCTCAATCTTGGCCTTCTCTATCTGCTTGGATATCTGCGGATCGGTGTCGGCATACTTCTTCAGGGTGCGGGTCAGTGCGGCACGGAAGCCAGCCAGGTGTGTACCACCCTCGATGGTATTAATGTTGTTCACATACGAGTGAATGTTCTCAGAGTAGTCGGTGTTGTACATCACGGCCACCTCGATGGGCACACCCTGCTTCTCGGTCTTCAGGTAGATGACGTCGTCGACGAGATGTGTACGGTGGCGGTCCACGTAGCGCACGAACTCCTTGAGGCCGTCCTTGGCGTGGAACGTCTCTTCCCTAAGCTTACCTTCCTCATCGGGACGCATGTCACGCAGCGTGATGGTAATGCCGGCATTGAGGTAAGCCAGCTCACGCATACGCTTGGCGATGGTGTCGTACTTATATTCAGTGGTGGTGAAGATGGTGGGGTCGGGCCAGAATTGCTGGCGCGTACCCGTCTTGTCGGTGTCGCCCACAATCTTCACGTCGTAGAGGGGTTTACCCTTCTCGTACTCCTGCTGGTAGATGTGGCCATTGCGGAAGACTTGCGACATCATGTGGCTCGACAGCGCGTTAACGCAGCTGACACCGACGCCGTGGAGTCCACCAGAGACCTTATAACTGCCCTTGTCGAACTTGCCGCCAGCGTGGAGCACAGTCATGACGACCTCGAGGGCGCTCTTGTGCATCTTCTCATGTTCGTCCACGGGGATACCACGGCCATTGTCGAGCACGGTGATGCTCCCGTCTTCGTTGATGGTTACCTCTATGTGTGTACAGTAGCCGGCCATTGCCTCGTCGATGGAGTTGTCAACAGTCTCGTTGACGAGGTGGTGCAGACCTTTTTCGCTGATGTCGCCGATATACATGGCCGGGCGCTTGCGCACAGCCTCAAGTCCCTCAAGTACCTGAATGTTACTCGCGGAGTAGTTCTCTACTTGGTTGATTTCTTCTGTCATTTTTCAGTAAGTCCTAAAACAGGCTGCAAAGGTACGATTTTTTTTTGAATTTTCCGATGTTTGCACTCTAAACAAATTTTAAAAAATACTACAAAAGGCAATCACACACAAAACGCCCGCCAAACCGTTGGACTACCATACGGCTTGACGGGCGTTTAAGAGAACGTCTTTATTTTACGATAGTTCTGACGGTCTGGCGTGAACCATCGGCACGTGTGATCTGACGTATCTGGAGGCCAGGCGTGGAAGGACTGACGCGGTGACCCTGAAGATCATAGCAGTCGGTGCGCACAACGGTTTCGGCATTGACGTCGCTGATGGCAGTGCCCTTCACGTCGTACCAGACGAGGCTGGAGCTGCGCACATCGTCGCCTACACGGTAGAACACTTGCACGCCGATGCGGTCGGTGATGTCAGTGTAGGTCATGAACGAGTGTACAGAGCCGCTCAGCTTGATGTACTGTCCGTCGGTGTAGTTCCAAGGAATGTCGGTGTCGCCGTTGGGAGCCTGCATGAGTTCACCGTCGATGTAGACATTGTAGTACATGTTGTCCTGATTGATGAAGTGACCCTCGGTGTCACGGTTGGGCATGTCGATGGCGAAGATGCCGAAGCCGAAGCCCTCAACGATGCCCGACCATGCCTGTATCACGGGTTCGGCCGGTGTGGCAGCCATCTCTGCGTAGGGTTCGAACGAGGCTTTAGCGATGTCGATATAGTTGTCGCTCATGCGGTCGGGACTGCTGTTGATGAGGTACATCTGCGTGGTGCTGAACGAGCGGTCGTCAGCATTCCAAGTGAACTCGATGGCATCAGCATCGATGAGCGTGATGGTGCTGACGGGCCAGTCGCCGAAGCCGGGGACGTTGACGATTTCCACCTTGCCCTCGGCAGCTTTCAAGTAGACATAGCAGCCCATCGACTCGTCGCCACCAAGGAACTGGCCGTTGGCGAACGTCATGCGGTCACCGTCGATGGTACCGTGCATCCAGCAGTCGGGGGAGCCTGTGGGGCTGCCCACGTAGACGTCATTGCCGCTGAAGACCACATCGACCGTCTTGCTCATTGACGCTCCCTGGCACTCATACGCCATCTTGTAGCTCTGACGAACAGCATCGACCGGCGGGCACTCCACCTCAAGACCTATGGGACGAATGGTGATGTCGTACTCCACATAGCTGGTGGTGCGGCCATCGACATTACAAATAGAGAGGTAGCCGCCGTCGGTCTGCGTCAACGTGCCGTCGGCATAGCTGAACACGATGTCGGTGTTGTCGAAGTTGACTGCCAGCGATGTGCCTTTCTGCTCCATGCGATAGAGATAATAGGTGACACCCTGCTCGGAGGTGAACACCTGAGGTGTGTGGAACACGGCCTGCGTGCCATCGGCGTTAAGCTCGCCCTCCATCCAGGTGCCCACCTTGTAGTGGGTGATGGGATCCTGGATGTAGATCTTGTTGCCATTACGTACCACGTGGGCGATGATGCCGTTCTGGTCGAAGCGGTTGACCTGCATAGATGCATAATCGGGCACCATTCCTTTGGAGCAGTATTCCATGTTTTTCAGTTGCTCGCCTTCGGGGGTCTCGGTGATTTGTGCGGTGGCCGTCATAGCGATAACGGTAGCCGCCAAGGTGATGATGATTGTTTTCATGTTTTTCCTATTTAGGTTATTGGTGTTAGCGGGTGATGAATTTCTTGCCGTCCTTGATGAGCAGCTGGCCGTGGCGGGTGGTGGACATTGAGCGCTGAACGTCCATCTGGCGGCCCTGCAGGTCGTAGGTACGTCCTGTTTGTGGTTGCGTTGGCAGCGCAACATGTGGAACGATGCCGTTTGTGGTGGGCACCTTGGTCTTATTGATGGTAAGGTGGCCATCCTTCTTCGTCATACGCCAGACGTTGTAGTTCTCAGTGCCATCGTTCTTCGCGGGATAGCGGACGTACTGCGGGTCATACTTGCCGATGTCAGAGCTGTACCAGCTGAGCAGGAACAGGTCGTAGTCGCCATCGTCCAAGGCGTCGGTGATGTTCTTACCGTAACCCAGCGTCATGGCCGACCAACCGGTGAGCGGTACTATCGGGTCCTCGCCCCAGGCGGTGTAGTAGAAGGGCTGAATGGGAGCCTTACCCGTGGCCACGTTCTGAATGCAGAGGCCTACGAGGCCTGTGAAGGTTAGAAAATGGTAGTTGATGAGCGTAGGCAGCTTCAGCGTGATGCTGTCGCCCTCAACGCTGATGGTCTCCTCGTCCTCTAGGCACCAATAGCTCTCATAGGGCCGCTCGGTACCATCGGGAGGCATGATGCCGAAAATGACCGACTGCGAAGCGACATCCTTGCTGAAGTCGTAGCCCTGCATGCCGTAGGCCTGCTGGTAGGCTGTTTGTGGCGTCAGGTTAAAGAAGTCGAACCATCCATCGGCTTCGCCGCTCCAGCCCCAGTTCACATGGAGGTAGCCATCGGCTGCACGGCAGCCATCGACGACAAAAGCGTGGGCACCGTAGGTGGCATCGGTCGACAAATAGAGCACAGGGCGCTGGTGGCGCAGCTCATCGTAGATGGTCTGAAGCCACTGCTGGTCGTTGTGGAAGAAACGGAAGTGGCAGTGCAGGGCCAATGAGTCGTACTGCATGTTGTAAACCAAGCCCGAAGATGCATTGGGCGACGTGGCACCGCTGCCTTGCACGGCGTAGGTCATGCCCGAGGCCAGGCCACAGTCGTACATCAGTGTGGCGACGGCGTCGGTCGTTTCGTCTTTCACGGTGCTGTTCGATGAATAGGTGTCCAGCATTTTCGCCCAGTTGTACTCGCCACTGACACGCTTTTTGTTCTTAACACTGCTGCCACTCATGGTGTAGTAACCCATGCCCTGGCCCTTGGCAGGATATTCATGGTAGTTCATAATCTGAGCCATGGCTGTAGCCACGCAGCCCGTCTGAGCACGGCGCTTCGTCCACGAGTCGGCCACGGGACAAAGGTCGTTGTAGGGAGAGTCTTGTGCCCAACGCGACGTGACCAGCGGGCCAACGTCGTAGGCTTGCGGGGCGTGCATGATGGTGTGCCAGTCGTTGTCTGTCAGCTTCTGCTGCATCGTTGAAGTAATGGCATTGAGCCACCATTGCAGTCCATCAGGAAGGTCACGGTCAGCGGCAATGGGACCGTCAGTCCAGCCCAAGACGGGTGCAAAGGCGGCGTCGCGACTGACGAAGACTGTTGGCTGTTGGGTGCTGAGAGCGTAGGCAGCGACCATGGGGGTCTCTGCAATTTTCTGCAGGGCGGTACCCTGCTGCGATCCGCGTGCTGCGGCAATGCCAAAATGGTTGGCGGCGATGGCCTGCATCTCACGCTCGCTACGGGGCTGGGCCGTCGAAGTGACGGCCAGTCCGCAGAGGAATGAAAGGAAAATGATATGACGTTTCATGGTTTCTTTATTTTACTACTTTAATAACACTGCCGTCGGCGCGGCGTACGATGAACACTGAACGATGCGTATTGGACGTTGAGCGTTGAATATTGATTGGGCGGCCCTGCAGGTCGTAGGTCTGTTGTTGCGATGATAGCGCAACAGACGGAACGGCAATGGCTTCGGGGGAAGATGTATCGATGCGGGTCTCGGTGCTGTTCTCCACCATACAGTTGAGGTTACTGCTTGCATCATAGTTGGCCACAAAAGCCACCACCTTCAGGTCTTGCTGCTTCCACGAGGGGTCGAGTTTGAAAGTCGTCTGGGCATTGAACAGGTTGCCAGACCACGTCAGCGGCTCACCCCACGCACTGTTATAGGCACGAATAACGTGCTGGTGAATGTACGTACCGCTGGCTCCCGCCTGCTTTTGGGCAGTGATGTTGTCCTCGGTGAGGTAGACGGTCAGGCGAGCATCGCTGAGATTGAATTCGTCATCGCGCATGCCGTTAATCTTCACTATCACCTGTCCATCGGCCAGCGTCGCATTGGCACCCAGCATGACGTGGGGCTGCTCCTGGATGGCTCCTTCGAGCATGGTGGCAAACTCCTCGTCGCTGGAGGGGAAGTAGATGGCCTGCTGATTGCCCTGAACGATGTTCGAGTCGAAGTATGGCTTACGGTCAATCATCCAGGAGGGAGCGTAGGTCTGTCCGTCCTCGTTAAAGAACCAGGTGTAGTCCTCGTCGCAGGGTTGCGTCAGCCAGTCGGTACCGAAGGCTGCGTGATGGCACACGACGCTGATGTCGTCGGCATGGTCACCCATTCTGTGGAGGGCAGCATGCATCGTCTCTGCGCCTTGAGGACAGTTGGTACAGTTCTCGGTGGTGAACTCCTCGAGCAGCACGTGGCGCCCGAAGCTCATAGTGGCTGTGACCGAGTTGTTGTTGGCATTCTCGTCAGCGCCGTCGTCGAGACGACTGATGGTAACGGTAGCCGCACCACTGACAACGACATTGGGAACAAGTGTTACGCTGACCTTCTGCCGGCGTCCACTCTGTACGGTCTGTGCCAGGTGGGTGGTGATGGGCGTGATGTCCTGTGCCTCAAAGATGAGGTCAAAGCCCGTGATGTCGCGGGTTCCCCTGTTAGTTACCTCGACTGTCAGCAGGCATCCTGTGGAACCAGATGAGAGGTCGGGAGACAGGGTGGCCTTCTCCAGCGCAAGGTCATACTGCGTTAGACTGCTGCCGCTGACCACGGCCTCGATGCTGAGAGCGCCCTGGCCGCTGATGTCCTGCCACTGGGTTTCATCGCTTTGCTTGAAGAAGGCGGTGCCCTCAGGCGTGGTGCCTACAATCGAGACAGCGTTGGCCAGACCATTGTGGTGGTAGGTATAGCCGATGTAGAGGCCTTCGTCGGTTGCATCAATCGTATAAGGTGTGTTGAGCGTCACCTCGTTCCAGCCCTGCTGTACGCGAATGTCCTTACGGGTAATCTTGCCTTCAGCCAGATTGTCGCCATCGAGCGTATGGCGCACCCATACCTGCAGTTCGTCGATGTTCAGGCGTGTTGCCATGCCAGCACGTATCTTGACGATGTCGGCACCTGCTGTCTGACTGAGCATTTCAGCGGGAACATAGATGGCAGCAGAGGTGTAGCCATTGCCCATGGCACCATACTGCGACTTGTCAGCCACCTCACCGTTGCAGTAGCCCAAGGTGAGCGTGCCTGCTGCCTCGTCGTCGCCGTTGAGGCCTGCCGGTCCGCCGACGATGGTGAGTATGCCATTCTCAAATGTCACGCTGTCGCCCTCTACTGAACCTTGCTCACAATGGATGGCATACTGACCAGCGGGCGACGTGGGCGTAGCTTCACACCACAGACGGGGCAGGCCTTTTACACGCTGACCAATCACCTCGAAGTAGTATTCGTCGACATCCTCACCGTAGGAACGGGTGATGTCGCGGGCACGGATGACGGTACCCACCTCGGTCACGTTGTCGCTCTTGAAGAGTGCGCTCCAACCCTCGGCCCGCTCATAGTCGGGGCGGCTGCCTGCAGGAATGTAGAGCATCAGGAAGCCAGGGTCAACGCCATCGAATGTGCCATTGCTGACCTCGGCGGGGGCGACAGCGGCAACATGTAGTTCGCGCATGATGAGCACGTCGGCAAAGGCGCGATGACCCAAACGACCCACTGAGGCAGGCAGCGACACGATGCGCACGTACTTGCAACCTTCAAAAGCAAAGTCGTGGATAGTGGTGACGCCGTCGGCTATGGTCACGCTGTTCTCAGTGGTTGGCAGTACGGCGATGACCTCCTGCATGTCGGGCGTATAGACCACGCCGTCCACGATGCGGTAGTCCTTGTCATCACCTTGGGGTATCGTCAGGGTGTTCAGGTTCGAGCAGCCTGTGAGGGCACCGTCGCCATAGTAGCGCATGCTCTCAGGCAGACGCAGTGTACGTAGGTTCGAACAGCCGTAGAAGCAGAGGGGTGGCAAAAGGTCGAATTCCACGTCGGCTTTGCTGAGGTCGAGGTCAGTGACTTGTTTCATCTCTGCCAAGAAGTGCAGGTCATCAGCGTTCAACCGTCCACTGATGTTCATGCCAGTGATGATGACAGCGTCGCCCAACATCTGCTGTGTCAGCTCCACCATCTTGGCCAGTGTGCCTGGCTCGTCGACAGTGAACACCTCGGTCATGCCCTTAACTTTCTGCGGCGGGCAGATGCCGAGAATCATTTCCTGCCCCTTGGAGAAGTGATAGATGCGCGGATTGAGAATGCTGACGTCGTAGTAGCCGTCGAAGCGGCCGTGCCAGCCCCAGTTGACGTGTACAAGTCCGGCTTCGTCATAACCATCGATGACGAAGGCGTGGCCGCCTTGGTCGTCGGCATCGGCACCAGCATAGTACACAGGGCCAACACTTCCCAACTGATCGAACAGCAGGTTGCTCCAGTCGCGCTCGCTGTAGTTCTCAGTCATGCCAAAGATGTCGTTACGCGTATAGAGCTCAGCGGTGCTGATACCAAAATAGTTGCGCAGACCATTGGCTGCATCGTCGCTAATGGCTCCCGAGAACCCGAGGCCGTACTGCATGCTGGCCATCATGCCCATGGCGTGGGAGAGGTTGGCCACGGCCTGTGCCTCCTCGTCGGTGTAGTTGCCCGGGGTGTAGGTGTTGCGCATGTGCTGCCAGTCGAACTGACACTCAGAGAAGTCGAAAGTGTAGCGGGTGCCAGTGGGGTCACCATAGGGCACGAGGAGGGTCGTGGTGCCCTGCCCCGTGGTGGGCCATTGGTGATAGTTCAGAATCTGGGCCGTGGCCGTTCCCACACAGCCCACCACACAGTGGCGCAGATACTGCTCCTCGTCGGGGAGTAACGGACAGGCGTTATTGAAAGGCTCTTCCTGTCCCCACTCCGTGGAGAGCAGTGGCCGCACGTAGGGCAGGTGCTTCTGTGGGTCAGGGGCAACGACGCGAGCCTGTAGCCCGTTGCTCGTATAGTAGGCGGCTGCCTGTTGCATGGCGTCGAACCACCAGCGGAAGCCGTCGGCCTGCTGCGCCTCATCGTAGACCTTGTCGCTATAGGCGACCACGGCTGGTAGCAGGTCATCGGGGGTGACGATGGCGAAGCCACCATGTTCGTAGCCCATGATGGTGAGTCCGTTGTGCTCAGCCAGCTTCCTGACGCCGCCCTTCATAGGCGCTTTCTTCATCAGCGTCCGATGGCTGTTGATAGCCTTAGCGGCAGCTTCGGCCATCTGAGCCTCAGTACGTGGGCGTGCCTCAGCAGCAGGTGTGATGGCGAGCATCATGGCTGCATATAATAATAAGGTGTAGTTCTTCATAGTTGTTTACTTGATGAGTTTCTTTCCATTTAAAATATAAAGGCCCTGCTTGATCTGACTATTTGGCCATTTACCATTTGACAGCCGGCGGCCTTGCAGGTCATAGATCTGTTGAGTTTGTTGCTGTAATACAGCAACAGACTGGACACCGGAGTAGGCACCGTCGTAGATGTAAACATCGTCGATGAAGAGGCGATCGCCAGCCTTGCCCTGACCTGTAAAGCGGATGACTACATAAGGCTGCTGCTTCAGCGACGTGAGGTCGACGGTGGCATGGCTCCAGCTCCCCTCGTTCCCCCCTTGGGAGGAAGAAAAGAATGATGTCTCGGTACCGTCAGGCTGCCAGCCTATTACTTCAAGGCTACCGCCAAGCAGCTTATAGGCGAACGACAGCGTAGGCTGCTTCACACCAACGAACGACAGCCGCTGGGTGTTGTAGTTGCTCTGGTCGCCATCGGCATAGGGTACGAAGAGCAGTGCGCCTGCATCTGCTGTGGCTGCCTCCTCGGTTGTGGGGTTCCATGAGCGCAAGCCGCTCTGTTCTGTCCAGATGCTGGTCTTCAGATGGCCCATGGCGAAGGTCTCGCGGTAGGGCAGCAACAACGGACGGCCCGTGGCTATCTTGGCCACACCGGGCTGGGAGCATCCAGCAACATTCTTGGCATAGACAATCCATTTGGCAATGTCGAAGTCCTCGGTGTCGACGTAGTCAGCGCTAAAGCTCCTCTCGATTCCCCCTTGTGGGGAAGAATAGATAAGCTCGGCTTCTTGGCCACTGGTGCTCCAGACCTCATAGCTGACCTCTTCCGGGCGCACGACAAAGCCGTTTTGACCTCGTTCAGGCGTCTCAGCGATCTCGAAGCGGACGTTGTTACCATGGTCCTCGATGCGGGTTATGACAGGTGCCACTGGCACATCGACACCCACATAGACGGGCTGCGACTCACAGCGCCGGCCGTTGCCATGGCTATTATAGGCGATAACGGCGTAAACGTGGTAGCCGTTGGTTGGCGACATGTCAGTGACATGCTGTATAGTGCCCACGGCGGGCGCATCGATGACTTCAATGACCTCATCGTCACGCAGCACCTCTACGCTGGTGATGCTTTCCAAGGCTTGGCCGCTGATTGTAGTGACAGGAGTAGTGAAAGAGATGGTGGCCTGCAGCTCGCCAGTTGGTTCAGCCACAACGTGCAAGTCGGTCACCTGTGAAGGTGCCTCGGATGAGGCGTTCACCCGCACTTCGATGTCGTCGAGGAACAGGCCCACACCCGTGTTGGGCGTGGCATGGAAGCCAAAACAGTAGCTGCCAGCCTCGTTGATCGCAAACTCACGCACGAAGCTCTTGTAGTCCGTATTGGTGATGGTCTGCTCACTCAGCAGCGTGGTGGTCATGCCCTCAATAGTGGCCATGCGCCCCATGCAGACCTCGAACTTCTCGGGATTCTCGTCATAGGAAGCCTTCATCTTGAACTGTAGGGCGTAAACCTGTCCCGGCTCCAGCCTGATGGGTGGTGTGATAAGCCAGTCGTCGGTGGCACCGTCGGTGGGACAGGTCATCTCCTCATAGTTCTTGCCGGCACCCCAGTAGTTCTGGTCTTCGTGTAGCTTCCACGTCAGTTCGCCCCAACGGTCACTGTCGTTGTTGACATTGACGACCGTAAAGTACTCCAAGTGGTTGCCTTTGCCGAAATGCTCAACGAAAGGTACGCCAAAACCATCGCCCATGATGACCTTGTTCGATGTGGCCCGTTCGCTGGCTGTACCCTCGTTGACGGCCACCACGGCATAGCTGTATTCCTTGAGTGTTGATATGACGTGTTGCTCTGAGAACGAAGTCTCGCTGATGCCCTGGGCAACCAAGGTCTCCTCATCGCTAACGATACGCCAGACGTTGTAGGTCAACTCGCCCAGATAGCCACCGTTCTGGCAGGCTGTCGGAGCTACCCATGTCAAGGTGGCCTGGCCATCGGTGGTCATGCTGAGCTGTACGCTTTGGGGGGCCAGTGGTGCGTCGGGACCTATCCAGCGGGTAAGGCTGGCGGTCTGCCCTTCGCCTGCGGTGTTGGCCATCTTGACGGAGAAAGTGATGCTGCCGCCCTCACTGAGTGTGATGGGCAGCTCGATGCGTTCGCCAGGGGCGGCCACACCATTCAGCGCGTACTGACCGTCAGTGCCGTAGTTCAGGGTGTAGTTCATTTCGTCCTCCAACGGCTGGTGGTTGAAGGTCTCAGTAGGAGCGGTAAAGGCAAAAGTGCCAGAGAGGGCGTTCCCCTCGAAGGTGGCAACCAGATTGGTGGCTTTGGCAGGAGCACCCGATGCAGCAGCCTCGCCCACGATAATCATACCGTTGAGATAGTTGAAGCCGGCGGGCAACTGTCCTTTCTTTTCTACAGCACACGTCTGCAGGTCGATAGCATAGACGTTCGTGTTGCATGCCAGGTAGAACAGGTTGCTGACGGGGTCGATTTCGCCTGTCGTCCCATTGCCACCAACGCTGATGCCAAGGGTGCCGATGATGGTCTCTGTGCCATCTTCGGTGGCAATGCGCACCAAGTTGGCCTGGCTGTCAATGCCATAAAGCTCGCCTAAACTGCTGAGACCTAAGGCGACATAGTTGCGCTGTGGCTTGCAGATGTCGGTACGTTGCAGCTGCTGATAGTCAAGTTTGCCGAGCTTGCCATCCTCAAACAGGGCATAGACCGTGCCGTCCATGCCGCAGGCACTCTCAGTGAGCGCCAGGCTCTTGTTGACATCCTGATGTGTGACAGCCCACGTCTTCGTGTCGATGCTATAAAGAATGTAGCGGTCGGCCGTGAAGAAGCCCTGCTGGTAGTCCATGCCGTAGATGATGCCCTCTTGATAGCCCGTTCCTTTCTGGAAGTACAGTTCGGGAGCTGTCTTCTTGGCCGTGATGGCCTGAGGGTCGTTGGCAGGGAAACCGTAGACGCCGTTGCTCTCACGGTTGGGGTTGTCGGGCAGGGTTACCCATATCTCCGTGTCCTGTGCCAATAGGTCTATGGGCAGAGCAAGGAGCAGGGTTGCCAGTATGTGTCTGATGGTTTTCATAGCTTTTAGTAAAAAGGCGAGGGTATGCCAGAAGACTTCTTACAGCATACCCCCTCCATAGTGTTTATCGGTTTGTCATCGGTTAGCGAACCACCTTCTTGCCGTTAACGACATAGATGCCATGACTCAATTGAGAATTGAGAATTGAGAATTGAGAATTTGACAGCTGGCGGCCCTGCAGGTCGTAGACCACGTGATTGTTGGTTTGCGTAGAGCGGTCAATGTCGGCAATGCCCTCAGTGCTGAAGCCAGAGATATAGCCCTCGCTGTCCATGTAACACTTGTTGGCGGCAATGGTTGTCGTGGGAACAGCCATACCCGCAATCTCGACAGCGCTACTGGCAATGGTTCCGAAGGCATATTTCTCTTCATCCAGCTGCAAAGGCAGGCAGGTGCCCTTCAGCAGGTTGCCCTCGATAGCCGCCACCTCTTCGTCGACGGGCACCAGTGTGTTAGACACGGCAGCCTTGTTCATCGAGCGCAGGATGACACCGGTCTGGGCAGGCACCTTGTCGGCTATCTGAACCAGATGGGCGTCACCGTTCTCGTTGACGGCATCGATGTAGAAGGCCTCCACGCCTTCACCCAGCTGGTAGGCGAAGTCGGTGAACATATCGGTGTAGTAGTAGCCATCATGATCACTCCAAGTGCCCATATCCACCAGCAGCGGGTTCTCGCTGTCCACGGGTATGAAGTTCCAGAGAAGCTCGTCCTGGTTGATGTTGGCCAGCTCGCCATTCTCGCCGAACATGGCCTCCTTCGTGAAGCCAACAACGTAGAGCTCGCCCTGCTCGTTCTCGCCGATGTAGTACTCCTTGTCGAGTTCTATCGGATCCAGCACATGCTGCAGGTAGGCTACGGCTTCCTCATTGAGTTCCTTGGCGGCCTCTTCCACAACCATGCGTTTCAGCGTACCGAAGAAATCATAGTTATAGCCGAGCGGCTCGTTGGTGTCCTCGTCACGCATGCTGTTGATCTGCTCCTGCGTCTTCTGTACATTTGAGATGTCAAGGGGTGCATGGAAGTGCATCAGGAAGCCGTGCTCCATGTTCTGGGCGCCCTTCACGTAGATGTTCAGGTCGAAGTAAGGTTTCCAGGCGTTCATATACCGCTTCACGGCAGCGCGGAAGGTGTCGAGCGACTCCATGTCGGCCGGTACGAAAACATTAGGCATGGCCACGCAGAGATACCAGCAGGGGGCTGTCTCGTAGAAGTTCTTTACGACGTCGCTCTGGTCGAACGTATCAAGAACTGCAAACACATACTTGCGCAGCTGCTCCATGTAGCCTCCCAGGCTGATGCTCTGGCAACTCAGCTCATAGGTCGTGAAGCTGCCGCTCTTCCATGCCGACGTAGCCATGAGCTGCATCAGCTGGGTAACGGTAATGTTGAGGTTACCGTCCTCGTCTTGAAACTGCTTCATGTCGTCGGCGAAGTTGTACATGCCATCGGTGTCGTAGTAGAACACGCTGCCGGGCATGGTACGTGCCGTCGTCTCAGTGGCATCGAGGCTAAGTCCGTATTTCTGGCTGACGTTGAGCACGTCACCATAACCGTTGTTCATAATACGGAAGAAACCCGTCTCGATAGTTGGTGTGAAAGGTGTTTCGATGTCGCCTTCTTCCTGTGCCAGCACTGTTGTGGGCACACTCATCATAGCCATTGTGGCCAGTGATAAAAGATATTTTTTCATTTTTTTACTTGTTACTTGTTACTTGTTTATTTTCAATAGTCCTCTTCTTCTTCTTCGTCTTCCCACACGTCATGGTGTTTGCGGGAAAGACCTTTGAAACCCTGGTCTGTGATCTCGTCGGCACCACCATTGTTCGTGCCTGTCTCGCCCTCCAGGATCTCCAGAGAGGCTGTGCCGAGTAGACGTTCTGCAGCGATGGTGCATATCTCTACCTCGGGGCTAACATAGATGTTCTTCATGATTTTGTGGTTTTTTTGTTATTTTAGATTATTTGTTCATGTATTTCTTACCATCCTTGATGATGATGCCCTTATACTGAGCACCCACCTTCTGGCCCTTCAGGTTGTAGGCCTCGCCGGCAGCCTGAGTCAGCTGCATGCCGTTGATGGCGGTTGTGGTTTCGTCTTCGAAGCCGATGAATTCGCGGGCGCCCTCTTCCTCGTTGGCGTACAGCAGATAAGCCTTACCGGCAGGGATGGTGTACTCCAAGGATGCCAGGACGAAGCCTACCTTGTCGTCTTTCTTGCCAAAAGCGTAGGTCTTACCATAAGGTGCATCAGCATATTCGTTGTCTACGACAGTCGTTCCATACAGGCTTGCACGCAGCATGTTATTCTCAGGAGCCTCGGCGTTATCAACGATGTCGGCTTTGTAGGTGCCCGGTTCGCCCTGCAGCAGGATGCCATAGTAAGCCGGCATCTCAGTAACCTCAGCCAGCTTGGCATAGCCATTCTCCACGTTGGTCACTACATAGACCGTCAGACCCTCGCAGTTGACGAAGCTCAGATTCTTGTCGCAGCAGAACGATGCCCAGCCGTCCTCGCCGATGACGATGTCAACGGTGGTCTCCTTCTTGAAGGCCTCGGTGGTGACGACATATTCTTTGGTGTTCGAGATGTTCTCCTTGACATAATAGGTAATCGTGCCGGGATAGTCGGCGATGTTGAGCACGGCCTTCACGTTCACCGTAGCACTCTGTCCGGGCTCCAGATCCTGTCCTACCTGTGCGGTGGCAAACACCATGTTCTCGTCGGCATTGTTGTAAAGCGTCAGCAGCATGTCGTCGTTGCTCAGGGTGCGGTTGCCACTGTTCTTCACGGTCACGTCGGCCTCGATGGTGAAGTTACCGTCGGCATCGGTATCGGTGTAGGTCTTGAACGAGAAGCCTGCCATCTCATTGCGTGTGGCGGTCTTGTTCTCAACGCGGGTGATTTCCAGCTGTCGCTTCTCGATGCTCGGGTCGTCATCGGCCAAAATGCGCAGTCCTGTCTCATAGACGGTCTCAGTGATGTACTCCTTGAAATTGATGGCCATCTCACTCGGATGCTCAGCTCTTGACAGTGTGACAGAGACAGGAACCACAATCTCCTGCTCGGGCTGCAGATCCTCATTGATGACAACTCTCTCGCCCATTGGCGACGAGCCGAAGCCACCGGCATCCATCATCTGGATGGCATAGTTCTCGGTGCCCACGGTGATGGGGTTGGTGCCAGTGTTCTTAACCGTGACGTTGAACGACAGCGTAAACATGCCTTCAGCATTAGCAGCGACGCAGGTGTAGCCGTCGCCATTAACGAACGTCTCGAAGGTTGCCTCGGCGGCAGTGATAGTCAGTGCCTGCTCGGGAACGGGAGCGGGGGCATTATATTTCACTTTGATGCTGTTATCAAACCCTCTGCCAAACTCCGTATTTGTTACATTCTCACGGATGGCCAAATAGATGGTGGTCATTTCAGTGGGGTTTGCTACCGTCAGGTCCTCAATCTTGAAGTTTACCTTTTCGGTCATGCCTGGCTCAATGGCCTTGGTGATGGGCAGATTCTCAGCAATGACGATGTCGTCGCGGCCGTTGTCGAAGTCGTAGATAGAGATGGTGTAGGTCTCATCGCCTGGCTCCAGCGTCAGGTCGCCAGTGTTCTTCAGCTCGATGTCGTATGACAGCGTATATTTGCCATCGGCATCGCAGTTGATGTAGGTCACCTGCTTGGGAATCCATCCACTGGTATCCAATTCTGTGGTTATATTGGCATCTTCAGCTACGGTTGCACCTACGACAGTGAGACCTTTGACCTTCGTGATTTCGGCACTGCCAGCCTCGAAGTCATCGATGTAGACATACTCACCGCGGATGCCAATCGTAGCGCCGTCCTGCTCGGGCAGTACGTATTTTACGTAGCTGTCGGTAGTCAGTGCAGGAGTCTCGGCTGGTGTGATTTCATCGCCGCGCACACCGTCGGTCACACTGTAGAATTTCAGGCTGGCCGTCTGCTCATCGTTTTCTGCAGCCGACTTCACCATGATGCTCACTGTGCCGCTCACTTTGGGAGTGACGAGCAGGTCGTAGCGTTCGCCAGAAAGGTTCTGTGAGCCGATTCTTAATGCCTGTGAACCATCGACGCCAGCATTTTCCACGTAGGAGTAAGTAACGTACTCACTCATGGAACTCCAAAACGGGTGCTCGTAGCAGTCCTTGATGTGACCCCAGCCAGTGTCCACGCGGAACTCGTGGTCACTGGTGTCCTGTGTTGTCTCGAAGTCGACCTTGTAAGTGTCGGCCATAGCATAACTTGCTCCGCAAAGGAGCATCATCAATGCAACTAAGAAGTAGTTTTTCTTCAAAGGTTATAGAAATAGTTGTAGGTTAAAATAAAGTGTTATTATAAGTGGGCGCAAAGGTACGAAGAAGCCCCCGAACGGCCAAACAAATTAACAATAACCTTTAAATATTTAACACATAAATATAAAGAGCAACTCAAAAAAAAGCCGCTCCCTGAAAGGAACAGCTATTTTTGTATGGGTATCGCCCTATCTCCTCTGAAGATGCCGGTGCCCCACCCCTTCACCGTCTTAAACCGTGTCGAACCGATGCCACAAATAAACCGTGTCGAACCGATGCCCCACCCCTTCACCGTCTTAAACCGTGTCGAACCGATGCCCGAATTAATGTCTCCAAACCTTCGAGGGCGTAACATTGAAAATGACACCTGATATTTGTGACTTTTGTGACCTTTCCGCTTTCCAATGTAAACACAGGGGTTTCCTGCGTTTTACCCCCCAAAATACACCTTAGGTATACCTAAGCATAAAGTAGCCGCGACCCTCGCGAACATTGTTTATGTTTATTGAGAAAGTGCGCGAAAAGCGCGAAAAGCGCGAAAATTTTCGCATGTTTTCGTTCTTTCGCGTGTTTTCGCAATCCCAATCATGTTTTCGCAATCCCTCCTCAGTTCCAGAGCATAAAGTAGCTGCTGCAGCGGACTCTGGAAGATGATCATTCCAATTACTTCCATAATGATGATTGTGATTTAAATCGTGTTTGTAGTTGTATATATTTATTACTAAAAGTGTTGGTCACAAAAGTCACAAATATCAGGTGTCATTTTAAGTATACCTAAGGAGGATGTAATGTTTTTAATATTATATATATATAATTATATATATATAATATTAAAGCCCTATATGACATATCAGTAAAATGACACCTGATATTTGTGACTTTTGTGACCTTTCCGCAGAACACCCCACAAGGTGTCTCCGGAAGCGACTTTTCGTGTTTTGTAAACTTTCTTGCTCTTTAGTAAAGAGGTGAGGAGTAAGGAGTTCTTCGCAGAGCGAAGCGGCAAAGCCGAGCGGAGGAGGTAAAGTAGGATAGACTTGGCGCTGCGATACACCTGATGGAGGTAAATTAACGAAAAATAGCCGAAAATGGCCCCACGCCGTGCGGAATGCGCAGGTATACCTAAGGTGTATTTTGGGGGGTAAAATCGCCTTTACCCCAGTGTTTACATTAGAAAGCGGAAAGGTCACAAAAGTCACAAATATTAGGTGTCATTTACAATGTTACGCCCTCGAAGGTTTGGACACATCAATTCTAAATGTCGGACATATCAATTCTTAATGTCGGACACATCAATTCGGGCATCGGTTCGACACGGTTTATTGTGTGGCATCGGTTCGACACAGTTTATTTGAAGCATCGGTTCAACACGGTTTAAGACGGCGAAGCGTGAAGCATCGGTTCGACACGGTTTAAGACGGTAAAGGGGTGGGCATCGGCATCCTTCAGGGCAGACTGGGCGATACCCATACAAAATAGAGCCGTTCCTTTCGAGGAACGGCTCTATGCTTATGTAGTACTATCAGAAAGTGCTTACATCTTGTTGATCTGCTTGCAGAGGCTCGACTTCAGATTGGCGGCCTTGTTCTTGTGGATGATGTTGGTCTTGGCCAGCTTGTCAAGCATCTTCTGCACCTTGGGGTACAGGGCTACGGCCTCGTCCTTGTTGGTCATTGCACGGAGCTTACGGACGGCGTTACGCATCGTCTTTGCATAGTAGTGGTTGTGAAGCTGGCGCTTCTTTGTCTGGCGAATTCTTTTCACCGATGATTTGTGGTTTGCCATTTTGAATTTTGAGTTTTGAATGTTGAATGTTGAATTAAAGCCTAAGGGTCTTATACTTTTTAGGGTTGCCCTGGGCAAGCTCTTTCGAGCTCACTGCCACCAGTTCCCGACATTGGCTTCAGCCGGTAGCGCATCGCTGCGCAGATGACAGACTTAATTTTATTTCTAATTTTTAATCTTTAATCTTTCATCTTTAATCTTTCATCTCCAAGTAGTCCCTAGGAGAGTCGAACTCCTCTTTAGAGAATGAAAATCTCTCGTCCTAACCGATAGACGAAGGGACCGGGGTATTTACTATTTGACAATTTACGATTTACTATTTATTTGCTATTTGACGATTTTGTCAAAAGCGGGTGCAAAGGTACTGCTTTTTTCTCGTCCGACCAAATTTTCTTAAAAGAATTTGTTTGTTTTTGAGATTTTTTTGTAATTTTGCACCGTGAACTGTAAGTCAGAGGCCATTGTGCTGCATGCATTGAAGTATGGTGACAGTCGGCTCGTCGTCGATTTGTTCACCCGTCAGGAGGGGCGTTTGTCGTTCATCGTGCCCTTGCCGCGCACGCCACGTGCCAGGCTCCGCAAGCAGTACTTCCAGCCCCTTACCTTATTATATATAGAGAGCAACCTGCGGCCACAAGCTGAACTGCAACACCTGAAGGATGCTTCGCTGCTTACACCGCTCACATCGCTTCTTGGCGACCCCACGAAGCTTAGCATTGCCCTGTTCATCGCCGAGTTCCTCTACCATGCCCTGCGCAGTGAGCAGCAGAACGCCCCACTCTTCGACTATGTGCGCAGCAGCATCGAGTGGCTCGACGGCCGCGATGCCGACTATGCTAACTTCCACCTCGTGTTTCTCATGCGCCTGAGCCGTTTTCTCGGCTTCTACCCTAACCTCGACGACTACACCGACGGTTGCTACTACGACCTCCGTGCCGCCACGTTCTGTCCGTCGCCGCCACTCCACCGCGACTTCCTACTCCCTGAGGATGCCGCCCGCATCCAGCTGCTCATGCGTATGGACTTCCCCACGATGCACCTCTTCCGGCTTTCGCACACCGATCGCAACCGCATCCTCGACACGCTGCTGCTCTATTACCGTCTGCATATTCCTGCCTTCCCCGAGCTCCGCTCCCTGGCCGTGCTTCAGCAGCTTTATGCCGACGAGTAACGTTTTGTTTAGTAACCGCTAAGTAGATGAAAACAATGAATTTATAAAAACAACGAATTGAACGGATTATACGAATTGAACGAATTAAGTAATGAAAAAAATGAGTTGGTACGATTTTCAATGAAAGAAATTGGCAACAATGAGAAATAATTACATCCAGAAATTGAAAGAAATAATTTTTTCTCATTGTTGAAATGGATTATTCTAATTCTTGCCAATTTCTTTCCATATAACTAGAAACGAATCTATTTAATTTGTTTTTAATTTTGGCCACGAATGTGGCCTTGTTAAAACTATTAAATAAAATTAGTTTTCAATTAGGACAATTCGTTTCCAACAAAAACATTTCAATTAGGACAATTCGTTTCCAACACAAACATTTTCTGTTCCTTTCAAAATTCATTTCAACCGTGCCTCTGTGGTGCATTTATACCAAGTTGTTTTTTTTGTTAACGTTTTTTAGGGCAGAAACTGCACAAATTAAGAGAAAAATGCTTACCTTTGTGCACGAATGAAGGTTGGGCCTCCCCTGCCTGCCCTCACTACCTTCTATACGTCAACAACCACAAAACCAAACAGCCATGACTAGAACTATTACCCTCAAGATCCGTGCAGCGCTGATGCTGCTCGTGTCCGTGCTCACCACTGTGACGACAGCCGGTGCAGCCGATGTGATTGACCTCACGTTCGCCGGCCGTGGCGAAGCCACCTCCGTGGAGAGCGTGACCGTAACTAACCTGACGCACACCGACACCGCACCCGTGACGCTGAGCGGCTCGGCCACCCTGCGGCTCATCGACATTGCCGCCGCCATGCGTAAGGGCGACGTCAACGTCGACAACCAGGTAGGCATCGGCGACATCGTGGCCATCACCAACGTCATGGCCGGCGCCGACACCGACGCTGGCCTGAAGACCCGCTCTGACGTCAACGGCGACGGCGAGGTGGGCATCGGCGACATCGTGGCCATCACTAACCTTATGGCCGGCAACATCGTCGGCGGCAGTACCAGCGGCAATGCCGTGACGATGCAGTTCAACGAGGGCGACATCCTCCGCTTCGACGGCACCAGCGGGCAGATGCGCACCATCATGCACCTCGCTCCCGAGTCGTCACACCCCGTGATCTTCGACTTCTTCCGCTGTCAGGATGCCGCAGGCTACAACTACCCGATAGTCCGTTCGGGCGACATGCTGTGGATGCTGGAAGACCTCCGCCCGCTGACGATGAACGGCCTTGTCAAGACCGACAACCCTAACGTTTGGAAAAGTCTCGGCGACTATGCCGCAGGCTGCTTTGTCAGTGGCGACAAGGGCTACTACACGATGGAGGGTGCCCGAATGGCCATACCCGAAGGCTGGGAGATGCCTTCCATCGACGAGATCTACGCCTACGTCAAGGAGCTGAATGCCGACAGCCAGAAGCTGGCCGACTTCATGAAGGACCGTGACTACAACTGGCCGCTGCCGCTGGCAGAAGGCCCGGACACCATCCACATGCTGCTGCAGCCCAACGGTTTCATCAACCCCAACGGCCAACTCGTTGAAGCATCGCTGACCGGTGCTTGGGTCACGCGCAACACCATCGACCACGGCTGCCCTGTCTCGTTTGAGGTCAGGTCCACCGACGCCCGGCTCTATCCGCTGGTCACCCACCAGAAGCGTTGTGGCTTCACCGTTCGCGGGTGCCGTCCTGCACCTTCGGTCTACAATGAGATGCTGCAACAGGTGTTCAATTTCCAAAGCGAGGCCATGAATGCTGCTCCCCGCCGAATGCCCATGCAGTTAGTGAACACGAATGGCCCGTTAGGGGCTTACTACACCTACGGCTCCGACCGCAACAGCGTCTTCTTCGACTATAGCGGCAGACAGTATAGTGTAAATGACGATGAGCAACGTTCGGGTGTGCTCTATAAGAAGTATAACAGTAGCGCCTGGACTTTTGAATCAAAGAATTTGGTGCCAATAGGCGTGAACGGGACGACCAACTATCTGCATCTCAGGAAAGTGGCTTCCCAAGGAAATGGCGCCGGCTATGACAATGTGGTCTATGCTTCGTGGAGCAATCCCTTCCGTGCGTTCACCGACGGCACGAATAAGAACAGCGTGGCTTCTGTGGCCTCAGTCATGGGCGACGGCGTGGTCTACGTGACCATCTATGGCGACTCTACGAAGAACCATGCAGCCCTCGACGGCTATGCGACGCGACCGTTGCTTGATGCCAATGGAAAAACATACCAGTGGACGATGCCGACGTTTGACAACAGTAAGCTCTCGCGTAAGACGTTCAGAGACGGTGAGATCATGTCGGACTACAGATACCAGTACTTTGCCCGTGCCTTCAACCTCAAGTGCATCCAGGACCAGACGGGCGACGGTGTGGAGGAGATTGTCATGAACGTGGCCAACAGGATTGCCGTCTTCGACGGTGTCACGCTCCGCCTCATCCGTGAGCGCGTGTTTGCCGATGAGGGCAGCTATATCGGTGTGCCAAACCTTCGGTTCGATGTGGCCGATGTCACCGGCGACGGCTATGAGGACATCGTGCTGGCGCTGAACAGCAGGAGTGGCATTACGGCCCTGAAAGTCTATAGCCAGGGACACGTCAACGAAGCACCGCTGTTTGAATCCTACCTCGGATCTGATGCCCTCTTCTGCGATGTGAAAGTGGGTAACTTGAGCGGGTTCGAAATGCCTGAAATAGCCGTCCTTACCAGAGGAATGGAAACTGGGAAGAACGACCTGCTGACGAAAAACGGCTTTCTCTATGTGTCGCGTTTGGAATACGACTCAAACATGAAATTGAAGGAAACCGTGGTTCTGGGCCAAACAGCGGTAGATGGTTTTGCCGATAACAGCGAGCGAAGGTACCATCTGGGCAATATGGATCTGCTGTTCGGCTATTTCCGCGGACGCAGCTACAATCAAGACCTGGTCGTAGGTGACGGACTGTGGCGTTATGACGAGACCCAGATGAAGCCCACCTTCAGGTTCCAGATTCTGCCGCGAACAAAATCAGAGAACTTCACTATTCCCGCCGATGCCCTCATGGCCGTGCAACTTCTTAAGAACGGAAATGAAAGCATGATGTTTATATGGAGTATTCTGTGTGGCAACGGAAATGGAAGTGTTCAGACCTTCTCAGAATTCGGAGAAATTTGGTTAGAAGCCGATGGCACTACCACAAGACTTAAAACATCGTTTAATGCGGATTATTTCGGATGGGGTAAAGTTGGCAAGATCTGGAAAGACGGTTGGGAGAATCCCGAACTTACGCAATGGATGAGATACTCCAGTGGTGGGGAGGTTTGCAGTCATCCCGTGATATGCAAGTTCGCCGACCGTGAACGTGCCAAGCACTTCCGCTTCGTTTCGCACGAGATCACTTTCAGTGAGCCGCGCATCTATGCTGCCATCGCTGCCGCACCGTATTATGAAGGGCTTGAGGGGTCAGACGGCGCAGGAAGCACTTGGGGAAAGGTGAAGTCAGACGGCACCAGTACGGCCAAGTCAGACACCTGGGGCGGCTCCATCATTGCCGGCTATGAACATTCCTATAGTGCGCCGATCCTTAGTGCCATGGGTGCCGGTGTGGAGTTCACCATGAAGGTGAGTGCGGCTGCCGGTGTCGCAACGGGGCATGAAACCACATACTCTTACGGTCAGACGTATGCTGCCGGCAAGGATCACGTGGTGGTGATGCATGCCATGCCCTTTGACACCTATACCTACGAGATTGTCGGCAGCGACGACCCCGACGACCTGGGAACAGAGTTTATCGTGTCTATACCACGCACACGCCGCTTCGTGGGTCTGAAGCTGGATGACTACGTGCGCCTCATGGGCAGCCAGAAGCATGTGGCCAAGCCACAGAAATACCTCACGGCGACACCCGGTGTACCCAGCTCTTATCCGGCAACGTATGACACGAAGTCGAAGCTGTACTATGTGAACGACAAGTACCCGTTCCTGCAAGGTCAGGACCTGGATGGCGGGAATAGCTATGAGATGACAGGTACGGGTGCCAGCACCAGCCGTTCAATCAGTCTGGCAACAAGCGACTCCCATACGACTACGGTGGAAGTTGGCGTGGAAACGGAACTTGTCGGAACCCTTATGGGCTTAAAGGCAGGTGTGGGCTTCAACTACAACCACACCAACGAGAGTACGCACACCATCGGTAAGGAGCTGACGGTTGAAGGCACCGTGCCCGGTCTGCCTTCGCTCAACGACCCTGAGCATCCGCAGTTCAACTGGAACATCGTGTGGTTCTACGTGAAGGATGAAGGCGGCATCTATCCTGTGATCAACTACGCCGTGACACGGTAGGGGGCTCACTGCTTTGACAGGTTCTGCTCACGGTAGTCCTGAACTGTCATCCCCGTGAAGCGCTGGAACTGCAGGTAGAAGTAGCTGCGGTCCTTGAAACCTGCCATCTGGACAATTTGCGACGTGGGATACTCCGGGTGGTCGTCCATCAGCTGTATCGACTCCTCGATGCGCTTGCGGATGCGCCACGTGCGGAACTCCTCACCCACGACGTCGCGGAAGTGCTGGTGTAGCTGTACGATGCTCATGCCCACCTCGGCGGCAATCTCCTTAATAGACTGCTCACTTCGCAGGTAGCCTTTTTCGTCAATCCATTGTTCCAGACGGCTCTTCGTCCCGTTGGTGCTCTCTATGCCAAATGCTGTGCTCGCCATGGGCTCTGCCTCCTCCGTCGCATCGTCGTAGAGTGCAGGCAGGATGAGTGGCGTCTCGAGCAAGTAGTTGATAAACCACACGGCATACGAAGCGTAGAGCACCGCCAACAGAGGCGTTACCCAAATGTCGATTTCAGGCATCCCAACAAACATGACCATGATGACGACACCGATGGTGAGGGCCGACCAGAAGATGAACACAATCCAGCGAAGGCGCCGGTCAATCTCATCCTCTTCGTAGTAGGCGCCGATCTGGCGGAGGAACGCCCGATAGTGTGCCATGTACCAACGTGTATAGAAAAACAGTTGCAGCACATAGCCCACAATGCCCATGATGAAGACGCCGAGAAACCACTGCCGAGGCAGCGTGAAGAATGCTGCCAACAGAAGAGCATCGGCACATGCAATGGCAGCCACCTGTAGCCACACGCCACGCATCGTCACCACGCTGGGCCTGATGAGCACCATCGCCGTCATCGTGAAAAGCAGTGCCTGAGGGTAGCACAGTATCAGCGTCATGCACCTGCTCAGGTCGGTGATAGCCGCTTTGGGGTCAACAAACAGTTGCACCATGTTCACGGCTCCAAGCACCAAGCTGGCAATGGCCAGCGAGTGTTTAGCGATGCGCAGCTTGTTCTGGCCCCTGTCGGAAGGTACTCTTACAGCGAACAAAATCATCGCTGTCAGCAGCAGGCATGTTGCCGATGCGAACATCACTAAGGGATAGTTGCCGATATTCATCTCCTGGTTAACTTGTACGGAAAAACGGTGCAAAGGTACGAAAAAGCGGACACAATGCCAAATATTTCGCAAAGAAAATAACTTGGGATAATTCGGGGGAAGGGGGTACGGAGGTGCGGGGTCTATCCTCGTACCTCCGTACCCCCGTACCCCCGTACCCCCGAAAATTTCCGAGGTACCCCCGTACCTCCGTACCCACGTATATCACTAAATATGCAAAAAGCTGGGCTTTTCTTTCGCTGTTTAAAGATTATTTCGTAACTTTGCAGCGACCAAATGACGAAATAAAGAAAAGTAATATGGACACAATGACAATGAACTTCGTGGTGCGCATCCTCGTAGCAGCACTCTTAGGTGGTGCCATCGGGCTTGAACGCGAATACCGCGACAAGGCAGCAGGCTTCCGCACACACTTCCTCGTGGCACTGGGCTCGGCGCTGTTTATGATCATCTCGGCGCACGGTTTCCAGGACGCCCTGGTCACACCTGAGCACCGTCTCGACGTGTCGCGCATTGCGGCACAGGTGGTCAGTGGCATCGGTTTCATCGGTGCAGGTACCATCATCTTCCAGAAAAACGTGGTACGTGGCCTCACCACCGCTGCCAGCATCTGGGTGACGGCTGCCATTGGTCTGGCTTGTGGTGCAGGTATGTATGCCCTCGCCGCTTCCGCCACATTGTTGGTGCTGTTGGGGTTAGAGGCTTTCAACCTCTTTCTCCGCCGCTTCGATGCACACCGGGGGAACAAACTGAAGGAGAAAGAAATTGAAGATTGAAGATGGCTCACGAAAGTATTACGCTCAGCGATCTGAGTATTGGCTATAAGACCAAGCAGGATGTCCGCACCGTCGTCAGCCACATGTCGGCAGGCATTCGTAGTGGTGAACTGACCTGCCTGTTAGGACAGAACGGCATTGGTAAGTCGACGCTACTGCGCACGTTGTCGGCCTTTCAGCCTAAGTTGGGTGGCCGTATCATCATCAACGGTCGTGAGCTGGAGGACTACAGTGACCGCGAGCTGGCTCAGACCATCGGCGTGGTGCTTACCGAGCGCCCCGACGTGCAGCAGATGACGGTCGAAGAGATGGTGGCCATGGGACGTTCGCCCTACACCGGCTTCTGGGGGCGCCTTGACGACAACGACCGCCGCGAGGTCAGTGCAGCCATCGCACTGACGGGCATCGAAGCGCTGCGCCACCGTCTGATAGTGACGCTCAGCGATGGTGAGCGGCAGAAAGTGATGATTGCGAAGGCACTGGCCCAGCAGACGCCCGTCATCTTCCTCGACGAGCCGACCGCCTTCCTCGACTACCCCAGCAAGGTGGAGATGCTGCTGCTGTTGCGCCGCATCAGTCGTGAGGCGCAGAAGACTATTTTCCTCTCGACCCACGACCTGGAACTGGCGTTGCAGGTGGCCGACACGCTGTGGCTGATGACGCCCGACGGACTTCATATTGGCACGCCACGCGAGCTGGCCCTCAAGGGCTGTCTGCGCACGTTCGTCGAGCGTGGAGGTGCCAGTTTCGATGAAGAGACGCTGACGGTGAAAGTGAAGAGTGACTCAACTTTACAAGTTGAGTAAGGAGTTGAGGAGGTGAGGAGGTAAAGTAGGATAGACTTGACGCTACAATACACCTGTGAGGGCTATACTAATGACTTCTTACTACTTCTAACTACCTTTAACTACTTCTAACTACCTCTAACTACTTCTTAATAAGTTGAGCACATGCGAAACTTGAATAAGATCATTATCCGTGGGGCTCGTGAGAACAACCTGAAAAACCTGTCGCTCGAGATTCCCAAGCATCAGATAACGGTGTTTACAGGCGTCAGCGGCTCCGGCAAGAGTTCGCTGGTGCTTGACACCATTGCCGCGAAGTCGCGACGCGAGCTGAACGACACCTTCCCCACCTTCGTGCAGCAGTACCTGCCGAAGTACGGGCGTCCTCATGTCGACGCCATCGAGAACCTGCCCATCGCCATCGTCATCGACCAGAAGAAGCCTGCGCAGAACTCACGCTCCACCGTTGGCACCTATACCGACATCGCTGCCCTGCTGCGCCTGCTCTTCTCGCGTGTCGGCCAACCGTTTGTGGGCTATAGCGACACATTCTCATTCAACCATCCTGAGGGCAGCTGTCCCCGTTGCTCGGGGTTGGGCGAGATTCGCGAGCTCGACATTCACAAGCTGGTGGACTTCGACAAGAGCCTGAACGACGAGGACACCATCCACTACATCGCCTTTGGCAAAGGTGGGTGGCGCTGGATACGCTATGCCTACAGCGGGCTCTTCGACCTCGACAAGAAGATTCGCGACTACTCGCCCGAAGAGCTCGACCTCTTCCTGAATAGTCCGCAGATACGCCTGAAGAACCCGCCCGCCAACTGGCCGAAGACGGCGAAATACGAGGGACTGATACCGCGCATGTACCGTTCTATCATCAACTCCGAGGAGGGACTGCTGCATGCCGCCGTGCTGAACCCAATGCTACGCATGGGCACCTGTCCCGACTGTGGCGGCACACGCCTGAACAAGCGGGTGCTTACCTGCAAGATAACGGGAAGTCAGGGGCAAGCGCTGAACATCGCCGAGGCCAGTGCCCTCAGCATCCGGCGGCTGAACAAATGGGTGCAGTCGATCGCGTCGCCCCTTGCCGTCGACCTGAAGACGGCTATCAGCGCACGCCTGACAGCCCTTGAAGAGATTGGCCTGGGCTATCTGAGTCTCGACCGCGCCGTAGGCACCCTCTCTGGCGGCGAGGCACAGCGATGCAAGATTGCGAAATACATTAACTCGTCGCTTTCCGACGTGCTTTACGTCCTCGACGAGCCCAGCACGGGCCTCCACAACCGTGACATCGAGCTGATGAAGCATTCCGTTCAGCGCCTGCGCGACGCTGGCAACACGGTGCTGCTCGTCGAGCACCACCCGGAGATGATTCGCATTGCCGACCACATCGTCGACATGGGACCTGGGGCGGGCATCGATGGCGGCCACATCGTCTTCGAAGGTACCTACGACGAGCTCCTCCGTAGCAATACCGACACGGGGCGACTGCTGAACGACCAAGCTGCTCCTACTATCACTAAAACGACAGGAGCTCCCTCGGAGACCACAAAGGGGGCTTCAGGGACTTTCACCCTCCACTCCGCCACGCTCCACAACCTGAAAGACATCACCGTGGAGCTGCCATTGGGCGTCTTCGGCGTGGTCTGTGGCGTTGCCGGCTCGGGTAAGAGCTCGCTGATGGAGAGTTTCCGCAGGGCCTATCCGAAGCCCGAAGACATCGTCTATATCTCGCAGAAGAACATCGGTGTGAGCCTGCGCTCCACACCCGCCACCTATATGGATGTGGCTACCGACATTCGCAAGATGTTTGCAAAGGCGCACCATTTAAAAGAGCAGGACTTCACGTTCAACGGGCGTGGCGGCTGTCCCGTCTGTGGTGGCAAGGGGGTCATCGTCTCCGAGATGGCTTTCATGGACAGCATTGAGACCGTCTGCGATGCCTGCGGCGGACTGCGATATAATAAAGAGGTGTTGCGGTATAAGTTGCAACCCACCCCCAACCCCTCCCCAAGGGAGGGGGGCTTAGTTAGTTCTGCCGCAGATGTGAAGAACAGAAATGAGGGTGGGTTATTAAAGGATAGTTCTGCCGCTGATGTGAAGAATAGAAATGAGGGTGGGTTATTAAAGGACGTAAGTAACCAAACACCCCTCCCTTGGGGAGGGGATGGGGGTGGGTTCTTGGGGGACGGGTTCCTGGGGGGTGGGTTAACCATCGCCCAAGTCTTTGACCTCAGCGTGCGCCTTGCCAGTGACTTCTTCCGTGGCACAGTCGTTGAGGAGAAGCTACGACCACTGATGCGTGTCGGGTTGGGCTACCTCCACCTGAACCAAGCCCTCTCAACACTCTCCGGCGGTGAGCTTCAGCGGCTGAAGATGGCCTCATATCTGAGCGAAAAGGGTCGCATCTTCGTGTTCGACGAGCCTACCGATGGCCTTCACCTGAAGGATGTGCGCCGCATCGTTGACCTCTTCCACGAACTCGTTGCCGAGGGTAACACCGTGTATGTCATCGAGCATCACACGGAGGTGATACGTGCCGCCGACTACGTCGTGGAGCTGGGACCCGGCGCTGGCGAGGATGGCGGTCGCCTGCTCTTCGCTGGCACTCCAGCCGAACTCATGCGCTGTCCGCAATCGGTCACCGCCCCTTATCTATGATTTCCAAGGCTCAGAACTATCGACTTCTAACTCCTTCTAACTCCTTCTAACTCCTTCTAACTCCTTGAATGATCAGATATACCCGTAACGAAGAGCATTGGAACGCCGGCTCGCATGCGGCCGGCGTGGTGGGCGGCATCGTCGTCGGCATCTTCCTGCTGCTGCTTGCCAGCCGCTACGGCAGCGGTTGGGCCGAGCTGGGCGTGGCCCTCTATCTCGCAGGCATGCTCGCCAGCTATGTTGCTTCCACCGCCTACCACATCCTGCCAGCGGCCAGCCGTTGGAAAGAGCGTCTGCGGCGCTGGGATCATGCCGCCATCTACTGGCACATCGCTGGCAGCTACTCGCCCATCACGTTGACGGCCCTGCGTCAGGAGGGCTGGTGGGGTTGGGGGCTCTTTGCCTTTGTGTGGCTCTGCGCAATAGTTGGAACCGTCATGAGCTTTGTCCGGCTGAAAGAGCACTCCAATGCCGAGACCCTTTGTTTCTGCGGCATGGGCCTGAGTGTGCTCGTTGCCATGAAGCCGCTGGCCGACGCGGTGTCGGCGGCTGCCCTCGGCTGGATTATTGCCGAAGGGGTGTGCTACCTCACGGGGGCATTGTTCTACACCCTTCGTCACCGACCTTACATGCACACCGTTTTCCACTTTTTCGTACTCGCCGGCAGCGTGTGCCACATCATTGCCGTCTGGGATGTGCTGTGCTCATGATTCATTGTTTGGGCAGTTTTTTATGGATCCACGAAGCACTATGATGCCCTTTTCTCGATGAAATGGCCAATTATTGGTCCACAAAGGCCCGATTTTACGCGAAGAACCCCGATTGGAGCCATCAACGGACATTCTGCGGGCTGAAACCGCGTTTTAACAGCCCTTGGTGCAGCGGTTTGTTAAATAACGTATAAAGATGGTGGGGAAAAGTGTAGAGTTTTGAATAAAAAGTGTAGAGTTTTGAATTGATGCACGTTTTTTCTGCTTCATCATTTGGCATTTTCTCCTTTTTTTGTTACCTTTGCATCGCTTTGCGGCCTTCCCGTTGTGGGCGTTTGGCAACCATCCTATTTCGCATCATCAGTCAATCAACGATTAATTCAATAAAACAGTTAGCACTATGACTAAACCAATCACACTCATGACCAGGGCAGCGATGACGCTGTTCGTGGCCTTCATCACCTCCACGACGGCAACCGCAGACGACGGCATCATTGACATCACCTTTGCCGGCAGAGGCTCAGCCACCAACGTGGAGAGCGTGACCGTGAACAACTTGTCAAATCCCGACTTGACACCCGTGACGCTCAGCGGCTCGGCCACCCTGCGCCTTGTTGACAAGGCTGCCGCCATGCGGAAGGGCGACGTCAATGCCGACAGCCAGGTGGGCATCGGCGACATTGTGGCCATCACCAACGTCATGGCCGGCACCGAGGCCAACGAGACCACCCGGACGCGTTCCGACGTCAACGGCGACGGCGATGTGGGCATTGGCGACATCGTGGCCATCACCAACCTCATGGCAGGCAACTTTTCCATTGGCGGTGCCACTGGCAACGTCGTGACGATGGACTTCCACGAAGGCGACATCATCCGTTTCGAGGGAAAGAGCGGCGAGATGCGCACCATCGTGGTGAACGCCCCCGAGCGTAGCCACAGCATTCCTTTCTATTTCTACCCCTGCAAAGATGTCAGCGGCAACACCTATCCTATTATTGAAGCAGGCGGACTGCTCTGGATGGCTGAGGACCTCCACGCGCTGAGAAACGTCCAGTTAGTGAGTTTCTACACCCCCGCCCGGGCCTCTGGCTGGGCCAGTGCTGTGCAGAACAAGGAGTCGACAGCGATGGCGATGGTGATTAACGACAATGATGTCTACTACACCCTCGCTGCCGCCCGTCAGGCACTGCCTGAGGGCTGGGAGCTGCCCACGCTGAACGAGCTCAATGCCGTGGCGATTAACCTCGGTGGCTACGACGTGGTGGGTGGAAAGATGAAGCGCGCAGGCGACGACGAATCGTTCTCCGATGCACTCTTCTTACAGCCCGATTCGCTCCAGCTGCGCATCAGTCCGAAGGGCTACATCGGCGAAGACGGCCAGATAGCCGATGCCAACAGCGGCTACATCCTCACCGGCACACGCCATGACCACAAAGGTGTCTACATGAAGATTTCCAGCGGCACCACCGAGGGAACCATCAAGCACCTTGAGAACGGAAAGTCGGTGCCCAACGGGCTGTCTGCCTACGGTGCCGTCCATATCCGTGGCGTACGCCCTGCTCCAAGTGCCTATACCGACATGATAAACCAGCTCTACGGCACTACTCATAACGGTGCCCAGATGAAAGCGCCTCGCTGGGCCGAAGGAGCGCAGATTGACGAAGAGAACCCCTTCACTGGCGAGGTGAACCCCTACACCGGCACACCTTATGGACAATACTACACCGTGGACTACTCCACCAAACAGATTGTGATGGATGTGATGGGACAGAAGTGCATGGGATGGGACGACACCTTTGCTCCCGACCAAGCTTACCAAGGTACAGTGTTTGTGAATGCCACCGACGGCTCTATCACCCAGAAGCAGGCCGACGGCAACTGGATCAATGACAACAGCGGCAACAGGCTGAACCGCACACGCCTGAAGAAACTGTGTCCGCAGAAAGTGGCCGACGGGACATATAACACCCTAAAAGTGTCGTACGACGCTACCGTGCGCGACTACCAGAGTGACGGTTCCACCAACGGCAGATGGATGGCCCGCGACCTCGAAGGCAGGGAAGGCAGACTCATCTTGGAGGTCTTCGGCAATGCAGACAGCAACTTTGCCCTGCTCAAGAGCATCATGCTCCCTGACACCTATACCATGGCCGAGTTCGACGGATTCAAGGAGAACGATACCCGCTGGACGGAAGAGCTGCGCCTCAACGAGTTCTACATGAAGCGCCTCAACCTATTGGCTGGTGACTTCAACCAGGACGGCGTGGACGATGTGGTGGTGGGCTGCTGCAGCCAGTGGACGGTGCTCGACGGTACCGACTATACCACGGTGCTGGCACAGCGCACCTTCCCGACTGACTGCGTGCGTGCCTGTGTTGGCGACCTCGACGAGAATGGATTCACCGACTTAGGCGTCATTTATCAGTACAACGACCAGCTCCATGTAAGGGTGATATTGGACGACATCAACAAGTTCGATGACACTGAGAACCGCTATCTGGACGAAGTGGCCGACTACATCGGAACGTTGCCAGTGGAGAAAGCCGGCGTGTCGTCGTTCCTCGACATCAAGTTCGGCGACATCACCAACACGGGCAACAGCGTGCTCTGTCTCGCAGTGTCCAATCGCCATATTAACCTTAATCCCAAGTCTGTTTTCTATATATTGCAACGTGGCTCCAACAATCTGCTTAAGCAGGTGTTCAGATTCGAAGAAGAGCAGAAGATAGAGCTGAGCAATATGAGTAGCGACCGCACCAGCACAAACACCAACAGCACCATTGCCGTGGTTCACACTCAGGGCTTGGGCCAGCGCCCTGATGTGCTGCTCCACAACGGTCTGTACCGCCTGAACGACAGTAACGAGTTCGAGATGGTCAACATCGGTGGCTACAAAGATGAGGGCAAGCTGATCGATGCTGCCATCCACAGCGACAACGTGGCAGTGGGACGCTTCACCGACGACCTGCCCGAAGGCTACGAACAGCTGGCCTATTTTGGTACGCGTGTGGCTGGCTTTGTGAGTTCCGATTGGAACAGCAGCGCTGGCGACTGGCACCGCCGGGGAATTTACGGAGTAGTCGAACTGCTGACCCCCGACACCATCAGTGCCACCATGACGCGGAAAGAGCTCCATAGTGGCGTTACCGGGTCACATTGCAGTTGGACGAAAGACGGTGACTTCCATTTCGGTGCCAACTTCCCAGCCTTCTGTGCCACTTCCTACACCAACATCGATACGCGCCGTTATAAGTTCGTCTCATGCCAGGCCACAATGAGCGAGCCACGCATCAAGTTCGCACTGGCCGCTGCTCCCTATTGGGCAAAGGTGCCACCCGGCTATGCCCATGCCGGCGAGGACTACGACTATGGCGACAACGGTCCCTCGACCGAGTGGACCACCTGGACCAGCAGCACCACTGGTAAGGAGAACAGCAACAGCACATCAGCGTCGTTCATCTTTGGCTTTGAGCATGAAGACGAGGCATCCATCTTCGGATTTGAATTCGCAAAGGCAGGCGTAGATTTCGAGGCCAGCCTCAACTACGAGTGGGAGAAGAGCGTCGCCCACACCGACACGTGGACCTTCGAGTCGGGCTGCTCGGCAAGCCGCGACAACAAGGTGGGGCTCACCATGACACCCTACTGGCTCTACACCTACAAGTGCATCGACAGCAACGACCCCGACAACATCGGCACTACCATCGTCTGCGGAGCACCATCCTACCCGCGCGATCTGGAGCTCTCCGTGACCGACTACATGCTGCTGCGCGGCGACCGCGACGACATTCCCGATGTAAGCACCATCTTCACCCACACGCCGGGCAACCCGCTGACCTACCTCAGCAATCCCGACCTCGTACAGAGCACGGGCGGCATCATCTGGAGCAACAACGACAAGAATAAGTTTACAACAACGGGCTCCGACGGCACCAAGTCATACAGCATCGAGGTCAGCAAGGAGACTGCCAGCACTACGCAGAACACCTTCGGATTCGACACCAAGCTGGTAGCTTTTGCTGGTGGCGCAAACACGGTGGTCAAGGCAGGATTTGGTGCTGGCTACTCACACACATGGAGCACTATCTACAACACTGGTGAAGGAACCGTCGTGACTGGCACTGTGCCTCTGCCGAAGAGCTGGGGCGACGTACCCATCTTCGACTGGAACATGTACCGCCACGTTGTGAAAGTCGGTGGACAGGAGTTCCCCGTCGTCAACTACATCGTGAAGAACGTTCGTAAGGCGAACTGATGGGGAGTTAGGAGTTAGCCCAACTTTGACCCCACTTGTCAAAAGTTTGGAAAATTTTGAGGTATTTTGAGCAGTATTGCCCTTCAGGATGCCTTTGTTTACGTGTTTTTTTGTTTGGAGTCTGATTTGTAGTACCCAGAAATTTCGCAGGAAAGTGTTACCTTTGCACCCGCAATGCACTTCATCAGCGAGACGAGATACAATCCGAGGACTCAAAGCGACGACTGCTACTACCGCATCAAGGAGT
>JAEEGL011310565.1_pt1 | contig 34048 bp, 44 predicted proteins | sample 9134231 | NCBI WGS metagenome assembly JAEEGL01 (sample SAMN16246548, study PRJNA631951) | gut metagenome | biome: gut microbiome; feature: rumen; material: fiber-attached | host: Bos | place: Iran: Karaj | collected 2018-10 | reverse complement strand
TACAGAAAGATGTATGCAAAAAGAACCTGTAGAATATTTTGACAAAATTGATAGAGAGTGGAAATATGTTACAGAGTATGTTGAAGTTAATGGTGAAGAAGTTGAAGCAAGAGTAATGAAATTTGATGCTAGTAATGCATTAAAGGGATTAGAATTGCTTGGTAAATATAAAAATATATTTAGTGAAAATATTAAATTATCTGGAAGCATTGAAAACATTCAAAAGGATATGAATGCTATTTCTGCAGTTGCATCTCAAATGCACGAAGTAAGTGATGACGAAATTGATGCTTGAGTTAAGTGAAAAAAATAAGACATTTTTAAGTGTTAAAGGTACTGCAGAATATATGGAAGGTACTACTGCAGCAGGTAAAACAACTATTGCTATTTTTAAATGGATGACAATAGTAGCTAATAGTAAAAAAAAATTCCATATAATTGCTGCTTCAGATAAAGGGACTGCAGAAAAAAATATAATTAATCCAGAAAAGGGATTGCTTGATCAATTTAATGGATTAGCAGAGTATAAAGGAAATGGGACTGGAAACATATCAATTCCACATGTTCAGTATAAAACTAATAATGGTTTAAAAATAATATATGTAGTTGGATATGATGATAAAAAAAGATGGACCAAAGTATTGGGTGGACAAGTAGGATGTGTATTTTTGGATGAAGTAAATATTGCTGATATGGAGTTTGTTCGTGAAATTAGCCATAGATGTGAATATATGATAACAACGTCTAATCCTGATGATCCAAATCTACCAATATATAAAGAGTATATAAACAGAAGTAGACCACTTAAAAAATATATTAGTGATTATCCTAGTGAATTACTAAACGAATTAAATGAACAACCTGTTAAAGGATGGATTCATTGGTATTTTACTTTTAATGATAATATTTCTTTAACAGTGGAAGATATAGAGAAGAAGAAAACGGCATTAGCTCCAGGAACAAAAATGTATAAAAATAAGATTCTTGGTCTCAGAGGTAAAGCAACCGGTTTAGTATTTAATGTAACTAGTAAAGACATAGTAACAGAAAAACGAGCAATGTTTGAAGATTGGGAAGAAAAAACACCGCAAAAGAAAAGAAAATATCAAGTGTTTTCTATTGGGTGTGACACATCTTATTCTAAAAGAACACATGATAAGCTTACTTTTGAGTTTGTTGGAATAACTGATGACAATAAATGTTGGTTACTTGAAGAAGAATCATATAATAACAAAGACAGAGCTGTTCCTTTTGCTCCAAGTGATGTTATACCAAAATTAATAAGTTTTGCAGAAAGATGCAAAAAAAAATGGGGATTTGCATTGAATATATTTATAGACAGTGCTGATGCTGGAACAATTGCAGAAGCTAATAAATATAAAAGAAGAACAGGATGCATTTATAAATTTATTGGTGCATGGAAAAAAACTACAAATATAACAAGGACACAATTACAACAATCGTGGTTAAATACCAACGATTTTTTTATTGTAGATACATGCAAAGGGTATCTGAATGAATGTGATACATATTCGTTTACAGAAGATGGAAAATTAGAAGATGGTAATGATCACCATATTCAAGGCTGTCAATATGCATGGCTACCATATAAGAAAAAAATAGGAAATTGGAAATTGATATCAGAATTAATAAATGATAATGATTAGAGGTGACTAGAATGGGAGTGATTAAGAACATGATAAAAAATTGGTTGGAAATAAAAGAACCAGATGGAATAAACATTCAGATAGATAAATTAACTGATTATGAAGGACAAGCTTTTATTAATGAAATTTGGTATAGAGGGGAACCTAGTGAATTAGATCAATTATATAAACAGATAAGAGATGCACTTGGAAATAAACATTTTTGGTCAAGTGAACCAAGTGCATCTATGAACATTAGAAAGATACATACAGGGCTTCCAGCAATGATTATCGATACATTAACAGATATTTCAATAGATGATTTAAGTAATATTGAAGTTGAAGAAAAAAGAAAAAAAGAATGGATTGAAATAGATAAAGAAATTTGTTTAAAAGATTTATGTAATGATGCTGTTAAAGATGTTCTCGTTGATGGTGATGGAGCATTTAAACTATCCATAGATACTGATATAAGTAAATATCCTATTGTTGAATTTTATCCTGGATCAAGAGTTGATTTTGAATATGAAAGAGGTAGAATTACTGGAATTATTTATAAGACGAAAAAAATAATAAATAAACAGACTTATATTTTGAAAGAAAAATATACTAAAGATGGTATTACATTTTGGGTAGAAGATAAGGATGGCAAGGTACATGATGTTAGTGAATTTGAGACATTAAAGAAATATAAAAAAGTTGATAATACTAACAAATTTATAATGGGTGTTCCATTTATTATCTATAAATCAAGAAAATATAAAGGAAGAGGTAAATCTCTATTTGATGGTAAATTAGATAACTTTGATTCGTTTGATGAAGTATGGAGTCAATGGATGTTAGCTGTTAGGAAAGGACAACTAAAAGAATATATTCCAGAAGGATTACTTCCAAAAGATCCTAATACAGGAGAGGTATTAAAAAGAAATGATTTTGATGTAAGCTTCATAATGACTGAAACTGATATGAGTGAAAACGGACAAAATAAGATTCAAACAACTCAAGGGAACATTCAATACGATGCATTGCTTCAAACATATGTAACAGCATTAGATTTATGCTTGCAAGGATTAATTAGTCCAAGTACATTAGGTATAGATGTAAAAAAATTAGATAATGCAGAAGCACAAAGAGAAAAAGAGAAAACTACTCTTTATAGAAGAAATCAAATTGTTGGTAAAACAGAATCAATAATAAAAGAAGTAGTAAATTTAGTGTTTAAAGTATATGACACTATGAATGGAAAAGATATAAGTGATACAGAGGTTACTCCTACATTTGGTGGTTATGCTAATCCATCATTTGAAGCTCAAGTTGATACAGTTGGTAAAGCAGCAACATCTAATATAATGAGTATCGATGCTCAGGTTGAAGAACTATGGGGAGATACTAAGGATGACAAATGGAAAAAAGAAGAGGTACAAAGAATAAAAGAAGAAAAAGGTATTGTATCTATGAATGAACCAAGTATCAATGAAGAAATAGATTTAATAGAGAATAAAGAAGTATTAGAATAGTAGGTGAATAACCTATGGATTACAATATAAAAAAAATATATGAAGATATGGAACTAGAATTAATAGCATCGATGAAAAGGAATCTTCAAAGACATTTAAATGAAGAAAAGAAAGTTGGATTCAAATTTACTCAATGGCAAGCTGAAAAGTTAAAAGAGTTGAAGAGATACCAAAAACAGAATGAGAAAATAATAAAGAAGAAAACAAAAGGATTGAATAAAAATGTATCTAAGCATTTGCAAAGTGAATTAAAAAAAGGCTCAGTAAGTGCCTTGAAACAGTACAACAAATTACACAAAAACAAACTTAATGCGGATAGATTATTTAATAAAAGTTTTTTTCAAACAAATGATAGAAAAGTTAATAACTTAATAAAAGTTGTTAGTGATGATTTAAATATAGTTAATGCAAGTGCTTTGAGAATGATAAACGATCAATATCGTGAAGTTATTCATAGAAGTGCTTTTTTTAATGCTAATGGAGTCATGACTGAAAAACAAGCAGTTGATATGGCTAATAAAGATTTTCTTACAAGAGGCCTTAATTGTATTGAGTATAAAGATGGTAGAAGAGTAAATATAGCATCATATAGCCAAATGGCGATTAGAACTGCATCTTTGAGAGCTCATTTAATGGGTGAAGGAGATTTTAGAAAAGAAATAGGGAATCCACTTGTAATAGTTACTACTCATGGTGGTGCATGTAAGTTATGTACTAGATGGCAAGGGAAAATATTAATAGATGATGTTTATTCTGGAGGAACCGAGAAAGATGGTGACTATACACTATTATCAGATGCAATGGAACAAGGATTCCTTCATCCAAACTGTAGACATGGATTATCAACTTATTATCCGGAGTTAGAAGGAATAAAGTATGATGAAGAAGAAACAGATGAAGAGATAGATGATAATTTAAGAGATAAATTAAATTACTATGATAGGCAAGAACAGGCCAATATAAGAAAAAGTAAAGGATTTATTGATAGAGATAATGTTAAATCTGCTAAAAAAGAAATAATGGCTTGTGAAAAAGAAAAAGGTGAATTAGTTATTCAATATAGTTATAAGAAAGAGACATTAAACTATTTAGAAAATAATATTAACAATATTGAGGCTTATGTATCGAATAGTGAATCTTTAGATGTTAATTCAAAATATAAAGAATCATTAAAATTTGTAATAAAAGATAAAAAAGTCGACAATTTGCCTAAAATCATTGATGAAAAGACATATGAAGAAATAAGCTTAAATGATAATAGTAAAATCCTATGGAGGGGATTCTATGATGATAAATATATCCAGAAAAATGTTGATAAGTACATTAGAGAATTTAAAACAGAAGATGTGAGATTTGGTAATGGTGATATAAGATTTGGAGCAGGATATAATTTCACGAGTGATTATGACATTGCAAGATCTTTTGCTTTTCCATATGATGAAAATGTAATTGAAGTAATTCTTTCGCCTAAAGCAAATTTAATAGAATATGAAGAATTAAAAAATAAGATGAAGTATATTTTTAAAGATAGTAAATATCCTAGTTATGTAAGGAAAAACCCAAGTCTAGTAGCAGCAATTCTTGGATTTGATGGCATTTCAAACACTCGAAACGAAGTATATGTTATAATTAACAGAGGAGTTCTTTATTTAAAGGAGTAGATTATGAGTTTTGATAAGAAAAAGTGGAACATAGAACAAATAATGTATAATATGATATTTTATTCATTTTCAAAAAATAAAATTGATGAAAATAAAGTTGAACCAATTCGTGATGTAATTGATATAATTTGCGAGCAAGATGTTTACAAAATTGAACAAATTAATGATATTAGAGTCGATAAGTATTATGAGCAATTTTATTCAAGCCAGGAAATAGAACTATCTAAAAATATATGTTTTGATTTTTTAGATTTAGTAAAGACTAAAATAATAAATTGGGAGAAGTTACCTTATATTGTAAAAGGAACACCAGAGCAAAATAAATTATTATATGAAAAATATGAAGAAGACATTTTGAAAATACTAAATAAATATTTTTAGCAATTTTTTATGCTACTTTTGTAGGTAGCATTAGGGGCGATACATAAATAACCGAGGGAGTTTTAACATATTAAGTTATGGTTTAGAAAGTCTTCCTGTAGGCATAAACACATTATGTTAGAAAAACTAAACGTAAGGTAGGCAGACCTTTGTATCAACTCTAATGGTGCTTATAAAGACACAAATATTAGAACGAGAAATCGTTCTTTTTTGTTGCTACAAAAGCATTAATATAGTTTGCCTGTATCTAAAATAACAGGGTATGGATGACCTTATCCATGAAAAGGAGAAAAATGAACGAGGAAACTCAAAATTCTAGTACTGAAGAAGTAAAAGATAGTACAAATTCAAAAGCAGAAGAAACTGCTAAAACTGATGAAAAGAAAGAAACTAAGAAAGAAGAAGAAAAAAAGTATTCTGATAAGGAACTTAATGACATTAGTTTAAAAAACGAAAAGAAGGCTCTAGCAAAGCAATTAAAAGATTTAGGTATTGATGATATTGAAAAGGCTAAATCAATTCTTGCAAAGGCTAAAGCAGATGAGGAAGCAAACAAAAGTCAAGATGAAAAGACTAAAGAGCTAACTCAAAAATATGATAAAGCAAGATTAGATGCTATGAATAGTAAAATTGAAAATGCTTTATTGAAGAAAGGTGTTAGTGAATCAAGAGTTGCTAGAGCTATAAGACTCATTGATAAAAATAACATCTTAGATGATGATGGAGAAGTTGATCTTAGTAAATTAAACTCTGAGGTTGATGACACTATCAAAGATTTTCCAGAACTAATACCCACTAAGGAAGAAGAGAAGAAGGGATTCAAAGTTGGTGGAGATGGTAAGGAAGATGAAAAAACTGATGAATTATCAGAAATGAGAAAAATTATGGGATTAAAATAATTGCCATTTAGCACTATTAAGTGCTTTTTATTTTGTCCCAAAAAGTAAGGAGATGATTTAAAATGGCAAATAGTATAGCTAAATTTAAAAAGTATGTACCTTTACTAGATGAAGTGTACAAGAAGGAAGCATTAACATCTGTATTAGATAGTGATGAATCATTAGCTAAAGCAGGAGCTAATGCAAATGAAATAGTAATTCCAAAGATTTCTATGGATGGTTTAGGAGATTATTCAAGAAATGGTGGATATACATCAGGAGATGTAACATTTACAAATGAAACAGTTCAATTCAATTATGAAAGAGGTAGAATGTTTTCAGTAGATGCAATGGATGATGAAGAAACTGCTGGACTAGCTTATGGTAAATTAGCAAGTGAATTTATCAGAACTAAAGTTGCACCAGAAGGAGATGCATTTAGATTTGCAACTTATGCAGGTACAAGTAATATTGGACATGCAACAGGTACATTAAGTACAGGTGCTGATGTAATTGGTGCTTTAAGAACTGCAACAACTGCAATGGACGAAGCAGAAGTAAATGCAGAAAATAGATATTTGTTTATAACTCCAACATTAAAAGGATTAGTTGATGATTTAGATACAACTAAATCTAAAGAAGTATTTAATAAATTTGCTAAAGTAATTGAAGTTCCACAAACAAGATTCTACACTGCTATTGATCTAAAAGATGGATCTACAAGTGGAGAAGAAGCTGGTGGATATGCTAAAGCTTCAGCAGGTAAAGATATTAACTTTATGATTGTTGAAAAGTCTGCTGTAATGCAATATAACAAACATATTGCTCCAAAAGTTGTAACACCAGAAGCTAATCCAGATGCAGATGCATGGAAATTTGGTTATAGAAAATATGGTCTAGCTGATGTTTATGATAATAAAGTAGCTGGTATTTATTTACATAACAAAGCATAATTAGGAGGTATTTATGACTACAATAGATAGTAGAATAAAACTAGTAGATACTGATATGGATGTAATGGTAAATCTTAATAGAGTATATGCTCTAGTAGATACAGTTGCATCTAGTGTTGCAGAACTACAAGATAGTCAACTATTCAAAGTTACATTTGATAGTGATGGTGGTTCAAGTGTTGCAAATCAATACGTTGTTGAAGGAGATAAAGTAGTTCAACCAGATAATCCTACAAAAGATGGTTATACTTTTGTGAAATGGATGAAAGGTACTAGTGAATATAATTTCAATTCAGCAGTTGAAGATCATTTGAATTTAAAAGCAACTTGGGAAGCAGATGCTAATCCAGGGACTGAATAAGGAGGAAAAATGAGAACAGTAGGTTTAATTGAGAAAAAAGAAAAAGAACCAAAAGATAATAAGAATACAAAAAAAGAAAAAGAACCAAAAGAAAATAAAGAATCTGAAGACAAAGAAGAGGTGTCTGAAGATGGCAAAGTTCAAGAATAAAAAGACAGGTTTAGTAATAGAGGAAAATTTGATTTTTTATGTTAATAGAATGAAAAATAATCCTAATTTTGAAGAAATAAAAGAGGAAACTAAACCAAAAGAAAATAAAAAAACAAAAGAAGAGGAAGTAGAAACTACTCCTCAAAAATAAAGGAGTGATGATATGACTCTTTATATTGATGCTGAATATTATACTGAACAATATCATGGAACAAAGATAACAGGAAATGAAATAGAACAGTATCTTAAATTAGCACAAGAAAAAATTGATAGTATAACATTTAATAGAATTGTAAAAATAGGATTTGATAATTTAACTGATTTTCAACAAGAAAAAATAGCTGAAGCAATATGCGTGCAAGCCGAATATATTAAAGAAAACGGAACAGATGATGAGCAAGGATTAATATCATCTTATAGTGTTCTAGATATTTCAGTTTCAGTTGATAGTAACAATGTTTCAAAAGCACATAAGTTACATATGAGTGATAGAGCATATTCTTTGGTCCATAAAACGGGATTGGACTGCCCAATAATATAATGGCAAAAAGTATTAAAAAACTGCCATTTCCTGATTGGTTAGTAAACACTGATTATTCTATAAGCATAAATGCAACAGGAATATCAGAAGAAGGAGCACCAATCTCAAGTGTTGAAAGTACAGGTAAATGTATATTTAGTGAACATTCTAAAAGAATTATAGATTCTAATGGAAAGGAAATAACTTTGGTTGGTAAAGTTATTATGAAGGGTGATATTGCTCCATCATTAAAAACAATTAGTGATGGACAAATCACAGTAAATGGTAATACATATGAAATTCATAGTGGCGCAAGACCAAGAAATCCTGATGGTTCGATTCATAGCACTCAGTTGGAATTGATGTAATGAAAGCAAAAGTTAAAATTAATTATGATGCCATAAATGGAATTAGAGAAGTTGCAATCGAAGCATTATGCAAGACAGCAGATGCTATTAAAACTGATTTGGTTAATAGTCAGACAATGCCATTTGATACTGGTGAATTACAAAATAGAAATACATATGTTGATTATAAACATAAAAAGATAGGAAAAGTAAGGATAGTAAGTGATACTCCTTATGCTAGAAGATTATATTTCCATCCTGAATATGACTTTAATCAAGATAAAAATGCACATGCCGGTGGATTATGGTTTAAACCATATATAAATGGTAATAAAAAAAAGTTTGCACAAAATGCTTTTAATAGATTTATGAGGAGTAATAAAATATGACTTTATTGGAATTAAAAGAATTTTTTAAAACAAATTTCAGTTGGAATGAATCAATATCAATTGGCAAAATTGATAATAACCAAGAAAAAGCTATCTGCTTTTATAATTCTAATAGAAATCAACCTTATTCTCCAATGATAGGTTGTAATAAAAGCACCAAAATAATTCCTATAACAATTTTATTAAGATATACTAAAAACAAAAACACTGCCGATTTAATGGCTAAATCAATTTATGAGTTCTTTGAAAGAAGGACTTTTTTAATTGGTAACAAAAGAGTGTTCACCATGATGATTTATGATGATCCTATTGATTTAGGGACAGATGATAAAGGAGTCTATGAATATTCTTTTGAAATTGATTTTTATAATGAAAGGTGATGATATAAAATGGCTACAGTTACTGTAGGACAATTTGCCATAAGTGAATGTGAAGTTGCTGTTAAAACTTCTGGGTCAGCATCTCCAGCAGTCTATTCACCTATAGCAGATTTAGAAGAGCTAAGTTTAACAGTTGATAACAATATTGAGACTTGGTTTTCAATAAATGATGATGGATGGCAAAATGCTTTGTTAACAGCAAAAGCTTTAAGTGGCTCATTTAGTGGTAAAAGAACTCTTGGTGATACAGGAAATGATTTCATTGATGGGTTAAGATATAACATTGGGAAGGCTGCAGAAGCAGATTTTAAAATTACATTCCCAAATGATGCTACATTAACATTCACAGCAGTTGTAGGATTAACTGATGTGTTAGGTGCTGCAACAGATGTTGCTCCTCTAAGTGGAGATATAACAGGTAAAGGTAAACCAACTTTTACTGCAGCTTAGAATTATTGTGGGAGTGCTTTTTATTAATAGCACTCCCTTTTTTTATTATAGGTAAAAATTAAGAAGGAGAATTTATTATGGAAAGAAGAATTATACAGACTGGTATTACAAATGAAGTACTTGGTGGAGGTAATAGGCCACAACTACAAATTGGGGACAAACTATATGAAGTTGATGATAGACAATCAACATTTGATAACATTCAAAAACTTAAAGAAGATGAAACAATAGATGAAGCTACTAAATCAGATAAAATTTTTGAATTAACATTAGGCGCAAGCGCTGCAAAAGAAATAAAAGAAATGGATCTTCCAGTTCAGAATTACATTTACTTAACTTATTGTGTTATGGGAGCAATAACAGGAGAAGATCCTAGTGTAATACAAGACAGAGTAAAGAAATTAAAAAACTAATTGTCCCAGAATCATATTACGATATCGATTATGATTGGGACCTAATAGTTTCAAGTTTTGCACAACAATATGGTATTCGTTTGAACAAAGAGTACTATACCATTTCACACATAGAATTTAACCAATTATTAATTGGTTTAAATGGTGATACTGCGCTTGGAAATGTAGTAAGAATACGTTCTGAGAAGAATCAAAAGCGAATAAAAGAAATGACTAATAAAGAAAAAGAAATTAGAAATGAGTGGCAATTGTTTAAAGCAAGACAAGATAAAAAACATAATGGAAAGATTTTTATTGCAAAAGAAGATATTAATAAAGTCTTTTCAAAAATATTTAAATAAAAGTGAGGTGATTATATGGAAAAAAGTGTTGGTAGTGTGGGATTTGATTTATCCTTAGAAGGCGGTAATGCATTTAAAAATGCAATAAGTGAATGTACTAGATATGCTGAAAACTCTTTCAAATCTACTGCTGCAAGTATAGCAAAAATTGCTGCAGGATTATTTGCTGTTGATAAGATTATTGACTTTACTGATATGGCTATAACATCAGCATCAGATATGCAAAGTGCATGGACAGGATTAAATTCTATTGTACAAGGGACAGGTAATTCGTTTTCTACAGCCCAAAAATTTATAACTGAATATACCAAAGATGGTTTAGTTTCTGTAGAGGAAGCCGTTAAGTCATATAAAAACTTACTTTCTAGAGGTTATAATACTAAGCAGATTGAAAATACAATGGTTGCTTTAAAAGATAGTGCAGCCTTTGGTAGACAAGCTAATTATGGATTAGGAGAGGCAGTAGCAAGTGCTACAGAAGGATTAAAAAATGAAAACTCTGTTTTAGTAGATAATGCTGGTGTAACAAAAAATGTTGCTAAGATGTGGGAAGAATGGGCAAAGGCTCATAATACAACAACATCTGCAATGACGCAAGCTCAGAAGATAGAAGCAGAATATAATGGAATACTTAAAGAAACAAAGTTTCAAACTGGAGATGCTGCAGCATATTCAAATACATTTGCAGGACAAATGCAAATTGTTAAGGCATCTGCAGATAGACTAAAAGTTGCTTTTGGTAAAGTTGCTACTCCAATTGCACAATTATTTCTACCAGCTATAAATGCTGGAATAACTGCATTGACTAACTTTTTTAATGCATGTCAGCAAGTATTAAGTGTATTTGGGCTTAAGTTTCCAGACGTAGTAAGCAAAAGTTCAAGTGCTATTTCAGGAGTTAGTTTATCTGCTTCTGATGCATCATCTAATATATCATCTACCGGAGATGCAGCAGTTAAAGCAGCAAAGAAGATTAATAAAGCATTTGGGAATGTTGATGAGATAAATGTATTAAATACAAAAGATAATTCTGGATCAGGTGGTGGTGGATCATCGGTAGGTGGTGGAACATCTCCAGTATCAACAGCCTTTGATGCTTCTAGTGGTGATGCAGTTACTAGTGCAGTAAGTGGTATAGCAGAGACTATTTTAAAATATATAGAACCATTAAAAAGCATAAGTTTTGATAATTTAATAACAGCTTTTTCAAATTTAGGTAAAGCAGTTAAACCATTAATGAAAACAATTGGAAAAGTTTTAGAATATTTATATTTTAAAATTTTAGTTCCTTTGGCAAAGTGGACAATACAGGATGCAATACCAGCATTTCTTCATGCATTGGAAGGTGCATTTAGATTTCTTAATCCTATCTTAAGTGATTTTGTTGATCTTGGAATATGGCTATGGGAAAGTTTCTTACAACCAATTGCTAGTTGGACAGGTGGAGTAATTGTAAGTATATTAAACGGAATTGGTGATGCTTTATCTTGGATTGGAGAAAATGAATTTGTTATTTCTTTAATAGAAGATTTTGCTATCGCAATAGGCCTTGTAACAGGAGCTTTAAAACTATGGAATATTGCAGTTGGTATATGGAATAACATTGGACCAACTGCTACGGCAGTTACTGGTGCTTTTACAAAAGCTTTAGATTTATTAAAAGGACCAACAGGAACAATAATGGCTGTTGTTACTGCAATAGCGGTAGTAATAGAAGTTGTCAGATTATTAATTGAGAATTGGGATGATTTGAAATGGGGTGCTGAACAATGTTGGAAAGGAATAAAATCTGCATTTAGTACTGCTGGTCAATGGTTCAATAATAATGTTATTAAACCAGTGGTAAATACATTTACAGGAGCTTGGAATACATTAAAAAGTGGTGCAAAAGGAGCATGGAACGGAATTAAGTCAGTTTTTTCTGGAGTTGCTTCTTTTTTTGGTGATATTTTTGGGAATGCTTGGAAGAAAGTAAAAGATATCTTTAGCACAGGTGGAAAAATATTTAGTGGTATAAAAGATGGAATAGCAAATGCATTTAGATCAATTGTTAATACATTGATTGATGGAATAAATAAAGTTGTTGCAATACCATTTAATGCAATAAATGGAATGTTAAATACTATAAAGGATGTAGATCTTCCAATTATAGGGAAACCTTTCTATGGTTTTTGGGGATACAATCCAATTTATACTCCAAAGATTCCACATTTGGCAGGTGGTGGTTATGTTGAACCTAGAAATCCACAATTAGCTATTATTGGAGATAATACTCGTGAAGGTGAGATTGTTTCACCTGAAAGTAAGATATACGAACAAGTTGTAAAAGCATTTAAAGATAGTGAGCAAAACTCAAACAATAACTTTGAAATAACACTTAAAGTTCTTTATGAGGACGGGAAATCAATTATTAAAAAGATTAATAAAGAACAAATAGATGCTGGAGAAGTATTGCTTATTTCGTAGGAGGTGTGTGTATGAATAAAAATGTTGTAGTAATAGATAATGTACAATTTATAGTGGATGGTATGAGTTATGAATATGCACAACAAGATGGGGATAGCGCTGGACGTAGTGATGATGGTACTATGACAAGAGATGTTATAGGATTAACTAATAAAGTTTATTGTTTATTTAATTCAAAAGATAGATGGTATGGTTCTGAATTATCCAAACTTTTAAAACTATTAAAAAAGAAAGAGTGCACTTTTGGTTATTTTGATCCAAAAGAAAACAGTAGACTGACAAAACAAATGTATGTTGTTTCTGACAAGTGTGAATGTACATTAGTTGAAAATGAAATATATTTGAAATCTCCACTTGAAATTAGATTTATACAAATGGATGTGGATATTATATGATAAGCTGCAGTTCAGATTATAAAAATGCAATTAATATGAACTCGTTGACAGTTAGAAGTAAAATTGTTGTTGATAATGTTGAATATTTAAGTAATGTTATAAAGACTGCTCCAAAAATATCACATAAAGCAACTTCAATTTGTGGTTGTTTTCCAACTAAAACAGTTGATTTTGAATTATATGATTTCAACAATGAAATTGATTTAAAAGATAAAGAAGTAATTATTTACAAAGGTGTCATGGTCAATAATGAAATTGAATACATACAACAAGGAATTTTTATACCAAGAGATGAAAATATAGAAACAAATATTTCTACAAAGACGATAAGCATTAAAGGTGCTAGAGATAAGTCACAATTATTTGATGATTTATATTCAACTGGACTAGATTGGACAAGCCAACATACAGGTTTGGAAATAATCCAGGAAATATGTGAAAGAAGAGGAATTACTCTTAAAACAAGTAATTTCTCTTTTTATAATTATTTGTTTTATCAACCTAATTTTACAGAGGATACAACGGATAGAGAAGCAATTGCCAGAATGGCAGAAATTGGTGGAGAACAAGCTTTTATTGATTATTCTGGCCAATTGGTCATAAGAGGACAAACTGATACTGAAATGGTAAAAGAAAGAAAATCATACACATCTATTTCTGAAGAGGGAACTATAACAATTAATAGAGTTATCTTAAGTAGAAAAGATAGAAATGATGATATTATCTACCCAACAAGTATTGTTGGAGAAGAACAGGCTTTAAAAATTATTGATAATCCTTATGTTGACTTACATCGAGAAGCTATGATTGAGGATGTAGCTAGTCATGTAATAGGTTTAACATATATGCCTTATACATTAAATGGATTCATTGATGGTTTTATATATGAATTAAATGATGTATTTTATGTTAATGATCGTAATAATAATACTGCTAGAATAGTAGCACAAAATATAATTAATACAACAAGAATTAAATCAGAGTATAGTTTAGAAGATATGAAAAAAACTATTACAGAACATAAAATTGCTGGTGGTAATAGTCAGGAGTTGGCTAAAGTAAGGTTAGATGTAAATCATATAGAAAATGAGATAACGAGTATAGTTTCAGATGTGGAAAACTTAGATACAACAGTAGGAAATAATTATCAGACATTAGATGATAAATTTAGTAATTACGTTCCTCAAAGCAATTTTGTAACACTTGAAAATTCAGTAACAACTCTTCAAACAAATACCTATTCTAAAACAGAAATAAATACAAAATTAACTGATGGTAGTGTAACAAAAGTTCAAACTATGAGTGGAACATTTGATGAAAATGGAATGCATTATGAAAAAACAAATGCAAAAGCAAAATCAACAATAAATGAAAATGGTGTTGAAGTTGATAGTACATCAGATAATAGTGAATTATTGTTTGCAGGATATGATGCAACTACAAATCAATCTATTGTTAGAACTGAAAATTTGACAGTAAGAAAATACCTTGTTATAGGTAATAATTCTCGTATAGAAGACTTTGAAAATGGAGGAGGTATATTTGTATTATGATGAAATTAGATTTACAAAAATTTGCATTAGTAACTACAAGTAAAAGTACTAGTTTATATTCAAGTGCTGCACCTTCAACTTATCCTTACACTTTAACTGCAAAATTAGTTGAAAATAGTACTAATAATACAAATAATACATCAAATGTAACGATAACGGCAACGTTACAAGCAAACAATCAAAAATGGACAACATCTTATGAAAGTACACTTGAAATATGGTGGTATGATAACAAAACAAAAACATTAACTAAAAAAGCATCAAAAAATTTTGCAGGACTAGCTACATTGACATCAAAAGAAACAATATCATCTACATTTAATGTAACACATAATACTGATGGTTCTTTGAGTGGATATGCAAAAGCAGTATTTGTAAAAGGATCTACAACATCTTCAAATGCTCCAGCAAGTGGTAATGTTTCAACTAACACAGTTGCTTTGACTACAATACCAAGAGTTAGTGATATTGCTGTGACTAATCCAGATGTTGGAGATACAATTATAATTACTTTATCAAGAAAAGATTCATCCTACACCGATGTTGTAACATATACAATAGGTAACATAACAGGAACTGCAAGTGGTGAGGTGACTGATACTACTAGAACAATTGATACAAGTACCATAAAAAGTCAAATATATCAACAAATGGGAGCTACTAATACTTCAATACAATGCACTGCAACAGTTCAAACATACAATGCTAATAATGTATCAATAGGAACAAAAAGTAAAAACTTTATATTATATGCTAAAGAAAGCGAGTGTAAACCTACGATTGATTTTAGTGTTGTAACAACAGATTCCTTAAGTGAATCATTAACTGGTAACACAACAACAATAATTAATAATGTAAGTTCAACTTCTTTGTCTTATACTGCAACTCCAAATTATGGTGCATCGATAGTTAGTAAGTCATTAGATGGCTATGGATCTATGGGAGCAAGCCCAATAACAAATTGGAATATTTATACAACGCCTGCTATCATGACAGTAATAGATAGTCGTAATTTCTCAACTATTCTTTCTAAAAATTTAAATATAGTAAATTACTTCACACCATCTTTGAATTTTGATGCATATAGAAGTTCTCCAACAGCTAGCGAAATAAAAGTTAAGTTTCAAGGAACATTTTTTAATGATACATTTGGTAGCCAAAGCAACACTTTAACGTTAGGATGGAAATATAGGATAAAAGGTGATACTAACTGGACTAATGGTGGAACTTTTGCACTTAATACAGACTATAAGGTTAGTGGTAATACTTTTTATAGTGGAAATGGTTCTTCTGCTGATGAAATATCATTAAGTACATCGTTGTTCCCATATAACAATGCTTATGATATTGCAATTACTTATCAAGATAAAGTAATAAGTACATTTACTTATAAAAGTGTTACTAAAGGTTATCCAATATTAAATTGGGATGATGAAATGGTAAATGTAAATGGTGATTTTTACTTAACTAATAATGATACAAATAATACAAAAACAAATATTATAGATTTTATAAATGGGAAAATAAAAAATAGCAGTTCAAACTCACAAACTGACACATATAGTTGTGATTTTTTAAATAATTATATTGTCGACACAGGAAGTAATGCTAACGGAACATACATAAAATATGGAAATGGAATAATGATATGTACAAAAATTGTAAATGTAACATTTAATGTTACAACTGCTTGGGGAAATGGATATACAACAGGTAGTCAAAACACTATAAGTTTGGGTAATTTTGCTCAATCTTTTAATGCAATTCCAACAGTAAGTGTGACAAATGAGCGTGTTTCATATAATAGTTGGTTAGCATCTGTTTCTGACGTTTCAAAAACATCCGCCGGAAAAGTTTCTATATTACGTTTTACATCACAAAGCAATGCAGTTTCTAATCTACACGTTATTGCAATAGGAACTTGGAAATGATAAGTAAAATATATGAGTTGGAAAGAGAATTAATATATATAAAAGCAAACAGGGAGTACTTAAGGTACTTTTTATTATGGCTTAAATTAAAAAGATTAAAAAGAAAGGAAAAGATATGAATGAACTATTAATTTTTATAAAAGACTATTGGACCCAAATATTGTTTGTAGTTGGAATATTAGTAGCTTTTTATAAAACTACTATGACCAACAGAGAGGCTACAAAATGTTCTTTAAGAAATGATGTGTTAGAAATATACGATAGATGTAAAGATTCTAAAACAATAAGTCATTGGGATTTAGAAGCAATTCAACACAGCAGTGAGTTGTATTTTAAGTTAGGTGGCAATTCATTTGTAAGAGACATTGTAGAAAGAACTAAAGGATTCAAAATTAAAGATTAGGAGGTATAAAAATGTTAAATGACAAATTATATAACGTATTAAAATGGATAGCATTAATTGCATTGGATTTATTTGGAAATGCTTATGAACAATTGGCAGAAGTATGGGATCTACCATATGGAACTGAAGTTATGAGAACTTGTTCTATTTTATCAGTATTAATTGGTGGGTTAATAGGTGTATCAACTTATAGTTATTATAAAAAGGAAAGAGGTGAAGAATAATGGAGAATGAAGAAAAATTAGAAACAGTTGAAATTGATGAAGATGATGAAATTACTGAAGAACTTGATGGTGGAGACATGGGAACACCAAATGAGGTAGAATAATATGAAATTAGCAACAAGAATCTTTGGAAAGGAAAGAGGAAATGGAGCACAAAATTATTACATAACTTCAGGTTTTGGTGAAAGAATACATCCAATAACAAAGAAGAAAACATATCATAATGGTGTAGACTATGGTACACATGGAAACAAGTGGCCACAATATGCACTAGAAGATGGAATAGTTGATAATGTGTTTGTTGACCAATATGGTGCAAAAGATGTATGGATATCTTATCCTAGATTAGGAATAAAGTGTTTACATGGACATCTTGATAAAATATATGTTAAAAAAGGACAGAAAGTAAACCATACAACTAAAGTAGGAGATACAGGAGAAACAGGATTAGCAACTGCAATACATTTGCATTTAGGAGTTAAATATATAGGTGGTAGTGAATGGATTGATCCTGAAAGTATTGATTACGAAGAAGATAAGCCAACACCTACACCAACTGGAAACTATCCATTTAATGGCAAAGTAGCAGCAGGTAGTATATTCTATACTGCTAAAGGAACTAGTTATAAAAATAGAGCAAAAGAAAGTTTTGAGGTAGTAGTACAAGGTGAATTGAATGATAGATATAAGATCTATGCCTCAAGATTAAATCCGCATGTAGTGTATGTTGACAAAAATAACATAGATAAAATTAAAATAAGTAAATATCCGTTTACTGCTACTATAAAAATGGGAAGTACATTTTATAATGCAAATGGTAAAAAGTATAAAGTTAGAGCTAAAGAAAACTTCAAAGTACAGGTCCAGGGTGAGTTAAATGGAAAATATAAAATTTATGCTACTAGATTAAATCCGCATATAGTATATTGTAATAAAACAGATATAGTTAAATAGAAAAGACTAGTTACTTAATTGTGACTAGTCTCTTTTTTTGTTGAAAAAAACAACTTTATATAATATAATTATCTTACTACTGGAGGTAATATATGGGGAGAGTTGGTTTTCAAGTTTTTTCTGGAACAGTTTATCAAGTTGGTTATAACGGAAGTGTTATAAAATTTTTAGTATTATACAATATTTCAGGAAATCATTGTGTTGGTTTTCCAATATATGATACATCTATAACAAATAGTGTAGAAATAAAATCAATAAAAAAATATGTTATTGTTGAAGAATTAATGGATATCCAAAGAAACAATTTTAAGAATCCTCTATATATATCTGGGGAACCTATGCAAATTACTATTGGAGAAATGTCATTTTTAAATAAAGAAACAAAAAAAATGTTAATAAAAAAAATCGATTCAAATACTAGTTACAAAGTTCAAGATGATATTTCTTGCTTAAAATGGGATGTTAAGAAGATAGAATTAAATAAACAAGCAGATCCTGTTGTTAAGTACAATAGATTACAAATAGTTTGGATTGATTTTGGATATAATGTTGGTTCTGAATTAAGAAAATTGAGACCGGCCATATTATGGAAAGCATCTGGAGATAAAAAAGTTTGGAATGTTATTCCACTAAGCACTAAATGTTCTAATGATAATTATTATTTTCATTATGATATAACGAGTGTACATGATTGTTCAGCAAAGATAGAATCAATGACAACTTTCTCATCAAAGAGAATTGTTTCACCATATTATGAAAAAAGTAAACAAGCCTACATTTCTAAAACAGATGAGGAAAAGATAATATCAATAATAAAAGCATATTACACATATGATCAAGTTGAATTGAATAAACTAAATGCGAGTGTAAAATAATGACAATTAATATAGTGACAAAATGCGTAAAGTGTTGACTTTTACTAAATAAAATGCTATATTTTATATACATTAATTAATGCATGTGAAAGCATGGTAGATTAGTTTTCAAGATTGGTTTTCCCAATCTTGCTTTTTTTTGCATATTTTTTCTAATATTACATATATATATAATACATTATCTAATGCTACTGCTTTTGCAGTTGGATTTAATAAAGCACTAATAAAATAGTGCTTTTTTTAGGAATTTCAATCACCAACGGGTAATAATATACTTGGAGGTGATGGTTGATGTTCTTATATGAAATCAGTAATAGTGGAGTAGATATAACAGAATTAGATCTAGATGTATTATTACAAATGATAATGTTGTATTAATCCAAATAGTTCTCATGGAATATATCTATGAAGTTTAAATTAGGATAAGTTTTATTAAATAGAACTTGTCCTCTTTTTTTATGCTCTAATTGTATTTTTGAGTCATTATGTATCATTTTGTGACATTTATTACATACTGGAATGACTAGTCCATACTTCATTGAGTTGATTCTATTTTTGCCAAATATTACCTCATGAAGATGGTCTTTAGGATTAGGGCACATATAACAATGCTTTAGATCATTAGTGAATAAACTGAATCTTTTACTTTCTAATTTTCTTAATTTGCTACTTTTTTGCCACTTTTTTGTCACTTTTGCAGAGCTCTGCAGTTTTTCTGCAGATAGTCCACTCTTAACCGGTTTTTGCACAGCATTTGTTGATTTATTGTGCATTTTATATTCTTTATATACACAATTTGCGCAATCTTTGTGTATAATTATCTTATGTATTTTTTTACATTCTAATTTATGGTTTAGTTTAATTTTTAAATATATACAATTCATAATCTGTTTTTTGTATACCTTTTGCCACTAATGGGGGTTAAAGGAAGAATACAAACTCGTATGGTTGAGGAAGAAGAAGGTAACTATAAAAAAATGGAAGTGGTTGCTGAAAAGATTACGTTTTTATCTAGTAGTAAGAAGGAGGAAGAATAGTATGAAGTTCATTTATACTACTGGTGGTAGAGAGAAATACTATAAATCTATTAAAGTTGGTGATTGTGTTACTCGTGCGATTAGCATTGCTACTGGGAGGGACTATAAGGAAGTCTATGATCTAGTAAATAGTTATGCCTCTCGGGAGAGGAGAGAGAATAAGTCTACTGCTCGTAATGGAGTATCTAAGGATACAGTCTATAGGATACTAACTGATATGGGATGGACCTGGGTGCCTACTATGTTTATAGGGAGAGGGTGTCAGGTACATATGAGAGATGATGAGTTACCTATGGGGACTATTCTAGTATCTGTATCAAAACATCTTACATGTGTTAAAGACCATGTTATGTATGATTTGTTTGATTGTTCTAGAAATGGCAGAAGATGTGTATATGGATTTTATCTTCCTCCGAAAGATATTCTTAATTCAAAATCAACTAATGACAGCTTTTAAATATGCTATCCTTTTTTCAGATAGGAGAGGTAATATGGAAAAAAATAATTTAAAACCAAATGAAGTAGTTGATTATGATAAGTATAAGGATGCATGTTGTTATATGTCTCCAGAAGAATTAAGAAAGTATGTATTTAAACATATAGCTATATGGCATAGAGCGAAGCTAAAGAAAATGAAAGAGGTAGCAGCACTATTTGAAAATGATATATATGTTCTTTTAGATGATGGTAAACTATACAATAATGGTAAACTGATACTAGAGGGGATAGAGTCTATATGGCCTATGAATATAAGATTACTATTTGTTATCACTAAAGACCATTATGTGTATTCACTACAAGATACTGAGTTTAATGCATATATAGGTAATATACAATATAAGAAGATAGTTAAATCAGGGTTAGACTTAATGGCATTAACTTGGGATGGTAGAGTCAAAGCATTAACTAGTTATCCAATGTTTATAGGAATAATTCCAGAAAACTTTATATTTGTAGATGATATCCTTATAGAAGGAGATAGTGATTTAGGGGTACCAATGGTTGTGAAGAATGGTCAAAAGATTAACTTGTATATAAGTGATTGATAATAACTATTGAATAAAGTAATAAGTTGGAGAAATCCAACTTTTTTTGTGTAATTATTCCCTTATTAACTAAGTTGCTAAAAAGTATGATATAATTAATTACAGTGGTAGATATTGAGGTGGCATTATGAACGACAATAATAAAGTAAATATGCTTGATGGTAAAAATTGGTTAAAGAATGCTGTTAATTTTTATTCATTTGATAATTTTGATGTTTTAGAGATACAAAAAAGGTTTGAAAGTTTCTGTTATAAGGAGAGAACTACAGGAGAAAAGTTTTTATACAATCAAAAGTATAAAATATCAGAATATGACTTTAGCTTTCAATATATTAAAAAATTAAATGACTTAGAAAAGGCATTCAATATTATTGTTCATTCCGCGTATAATTCGTATCATATTTTGCTTCTAGATGATGTAATAATAGATAATGTACTTGTATCTAAAGTAATTAATGATTTTATAAATGACTATGAGTTGGAATATAGAGGTAAAATAGTTATTCATATTAATAGTAATGATGATAATAAAGTAAGTTTTATGATATTGAATAGATGTAATAAGAAATTTAATTATATAAAACCGGATTACTTTAAGTATGAGATTAAAATAAATGAAACGAAGTCATATATTATAAATAGTAAAACTAAGATTGATAAAATAGGTTTGCAACATCCAGCTCCATACAGTTATTTTGATATAGAGAAAATTGCTGAAGTAGAAAAAATAAATGATAAAGTAATTTTAGATCCTTTTTTAGGCGTAGGGTCAACCATTTTAGGAACATTTAAAAACAACTATAATATTGGAATAGAATTAAATAAAGAGTATGTTGAGTTAATTGATAAAAGAATTGATTTTTTGGGGTTAAAAAAAGAATTAACTGATAAGTATAAAATAATAAATGGTGATTCACTAAAAGAAATAAAAAAAATAAAGTCAAACATAGACATAGTTATTACGTCTCCACCATATTTTAATATTCTTAAGAATAAGAGTAAGGGTGTTAGGCATGATAAAAGTCAATCAAGACAAGGAGTAGAATATTATAGTGATTCTCAAAAAGATATCGGTAATATTGATGAGTATGAAGCATATTTAGATGCAATGACAAAGATTTTTATTGATTGTTATAAAAAAATGAATAATAAAGGTAAGTTTTATTTGATTATTAGTGATTTTACTATAGATAAAAAAGAAAAAGATATTCATTCAGATATGGTTTTATGCCTTGAAAAAGCTGGCTTCATTTATAATACTACGTCCTATATATTTCAAAATCAGAAGGTAATTTATCCTTTTGGGTATCCTTATAAAATTGTTCTTAATCACATATATCAATATATAATAATTGTCGAAAAGGATGTAGTTAATGAGAGCGTATAAAGATAGCACAGAATATAAAAATAGAAAGAAGATAGGGCAGTTTTTCACAGAAGGAAGATTAGTTGAAGAAATTACAAAACATTTCAAACTTGATTATAATAATAAAGTAATAGTTGAACCTTCATGTGGTAATGGTTCATTTATAGATGGAATTATTTCAACAAATGATAAATATAAAAAGATAATTGGAATTGATATAGATAAGAAAACATTATCAAAGTTAAATTATGACTCAAGTGTTGAGTTAGTTAAAAAGGATTATTTGAAATATAAACCTACGGACAATATAGATATGATTATTGGTAATCCACCATTTAATTTGCCTGCTGATAATTATTTTGATACAACTGAAGGATTTGTATTAAAGAGTTTAGATTTACTAAATGAAGATGGGGAATTAATATTAATACTACCTAATACTGTTTTTAGAAACAGGTGCTATCAGCATTTAAGAAATGAAATATTAAATAATTCAAAAATAATGGGGATAATTAATACCTTCGGTTATGAATTTTTGGGTGCTGATATAGAAACAGTAGCATTATATTTGATTAAGAAAAAAGTAAAGAAACAAAGATATAGTTATATATCCGATAATGAGAAAAGAGTTATAGATTTAGAGGTTAATGATAGACAAAATATATTGATTAATAATACTAACTTTTTTAAGGAAATTAATAAAAAAATAGTTGGTAATACACTTGGTTCATTATTTGATATCAAAAGAGGAACTAGCGGTGGTTTAAAAGGAAGAGATTTAGATTTCTATGATTATATGTATATATGCAACGATAAAGTTGACAATTATATAGCTTTGCAAAATATAGCATTCAGATTAACTGCTAATTATGTCAATGGAGATATCAATAAAGTATCAGATACTATTACCAGACTAATTCCAAAAGATGTAATTAATAAAAAACAATTAATTATGATTGCAAATTATTTGAATTCGTCAACAGTTTATTATCAATTACACACAAACAGTTTGAATTTTAGTAAATTAACAATACATATAGATAAGTATTATATTGAAGATTTATTAATTCCAACTTTTGAAGATGAGATATGTGATGAATTTATTCAAAAGGCAGAGAAGTATAGAAAGAAGAAAGAAATGGCTAGTTTTAGAAATGAATTTTTTTATAACTTCTTGAATTTTGATAAAGATACAATAGAAGAAATTGAAAAGTATTGGGTTGATCCAAGATATAAAAGGAAGGAGAATCATAATGAATGAATACGAAAATGAAATAGCTATGTATCCAGATATTATGGAAAGTATTTCTAATTATATGAAGTTTTATGGATATGAGTATGAGGTTTTTGAAACGTGGCATGAATTCATTGGCCGAATTAAAGAAAAGTATTCATCAGAATTTGACATTTTAGGAGATTTAGGTAAGCCAGATATTATGATTCTTTATAAGAAACAAAATCAAGAAGAACGATTATTGATTATTGAAGTTAAAATAGGTTCTCCAGTTTTAAAGGATTTTGCTCAGGCAAAGATGTATGGTGATATATTTAAAGCAGATAAAGTATTTTTAGTTGCTCCTTACGAATTAAGAAGAAATATAGGATTATTTTATGAATATAATAATTGTATATTTAAATATAACTTTGGAACTGTAAGATATGTTAGATTTACTAATAAGAACTTACAAATACAAACTTCAGTTCCTGCGGGAGGAGAAATAATATGATAAATAATGATGAGGCATATTTACTTGGAATATTATATGGCAAAGGTTCAATTATAACAGTTGATGAATCATATTGTTCTTTGAAGTTCAAAATAAAGTTTAGAAGGCCAACGGATCAAAGCTTGAGAAGTGATAATAGATATACTCAAGTGTTTGATAGAGGATTCGTAGAATCATTGAAGTCAAAGTTAACTAATGATTTTAGTGTAATAATTAAACTATTGAATGATACCTGGGGATTTGCTTCAACCATTGATCTTCCAAATACATATTCGGTTGATGACTGGAGTATGAAAGAAATAATAATATCCACTGAAAATATTTCATCGCATCATCAAAGATTATGTCAATTATTAAAAACTGATACGTTATCGAATGACTCCTTACTAAAGTTTCCTTATCATTTGAGAATAGAAGATAGTCCTGAATTGTCACTAGCTTTTGTACAAGGTATATGTGATTCGTGTTCATTAGTTCCAAATGAAGCTTCTAGTAGTTTCGGTGGAGATGGGATTGGAAGGATACAATTAGAGCCATCTCAAGAAAGATGGGAATTACCAATAGGATTATGTAGAGTATTTCAAGTGGGGTTAAGTATTCCAGTAAATAATATTAATTGGGGACATCCTCAAATAAGGCATTCATGGAGGGGACAAAATCATCAATTTAGGGTCAGCCTTAAGTGTATTCCTGATTATATTGAGTTATATAGACTGAATTATAAAAGAGAGGAATACCATGAACTATATAAAAGAAATTGTGATAAATATGATCCAACAGAATTATGCCCTCTATCAAAAAGGGTTAGTGAGGGAGAAACAATAATATGTCACAGATCAAATGATGAAGACCTAAATAGTGAATTGCTTGATGATAGGTTAAAAGGAATAGATGTTGATGTTCCTCAAAAGAAAAGTATAGTTATTTGTAAATTATTAGGCTGTACTCAGTGTGATAATTATTTTGATGTAGATATTAGAGATTAAAATGTTGTTAAGGACATACAAAAAGATGTGTGTCCTTTTTTAGTTTCAGAATCAGTTATATATTGCATAGTGATTATAGTTAAATAGATTAAAAGAAATCATTTGTTATTGTTTATTCATAAAGTGATAATTATTCAGGTAAAAAAAATATGATTTTAGTATGAAATATATAAATGATAATAAAACAATGTTTTCTTTTATAGGAGGTACTAATATATGGATGAAAAAAGTAGGGTATATGGTTATTGTAGATGTTCAACTAATGAGTCAAAACAAGATGTAGAATACCAAATTAAGGAATTGGTTGAGAAAGGTATTAAAAAAGAAGATATTTATTTTGAATATCAATCAGGGGCTCGAGAGGATAGACCGGTACTTAGTCGTATATTACAAAATATGATTAAGGGTGATTCATTATATGTTACTGATATTACTAGATTGTCTAGATCAACGAAACAATTATGTAGCATTATAGATTTTATAAATACCAATAAAATGAGGCTAGTCATTGGAAGTTTAAATGTTGATTGTAGAAGTGATAATATTGAGCCAATGGTTGAGGGTATGTTAAAAATGATGGCAGTGTTTGCAGAATTAGATAGAAAAATGAAAGTATATCAAATAAATCTCGGATTAAAGAATGCTGTTAAGTCAGGGAAAACACTAGGAAGACCAAAAACAAATAAAAATAATATCCCTGAATTATTTTATAAATATTATCCTATGTACAAGAATAATCAGATTAATAAAAAAGAATTTAGTAGGTTATCAAAACTTTCATATCCTAGTATTTATAAGTATATATACATAGTAGAAAAACGATAGATTATTGTCTATCGTTTTTTCTTTTTAATTTAGAATATGCTTTTCTTAAATCTTCGTGTAATGTAGGATAATCTTTCCTTTTATAATGAGATACATTTTTTATACTGTTTGCAGTATTTATAATATCATCATATTCAAAATCATAATCATATTTTTCAATGTATGATGCCATGTTTTTAATTCTATTAAATTCTTTTACAAGGTTATCATGTGCTTTTCCTTGCTTAAGTGCATTGTATTCTTTCAATTTTTCTGGGTCTAGGGGTACTTTTCTCTGAACCATTCTTGCATTTTTTCCTTTGTTGTTTTTTCTTGAAATAGGAATCCCTTTGCTTGATGTTCTTGCAATTATATCATGATTGCTTTCTTTTTCTATAATATTCATTTTTAATCTTTCATAAGCAAATGAAAACAAATTATCTGTACAGTTGATTGGATAATTGTCTATATATTTTATTTGATATTTTTCCAAATGCAAGTGAGATAGATATTCATAATTTAATAATTCTGAGATTAATTTATTACGCTCTATTGTTGATGATATACCTACGATTTTATATAAATGCTCAATATAATGACCTTTATTATAATGACCTGCTAAATCAGAGACAACATGTAGGATTATAAAATATGAACATAATGTACCTAAATCAATACTATTATTTTCATTATTTAATGAATTTGATATTGAATCGTAATCAACTGGTAAACCATACTTTTTAAGAAAGGGAAGAATAATATTATGTATTGCGGTTATGTTATTCAATATTGCTTTATTGTTTATAATAGAAAGATTTATTGAAAGAAATTGATTATCGTTATCAATAATATTATTTATTTCAAGTTCCAGTAAATTAAATAATTTTTTACCAATTGATTTAACTTCAAAAAAGAAATCGTATTCGTTTACAGACATATATAATTTGTCTTTTTTTATTCTATCATTACCAATAATTCTAATATGTAGGTTGTTCATTGATAAGTTGGTAGTTTCTTTTAATTCACAATTGCTGTCAGAATAAAAATATTTTATATCGTATTTATCATATTTATGAATTATTCCAAATACTCTCTCACTACAATCTTTTATTCCACTTTTTGAATATGCCTTCATTTATTCACCTGCTTACAATTTGCTTCCAAGAAATGTAATTATGTACATTATATCACAGCCTATTCTAAAATGGAATTACAGAAGCAGAAAAAGGCCTTTAAATATTTAATTCTATTTCTGATAAAAGGAGATAAAGTCATGATAAAAAACATAAAAGGTGAATATGGATAGGTGATTATGGAATGAAGAGCAAATACATTATATCAACTAACAAACTACTATATGAGATGTTTAACATATCATTTAATGATTCCAATGTAAAAACTACTAAAGAAAAAGTAGGTAATAAGTTTGCTGATGTATATTATATTGACTTCATTTATGAAAGTTCTAATAAGAGTTCATTTAATGCTAGATTGTATAGCACTGATAAGGATAATATAAGATTCACAATCTTTGAGAAAGTATTATTATTTATGCTTATTGGAAACTCTAGACAACTAAGTGATAATAATTACTTTATAAGTATGAGAAAGCTAAGAAGTATTCGAGGTTTAAAGGATAATTCTAAAAATACTTATATGTGTTATAAAAAAGGATTAGATAGATTATCGAATAAGTATATTAGACTCATACCTAAAAAGAATATCGGTGGATATAAACCTAAGATGGTTAATTGCAAGTTATTGTCTATTACAAATGAAGTTTATTCAAATGATAGACTATCAGAATTTAACTATTCATTTAATGACTTTGATAGTTCTTTTGTAAAGAACAGCCAAAAGATAACTACATATTTCAATCCATATTCTTTCATCTTCAAACAGTATTTTTTAATTCAAATTAGCTTACATTTACTTAGACTAATTTCTTTAAATAAATCTAGTTCTACAGAAAAAAGAGCTTTTAGTTATAAGTTAATGCTTAATCAGATTCACAAAGTGGATCAAAAAGGCTATATAGAGAATGCAACATATTATGAATATATCTCTAATGCAGAGAATAAACAGTCAAGTTTGTTAAGTAAAAGCTATGTTGAATTAGAATCAATCTTAAAACAATTTGTAAGAAGTAATGTTATAAAAAGCTTCTCAATTTCAAAAAGAAGATCTTATAAATACTTAAAAGATGATGAAGTAAGAATTGAAATAAAGTTTATCAAGTAAAGAATAAGTGTTTATATAGGGTAAAAAAAGTAGTAAGTAGTAGCAACTCTAGTTAAAAGTGTTGATACTATTGTTTCCCATTTCCTAAAATGACGAAATAGGGGTTACTTAATAAATAAGTTCCCCCCCTAGTTTGTTACCCTATATACTTCATTGGTTTATTAAGTAAACCTTATGAAGTCACTTATTTGTTAATAATGAATAAATAAAACAAAATGTGGGGCGCAAAAAGATTCGTAAAAGGAGGTAAATAATTATGAATCAAAAAATTATTGAGGGGTTATCACAAAAATATGGAATAACAAGTGACCAGTATGCACAATTATTAAGAATTGTTAGTAATAAAAAAGATGATATATCAATAGATTCTATTGATATATCAAAAGAGGTTGATTCAACAACCTCAAGTTATAAGTTATTAACAGGTATAACTGAAATTGATGAGTTAACAAAAGGACTAAAGAATGGTGTCCATGTTATAGCAGGATTCAGAAAGTGTTGTAAAAGTACACTTGCTATAAACCTAATATACAGGGCATTAAATGAGGGGTTAAACGTGTTGTTTCTATCATTAGAAATGTCCAAGATGGATGTAATAAATACACTAGTATCATTACATTCCTATGAGTTGAATCCTTCAACCGCAATAACAAGAGATAATTTATCTTTGTTATATGACTTAGATAGAAATAAATATAATGAATATTTATATTCGTTTATGTCATTACCAGGTAATTTAGTTATTCAAACAGAAAAAGATATTGAAGCAAGTTTAAAAAGAACATGCTGTAAGGATTATTTCGGTGAAAAGAATATAAATTATCTACTTGATAAGGTAAATAAAACTTGTTACAAAAAAACAGGTCATGAAGTTGACATGTTGGTAGTTGATAACATCAATTGTATTAGGTCATGGGACGGCAAAGCAGGTGAATATGCCTATACTTGTGCATCTAACTATTTCAGGAAAGTAGCACTCTCATTTGGTAATACAGATGAATATAAGGGAAAAGTATATGGTGGAAAACCAGTAATATGTTTGTTACTATCACAGATAAACAGAACTGGTGGCAAAGCAGCAGAAGAGTTAGGTTTCTATCCTGACAGTTGCATTGCTGAAACAGTTAATATTGAAAGAGATGCAACAACCATTATACCTATCTATACTAATCAGTATTTAATAGAGAGTAATGTTGCTTTCATAAAGCTTGAGGCATCGCGTTATAGTAAAGCGATGACTACTCAAGCTGAGGTGCCAATATACCTAGAGTATGGTAAAATTGGCACTCCTATAGGTCAAATTAATGTTGACGACAACAAGAAGAAAATGTTGTTGTTACTTAAAGACTATAGAGTAGTAGATGTAGTAGATGAATCATATCATCGTTTCAAAATATTACTTAAAAAGGGTTGCGAATTACCAGTCGGACTTAGACAGATAGATGACGACGAAATAATAGATAACGAAGACGAGGGGGAATAAGTGATGAAGAAGTATGTTATTTTTGAAAGCGAAGTAATAATTGGAGCCATGCTTACTCGTGGCTCCAGCTTACGTCGAATTGCAGAATATATGTGCTGTAATTCAGATGAAGATACACTAGAGTATGAATGTAGAGTTGAAGAACTACATAAAAAACTTAAGGAACTTAAAAAACAATTGTTCAAAGACAAAAATCAAATTACTCAAGAAAGAGTTCATTCAGTTTATACTGAATTACAAAAATTATTAGGTTATTAGGAGGAATTATAAAATGAAAAAATCAAAAATAAAAAGTTATAATGACATAACAGAAGAAGAAATAAGTAGAATGATACAAAATGGAGTAATGTATGTTGACATGGAATTCAATGAATTTAAAAAAAGAATAGAAAAGGAAGCAAAGGCAATATCGAATAGAATCATGCAAAAAGCAAATAATAATACAACTAGTATAAGCATAGAAGATATTAAGAGAATTGAAAATCGTTATGCTGATTATCTCACAAAGTTAATAGTTTATTATACGATATATACATTTGAATTGTTTCAAACTAAAGATAATATATTTCGTCTTTCTGATGTGTTAAGGAGTATGCCATTCTATGTTATAAACGATGGGATATCACATAATCCAAAGGCTCCTGTAAAAGTCCCAATTTCAATATTCTTCCCAGAATATATTAAATTGGATCAAGGGAAATATGAATGGATTGAATAAAATTCAGTTTCAGTACATGTTTCATGTAAATAAATGTAATAATTCAAAAAGGAGTGGTTAATATGTCTAAAGAATTAATAGGAGTTAAAGAATTAGCTCGGTATTTGGATACATCTGTTGCATTTGTTAGAAAACTTGTATTATCTCGACAAATACCTTATTTCAAGGTAGGTGGGAATGTTAAATTTGATTTGATAGAGATTAATCAATGGTTAGATGAGCAGAAGATAGAAAAAAGAAAAGTGTTCTATTTATCTAGATAGAACAAACGTAATTAGAAGAAAGGAGGATATTTATGTCTGTTAAGTATATTTCTAAGAATAAGTATAGAATAACAATTGAACTTGGATATGATGCGTTTGGTAATCGTAAAAGAATGTATAAGACTTTCAATGGTTCAAAAGAAGAAGCAATACAACTTGAATCTCAATTGATGAAGAAATACTACCACATTGGAAGAACAGTAGAACTCACTGATATAACTTTTAAAGAATATACTGAGTTATATATTAAGAAGTACTGTGTACAAAACATTGCTCCAATTACACTATCTAAATATCTTTTGTTATTAAAGAATATAAATGCCATTATTGGTAATAGAAAACTTAGACAAATATCCTCTTTAATACTGGATGATATGTATAGTAAGTTATGGTATGGTAGAGATGGTAGAGTACTAACATATAATTCTCAGTATGGTTACTACAAGCTAGTTAGAGCTATGTTCAATAAGGCGGTAAATTGGGGTCTAGTGTTGGAAAATCCTAATGATAAGGTAAACAATAAGCCAAGGAAAGAACATAAAGAAAAAAGGTGTTACAATGTGGGACAGGTAAAGGTCTTATTGAATGCTTTAGAGAATGAACACATAATGTATAAAATGTTAATTATGTTAGCAATAGACTCAGGTGCGAGGCGTGGGGAGCTATGTGCATTAAGATGGTCAGATATATCATTTAGTAATAGAACAATGAGTATAACTAAATCATTAAAGACTGTGGGTAAACAGATATATGAAAATAAACCCAAAACTGATGCATCAATTAGAGAAGTATTATTATCTGATTCTACTATAAAAGAATTGAAAGCATATAAGTTATGGCAAGACGATTATAAAGCAAAAATTGGTGAAAGTTGGAAAGAGGAAAATCGTTTGTTCACAGCTAGAGATGGAGGTCCAATTTGTTTAACAAATTGTGATCATATACTTCGCAAGGTTATAAAGAAGTACAATTTACCACCATTATGCTTTCATGAGTTGAGACATACATGTTGTAGTTTGCTTCTCAATTCAAATATTGATCCTAAAACAGTTTCTAAACGTTTGGGGCATGCAACAACAAATATGGTTATGGAGATATATGGTCATTCATTTGATAGTTCAAAACTTGAATGTGCTAATAGACTTAATGAAATACTAAAATAAAACTGGTAGAAGATACCAGTTTTTGATTATATTTATGGCGACGTTTTACGGCGACGTTTCTATTGGACTAAAAACACACCTTTTTAAATACTTATAAAATAAGGCTAAAATGAAGATACTGTATATAATGCCGAGTATCTTCTAAGGCGTCGGTCAAGAGTTCGAATCCCTTCCGGGACACCATTTATGAAAAGAAACTAGCAATAGCTAGTTTTTTTGTTTATATAATAATGGCGATTTATGACTATTGATAACTCGGAATATAGTAATATTCCGATGAATTAAATTAGAGAAAATATTTTCTAAAATGTGATATAATAATGTAAGCAATTATTACTAAATTATTTAGTGAAAGGAGTTTATTTATGAAAAGAAAATTATTTATTGTGTGTGTGGTTATTGGTTTTGTTTTTCTATTGTTAAGCATTGCGGGCTTTATAAAATTAAATAGAGTTAAAGAAAATCTTGCGCTTTATGATGGTTCGACAAATGATTCTTTTAAACACGTTCAGGATCCCGAAACATATCAATATTATGATACATATTGGGACTATCTAGAAAATCACGAATGTATGCTATTATATTCCGAGTGTTATTGTGATCACGTAAATAATGAGAATGCTTGTATTAATCAATATTTAAATGAAGGCGGAGGAACATATAAAAAAGGTAATTCACAAACAAGTATAATAATAATTAAAAATAGATTTTTATGGGTTATACTATCAATAGCAAGTTTTGTTGGTGCTTGGCTTTTTTATGAAAAAAAAGGAAACAAAGAAAAAACAATTAGTAAATTGCACTATTAAGATATTACGAACAAAAAGATTATTTTTATGGCGCTAATTTACGGCGCCTTTTCATTTTGTTAAAAGTAGAGCATTCTATAACACCTATAAAATAAGTCTATAATGAATATAGCAATAATAATGCCGAAAAACTTCTAAGGCGTCGGTCAAGAGTTCGAATCCCTTTTGGGATACAATTTATAAAAGAAAACTAGTAGTAGCTAATTTTTTTTATGTGCCATGAGAATTTACATTTTAGTTCGTACTTTTTTTATAATAATTCACCATTTTTTTAACTAAGTAAGTGTTGCTAAAAGTAAGATGAAATAAAGAAATAGTGTGATATAATAATTTCAGAAAGGGAAACTTTTAATGAGAAAGAAATTTTTAGTAGGTCTGTTGGCAATTGTTATGTGTTTTGCTTTAGGTGGATGTAATAAAGGTGAAAAGGAAAAAGAAATTAAAAATGAAATAAACGAAAAAGAAGAACAATCTGAAACTATTCCAATTGATGAAGATGAACCACCTGTAATAGAGTATGAAGATTTAAATAATACTCCTATAGCAATATATAGAAACAACAAAAAAGTAACTGAATTTCAGGGAAGAATAGTTGTTGGAAAAGATGTTGCCATGTTTAAAGTTTTTCCATCAACGGATGATAATTTGTCATATAGTGGTAGTTTTGGAGAATATTTTAAAAAAAAGTGGGATGAATATAATACTTCTGGAAAATTAAAAATTGGCTATAATTTAACTTATGATGTAAAAGATGGAAGACATTTTTCACAAACTATAAAGCATATTAAAGATAATTATAAGTACGCAGGATATATATTAATATTCTTATATGATGATTATGATTTAACAATTAATAAAAAGATATATAAGCATGTTGATATTGATGAAGAAAAAGATAGTACATTATTTTCATCTATTAAATTATATGGAGAAGCAGCATCAAGTGAAATTATTACAAAAGTAAAATTGACTGTATTTACATATGACACTGATGATGATTTTGATGAAAATGGAGAGTATAGAGGAAATAGTAAATATACAATTACTATATGTGATACAACTAGGACTTGTTAAGGTCTAGTTTAATTAAAATTTCAAAAAATAATTAAATAAAAGTGATTGGGTTATTTTGACATTAATACCAAAAAAGAGTGTTGATTTTATAAAAAAAGAAAAATATATGATATAATAAAATTGTAATATTATTTATTAATGTG
>JAEEGL014867176.1_pt1 | contig 34055 bp, 29 predicted proteins | sample 9134231 | NCBI WGS metagenome assembly JAEEGL01 (sample SAMN16246548, study PRJNA631951) | gut metagenome | biome: gut microbiome; feature: rumen; material: fiber-attached | host: Bos | place: Iran: Karaj | collected 2018-10 | reverse complement strand
TTAATTGGCTTCTTCACACCAGTCTGATTTCGATATACATCTCATCAGAACTAGCTCGACGTTCTCGGTCGGCTTGAGCTCCCCGCTCGCCTTCCCTTTCGAAGCCAAAAGTTAATTGGCTTCTTCACACCAGTCTGATTTGGCTATCTTCCCAGAGTAAATAAGAGAAAAAGAGTAGGAGGATTAAAATCCGTTGCAAAGATAATACTTTTTTTCCATATATCCAAATTCCGGTTTCGTAAAAATATACATTTTTTGAATAAAAACGCGCGCGCGCTTGCATATGTCAATTTTTTGTTGTATCTTTGTACCCGATTTCGTGTTTTGCGAAATATGAAGGTTGAATACATCAAAAATTAACACTAATAATAATTTTCATTATGAAACCTACGCACATTGAGCATTTAGGTATCGCAGTTACTTCCATTGAAGAGGCTGCACCGTTCTTTGAGTTCCTGACCGGGAACAAGTGTTACTCCATCGAGGTCGTTGAGGACCAGAAAGTTCGTACCGCTTTCTTCAAAGTGGGCGAAGTGAAGATCGAGCTTCTTGAGCCTACGAGCCCGGAGAGCACTATCGCTAAATTTATTGAGAAAAACGGAGGCCGCGGCGGCGTACACCACGTGGCATTCAACGTAGAGAACGTAGCAGAAGCACTTGCTGAATGCGAAGCAGCCGGAATCCAACTGATCGACAAGGCTCCGCGCAAAGGTGCAGAGAACCTGATGATCGCTTTCCTGCATCCGAAGAGCACCAAGGGCGTTTTGACCGAGCTCTGCCAGCAGCCTAAGTAATTGATAATTGACAATTGATAATTGAAAATTATGGATCAAGCTAAATTAGACAGATTAGTAGAAAACCGCGAGAAGGCGATGGCCGGAGGCGGTGAAGCAGCCGTTGAGAAACATCATGCCAAGGGCTCTTATACCGCCCGTGAGCGCATCAACATGCTGCTCGACGAGGGTTCGTTTGAGGAAGTGAACATGTTCCTGACCCACCGCTGCCATGATTTCGGCATGGAGAAGAAAGTGTTCCTGGGCGACGGCGTAGCTGTCGGTTCGGGTACTATTGACGGCCGTCTGGTATTCGTCTTTGCACAAGACGCTACCGTCATCGGCGGTTCGCTGAGCGAGACGATGGCTCAGAAGATATGCAACGTGATGGACCAGGCAATGAAACTCGGTGCCCCGATTATCGGTCTGAACGACTCCGGCGGCGCTCGTATTCAAGAAGGCGCATGTGCCCTTGCCGGCTATGCCGAGATCTTCGAGCGTAACATCCTCGCTTCCGGCGTAGTGCCGCAGATCAGTGTTATCTTCGGTCCGTGCGCGGGTGGAGCAGTGTACAGCCCGGCTCTGACGGACTTCATCATGATGACCGAGCAGAACAGTTATATGTTCATCACCGGTCCGAAAGTAGTCAAATCCGTAACAGGCGAGGACGTGACCGTAGAGCAACTCGGCGGCGCAAAGATCCACGCTACCAAATCGGGTGTGACCCATTTCGTAGCAGCAACGGAGGAAGAGGCGCTGGCTGAAGTACGCCGTCTCGTTTCTTTCATTCCGCAGAACAACATGGAGGAAGCTCCGCTGGTAGAGTGCACCGATGATATAACCCGCGTGGACGACAACCTGAACGACATCGTTCCGGCAGATCCGAACAAACCGTACGACATGCACGAGATCATCAACACCATCGTAGACAATGGTGATTTCATGGAGGTTCACAAGGACTTCGCCAAGAATGTGATCTGCGGTTTCGCGCGTTTCAACGGCCGTTCTACCGGTATCATCGCTAACCAGCCGAGCTGGCTGGCAGGTGTGCTTGATTGCGACGCAAGCCGCAAAGCCGCACGTTTCGTACGTTTCTGCGACGCATTCAATATCCAGATTCTGACCCTCGTAGATGTTCCGGGCTTCCTTTGCGGAACCGGACAAGAGTACGCAGGTATCATTGATCACGGAGCAAAACTGATGTTTGCATACGGCGAAGCAACCGTGCCAAAGGTGACTATCACTGTTCGCAAATCCTACGGCGGAAGCCATATCGTAATGAGTTGCAAGCAACTCCGCGGCGACATGTGCTACGCATGGCCGAACGCTGAGATCGCCGTAATGGGTGCAAGCGGTGCAGTAGGTGTCCTCCAGGCAAAAGCCATCAAGGCAATTGAGGATCCGGAAGAGAAGAAGAAATTCATTGCCGAGAAAGAGGCAGAGTACAAAGACCTCTTCGCTTCTCCATATCAGGCAGCCAACCGCGGATACATCGACGACGTGATCGAGCCGCGCTACACCCGTAGCCGTATCATCCGTGCGTTCGAGATGCTCCAGACAAAGCGCCTGACAAATCCGCTGAAGAAACACTCTAATATACCGCTGTAATTATGATACTTTTAGCAGTAACAGCAGAGACATGGATAGTAACCGGCTTGGGCTTTGGTATCGTGCTGGCGTTGCTTTTCTGCTTGGTTTATATCCTCCAGTTCTTTGGATGGGTCATGCAGAAAGCCACCGCTCCGCGCGCGCCAAAGGCCGAGAAACCGGTAGAAAAGCCGGCTCAGAAAGCTGCAGGCGAACCTACAGAAGGAGAGAAGGCTGCTATCGCCATGGCAATCTCTGAGGCAAGCAATGATGATGTCGTTGCTATCGCTTATGCGCTCTATCTCGCGCAAAACAAAAAACATGATATTCCTACGGCTATGATCTCGCTTCATAAACACGAGACGGCATGGAATGAGAAATCAGTAGGAATGAACAATGTCGGTTTTTGAGAAACCGAATTTGAAAATTAACAATTTTATGAAAGAATTCACATTTAAAATCAATGGCGCAGAGTACAAATGCGCAGTAGAAGAAGTAGAAGCCGGCAAAACGAACGTAACCGTTAACGGCAAAGTATATGAAGTAGAAACAGAAGTTCCTGCCAAACCCGCTGCAGCTCCGAAACCCGCAGCCGCTCCGGCAGCCAAACCTGCAGCAGCTCCCGCAGCACCAGCTGCACCGAAAGCTGAAGCTCCGAAACCGGCAGCTCCTGTTGCAGGCGGCTTGCAAGTGAAGAGCCCGCTGCCCGGTTCTGTAATCAAAGTGCTTGTTTCCGAGGGTCAGGCAGTCAAGAAAGGCGACACGCTTCTGACACTCGAATCAATGAAAATGGAGAACGCTATCATGGCAGAGCAGGACGGTACCGTTAAACAGATTGCTGTTACTCCGGGCCAGAATGTAATGCAGGACGACCTCCTCGTTGTACTTGGATAATCTAGTCAACTAGTCTTCTAGTCAACTATCAAACAAACATTTTATGGACATTATTGAGTTTTTTCAAGGCATGGGATTCATGCAGATGACCTGGCAGCAAGGCGTAATGCTCTTGGTGTCGTTCTTCCTGCTATACCTTGCTATTCATAAGAAATACGAGCCGTTGCTCTTGCTGCCGATAGCCTTCGGTATGCTGCTAACCAACTTGCCGGGAGCAGGAATGTTCCATGACGAGTTATGGACAGCATTCCTGGATCCTAACAGCCCGGCTTACCACTCGTATGGCGCGATCCTCAAAGGAGCCGGACTGCTGGATGTGCTTTATATCGGCGTCAAAGCCGGTGTCTATCCCTGTCTGATCTTCATCGGAGTAGGAGCCATGACGGATTTCGGTCCGCTGATTGCAAACCCGAAATCGCTTATCTTGGGTGCTGCCGCGCAAATAGGTATCTTCGTTACGTTCCTTTGCGCGAACTGGATGGGCTTCACCCCCGCGGAGGCAGGCTCTATCGGTATCATCGGCGGAGCAGACGGACCTACGTCTATCTTCCTGACTTCCAAACTGGCGCCGCATCTCTTGGGCCCGATCGCTATCGCTGCATATAGTTATATGGCACTGGTACCGGTTATCCAGCCGCCTATCATGCGCGCACTTACCACCAAGAAAGAACGTGCTATCAAGATGGGTCAGCTTCGTCCGGTTTCCAAGACAGAGAAGATTGTCTTCCCGATCATCATTACTGCTATCGTGGCTCTTATCCTGCCGGATGCTGCACCGCTGATCGGATGTCTGATGCTCGGTAACCTGATGAAAGAGTGCGGAGTAGTGGAACGTCTGTCCAAGACGGCGCAGAACGAGTTGATGAACATTGTTGTCATCTTCCTCGGACTTTCTGTGGGTGCAACGGCTACAGCCGGCAGCTTCCTTACGCTTAAGACTCTGGGTATCCTCACGATGGGTATTGTTGCCTTCGGTCTGGGTACCGCCGGCGGTGTGCTGCTGGCTAAGTTCATGAACCTCTTCCTCAAGAACAAGATCAATCCGTTGATCGGTTCTGCCGGAGTGTCTGCAGTTCCTATGGCTGCGCGTGTCAGCCAGACCGTGGGCCAGGAGGAAAACCCGTCTAACTTCCTGCTCATGCATGCCATGGGACCGAACGTAGCCGGTGTTATCGGTTCTGCTGTAGCTGCCGGAGTGCTCCTGACGATGCTTGGTTAATTCGTAATTCGTAATTTTAAATTCGTAATTTCGAATGTCCAACCGACAAATAGGAACAATAGTATTGGTAATAGCCATGTTAATCGTGGCTATTTCCGTATTATTTACCAACAACTTGGCCCGTTCGCTCCAGGAAGAGGAGCAGAAAAACATGGCCATCTGGGCTGATGCTACACGACAACTAATCTTTGCGGACGACGACGCGGATATAGATTTCGTCAGTTCTATCATAGAGAAGAACACCACAATACCTGTCTATATCTGCGACGCAGAAGGAAAAGTGCTCGCGAGCAGAAATGTACCGGAAGGCAAAAGCGGAGTAGGGGAACATGGTCCTATAGAACTGAAGATAGACGAATCTACCACTCAGTATATCTATTGGGACGACAGCAGTTTGCTTACTAATCTGCGATATGTGCCATATGTCCAGTTCACATTGATATTTATCTTTATTGCCATTGCCGTGATAACTATGTTAACCGGCCAACGGAGTGAAGAGAACCGCTTGTGGGTAGGACTGAGCAAAGAGACAGCTCACCAGTTAGGTACGCCTATCTCTTCGCTTAATGCGTGGCAGCAACTGCTTGCTGAAACCTATCCGAACGATGAGTATGTACCTCAGATGAAGCGGGATATAGAACGTCTGCAGATGATAGCGGACCGCTTCCAGAAAATCGGCAGCGAACCAGATCTGCAACTGGAAGACTTGGTGCCCGTCGTGCAAAATGCAGTCTCCTATATGCGTGCACGCGTCAGCAGCCGCATACAAATAGATGACAAAGCGCTGACGGGGGCGGAACGGCAAGTAATGGTAAATGCTCCTCTGATGCAATGGGTGGTAGAAAATCTGTTGAAGAACGCAGTGGATGCTATCTCCGGAGAAGGGAAAATAGTATTGCAGCTGCATGAAAACGAACATGAGCTGATGTTGGATGTATCGGATACGGGAAAAGGTATTGAAAAGAAAACCCAGCATCGGATATTCGAGCCGGGTTTCACATCAAAAGACCGTGGATGGGGGTTAGGCCTTCCACTCGCCAAACGTATCATCGAGCAGTACCATGGAGGAAAACTCCTCCTTAAACAAAGCCAGATCGGCGTAGGTACTACTTTCCGTATCGTTCTTAAAAAGCCCGAAAACAGTTGAGCCGCTACCGCTCATACATGCATAAAAAGCGCCTGCGTCCAGCAGACGCTTTTTTATATATCCTATAACAGGATGCTTTGGAAAGACTGTTTCTTCAAAATCATTGATGAAAGGACCGCTTCCGCTGATAGAGCGAAGACCTCTATTCTGACAGAAGAATGATTTGATTTGTCCTGCCGCTTCCGGGTGCGTCGTAATACCGGAGTATGCTTCGCGTGTACTGACACCTTCTTCCGGCTTGACCAAAACAATCCGTATGCCATTCAAATCCAAATCAACAGGTGTTAACTTGTCTCCGATACCTTCGGCATAACAGGGAGTGTTATAGATAAAGAACGGACAATCCGCTCCTAAAGGTTTCACTTCCTCTGCCAGCTGCTCCTTGGATAGTCCCAACCCAAACAATTCGTTCAGCGCAACAGCCATGTGTGCCGCATCGCTGCTTCCGCCTCCAAGACCGGCACCGAAGGGGATATTCTTTCTAAACCGAACAGATACATTTCCTATCTGAGGATATCTGGCTGCCATCAGCCGATAACAACGGATGATCAGGTTGTCATCCGCAGGACAATCTACAGTAATTCCTTCCTGGGTAAAAGAGAAACGGTCGGAAACTTCTACTTCCAACTCATCATGGAGCGCATAAACAGGCACAAAGATGGTTTCCAAGTCATGATAACCATCTTTGCGCTTGTGAATGACACGAAGCCCTAAATTAATTTTGCAATTAGGATAGAGTAGCATCAATAATGTTCTTTTAAAAACGAAAACAGTCGTCATCGCGACGCCTGTTTTTCTAAGGTATTAGTCTGTTTATTTAAGGTACAAAAAAGATTGGTCTACTTATAGGATTTATGTTCTTTTCTTAAATCCGGTGCAAAGGTACTGCTTTTTTTTCATATGACCAAATTTTTTTTTATGTTATTTAGCATGTTTTGCAAAATTGACTTTACAAAATGCCTATTTTCGCTCCAATTCGATCACTTCGAGGTCATTTATCTTGCTTCCGTCTATAGTAAAACGCAATAATGTCTGGCACGGTTGCCATCCTTGTTTGCCTGCAGCTCCCGGGTTCATGGTCAGAAACTTGAACTGGGAATCATACTGAACTTTTAATATATGGCTATGTCCGCATACAAAAAGATCAATGCGTTGATTCGGATCGTCATAATGCTCTACGGCTTTCCGGAAGATAGGAATCAGCCAAGGATTGTATTTCCCCGGATAGCCGCCGATATGCGTCATCAGCACATTCACATCCTCCACGCGAAAGCGGTAAAATTCGGAGAGAGTATATCGCACATCACCGCTGTCCATATTCCCGAAAACAGCGCGAGTAGGTTTGAATTCACGTAAACGTCTTAACACTTCGTCCGAACCGATATCGCCTGCGTGCCATATCTCATCTACATCCTTGAAATGCTCCAATACGCGTTTGTCGAGCAATCCATGAGTATCAGACAAAAGACCTATTCTTGTCATCTTATATTTGTGGTATATAACCGGTTATTTACTTTCTCGTAATCCGGTCTATAGAAATTATAGCGGCTATGATAAATATCAAGGCAACAGATACAAAGAAAACAACATCCCGTAAGTCCAACACTCCGCGGGAAAGAGAAGAGTAGTGGTCTTGGAACAGAACCCAATAAAACACGAAACAGGATAGTGCTCCGCTGATGAAGCATACAATCTGGCTTTTGCTGAATGTGGCGCATAACAGACCGATAGCCATGAATGTACCGCTGAGAAGAATCAGTCCGATAAATGACCCCATAAAAGCTCCGCTATCCAGGTTTCCTATCGGTTCAGCCATGTATGCAACTACAAAATAATGAACGAAACAGGGTAGCAGACCTATCAGCACCAATGTCCATGCCGCAAAATATTTGCTGAGCATGATCCGTGACAGCGAAACCGGTTTGGTCCGTATCAGATCCCATATCCCCGATTGACGTTCCTCCGATAATAGCCGCATCGTTAATGCCGGACAGAGCAGCATGAACAGCCACGGGCTGAGTTGAAAAAGCCCGTCCACCTGGGCGTATCCCGAATCAATGATATTCCATTGACCGGGAATGACCCAGAGGAAAAGACTGATTGCCAACAGATACAATCCTATGACAATATACGCTATCGGTGTCGAGAAATAATATGTAAGTTCCTTGCGGTACATTGAGCCATTTGGCCATTTGCCATTTTAGTGTTTTACTTCGATATCCTTGCTGACAGGTGTTTTGGGGAAGAATATCCAGAAGAGGATAGCTACTACCAAAGCAAAGCCTGCAAAGATATACCATGCTTCTTTCCATCCGTTCCAAACAGCAAGCGGACCTTGAGCCGTTACGCTCTCAGCGTAAACCAGTTTGTTGACAATAGCCTGGGCAGAGAGCGTACCGATAGTAGCACCCAATCCGTTGGTCATCATCATAAACAGACCTTGCGCCGACGAGCGTTGAGCCGGCTCTGTCTCCTGGTCTACATAAAGGGCTCCGGATATATTGAAGAAATCAAAGGCAAAGCCGTATACGATACAACTCAGCACAAAGAGGATGACACCGGGGAATCCGGGATTGCCGGCACCGAAGAAACTGAAACGGAATACCCAGGCAAACATAGCCATAAGCATCACATTCTTGATTCCGAATCTCTTCAGGAAGAAAGGAATAGCCAGAATACACAAAGCTTCACAAATCTGGGAAATGGAAATCAGAATATTGGCATGCTGCACTCCGAAAGTGCTGGCAAATTCTTCTATCGCGCCAAATGAAGTGATGAACGGGTTCGCATATGAGTTAGTCACTTGAAGGCACATACCCAGCATCATGGAGAAGATGAAGAACAACGCCATCTTCTTTTGCTTAAAGAGCGTGAAAGCCTTTAATCCCAGTGCCTCAACCAGATCCACATTGCCTTCCGCTTTCTTGATCTCGCATGCCGGCAGGGTAAGCGAGTATGCAGCCAGAAGGAGTGAGAGACCGCCGCTGACTACAAACTGCCATGGCGTAGCCTGAAAACCGAGCAGGTCAATACACCACATAGTAGCAATAAATCCTACTGTACCGAACACACGGATAGGCGGAAAATCTTTCACCGTATCCATGTTCGCTTTTACCAGCGCATTGAAGGCAACGGAATTGGTTAACGCTATTGTAGGCATAAAGAATGCTACAGAGATTGTGTATAACGAGAATAGGGTAGCAAAATGAACGTCTGCTGCGGTGTATGCGTATAAGCCGGCTGCGCCCATAAATATTCCGGCTAATGCGTGACAAAGACTAAGTGCTTTTTGCGCAGGAAGCCAGCGATCCGCCACAATTCCCATCAGGGCAGGCATGAACAGACTGACAACACCCTGAATGGAATAGAACCATCCGATGTTATTTGCCATACCATGCGTAGCAAGGTATGTACCCATAGAGGTTAAGTACGCGCCCCAGACAGCGAACTCTAAAAAGTTCATCACAATGAGGCGAATTTGAAGTGATCTGTTTTTCATAATATATGTTGTTTTTAAATTACGGTGTGTAGCGGCTAAAACTCCGATGTAAAATGGAACGTAATATGCTTGTAGTCCTGCTGCGCCATGGAGAGCACATAGGCACTATCCGCCATGAACACGTCGCGTCCTTCCTTATCGGTAGCCATATATTGCGCTTTGCGTTTTTTGAACATATCCAGTTCCGCAGCATCATCGCTCTCGATCCAGCAGGCTTTATACATCTGGAGCGGTGTCCAGCGACACTTGGCTTGATACTCGTGTTCCAGACGGTATTGGATGACTTCAAACTGCAATTGACCGACAGTTCCGATAATCTTTCTACCGTTCAGTTGGCTGACAAACAACTGCGCCACTCCTTCGTCCATCAACTGATTAATACCTTTCTCTAACTGCTTTTGCTTCATTGGATCGGCATTATCGATATATTTGAACATCTCGGGTGAAAAAGAAGGCAAGCCTTTGAAATGCAGTAATTCGCCGCTGGTGAGTGTGTCGCCAATCTTGAAATTACCGGTATCCGGCAGACCTACTATATCACCTGCAAAGGCTTCATCAACCGTTTCTTTCTTCTGGGCCATGAAGCAGGTAGGAGCGGCAAACCGCATCTGTTGGTTCTTGCGCACGTGATAATAATAGGTGTTGCGTAGGAATTTGCCGCTGCATATCTTAAAGAAAGCAATACAGGAACGATGGTTCGGGTCCATGTTTGCATGGATCTTGAAGCAAAACGCAGTAAACTTGTCTTCCATCGGTTCTACCGTCCGTTCTTCAGATACAACGGGACGCGGAGAAGGCGCGTTCACAACAAAGAAATCCAATAATTCCTGTACTCCGATGGTTTTGTATGCCGACCCGAAAAAGACCGGCGCCAGCTCGCCACGAAGGTATGCTTCTTTGTCAAATTCAGGATATACACCATCCACCATTTCTAAATCTTCCGCCAACTTTCCGGTAATATCCAACGGGCGGTTATTGAGTGCGAATACGGACTCGAATTTCAAACCTTGCCCATTCGCCCATGTTAAAGGAGTGACATGTATCTGCAACTCGCGTTCTACCTCATCCATCAGATCGAAAGGATCCTTTCCCTCACGGTCCATCTTATTCATGAAGACCATAACAGGAGTCTTCCGCATACGGCATACTTCCATCAAACGTCTCGTTTGAGTCTCTACGCCCTTTGCGCTGTCGATCACGACAATCGCGCTATCCACTGCGGTCAGCGTACGGAATGTATCTTCAGCAAAATCCTGGTGACCGGGGGTATCAAGAATGTTGATATGATAGTCGTTATAATCGAATCCCATGACAGAAGTTGCCACGGATATACCACGTTGTTTCTCTATCTCCATCCAGTCCGAGGTGGCTGTTTTGCGAATCTTATTCGACTTAACCGCTCCGGCTACGTGAATCGCTCCTCCGTAAAGGAGGAGTTTCTCGGTTAATGTCGTTTTACCGGCATCCGGGTGTGAGATAATCGCGAATGTGCGACGTCTCAATATCTCTTGTTGATCAGCGGAGGGTAGCATTGAATTTCTCTTCAAATGTGGCCTTCAGGCGGTTCATAACTGCTTCTATCTGGGTGTCTTTGAGGGTGTTCTCGGGATCCTGCAGGATGAATGACAAAGCATAGGATTTCTTTCCTGCCTCCAGGTTCTTACCTTCGTACACGTCAAAGAGGAAGACATGTTTCAGCAACTTGTGTTCAGTCGCAAAAGCGGCTCTTGCCAAATCGGCGAACTCGACGGTTTTGTCAACTAACAAAGCAAAGTCACGTTTTACTTCCGGATACTTTGGCAGATCGTTAATGACGGCTTTGTATTGCTTGTTAAGTTTCAGCAATTGGTTCCATTCCAGGTCGGCATAATAAACCTCTTGCTCTATATCGAAGCATTTCAATGTCTTTTGATCTACGATACCTATAAATCCTACTGCTTTTCCGTTAGCGGCTTTTAATGTCAGTCCGTCTCTAAACAACTCATTATCAAGCGGTTCTATATTCAGAGTGTCCGGATTGACACCGAGCCGGACAAGGATGTTGTTCACATATGCACGGAGTTGGAAGAAGGAAGTCTTTTCTTCTTTGCGAACCCAACTCTGAGCGGTTTTGTTGCCGGTTAGCCACAATCCGAGATGCGGTTCTTCTGTGTACGCACGCAGCGGATTCTCGTCGTTTCCTTCTCTTACGGAAGCACTGTAGTGGTAACAATTGCCGTACTCGTAGAACATGAGATCGCTGTTACGTCTGTTGACGTTGCGGGCAATGGATTCCAATCCGCCGAAGAGTAGGGTTTGACGAAGAACACCCAGATCCTGACTAAGCGGATTCATGATTTTCACGCATTTAGCCAATGGTAGTTGTTCCAACGGCTCGTAATAGGATACTTTTGTAAGCGAGTTATTGAGAATCTCATTGAATCCTTGTGCCGTCAATTGTTCCGCTATGCGGCGGCGCAACAGTTCCGGATTCGGTTTCGGGCTATACGCCAAACTGGTATTCAGTTTTTCCGGGAACTCCACGTTGTCATATCCGTATATACGTAGTATATCTTCAACAACGTCGCATTCACGTTGTACATCTACGCGATAGCGCGGTACAGCCAACTGCCATACTTCGCCTTTCTTCTCTTTAATCTCTATCTCAAGCGCGTCCAGAATAGTCTCAATAGTGTCTTCACCGATATTTTTTCCTATCAGCGAGTAAACACGTTGAATATCAATCGTTACAGGCCATGGGTCAAAAGCTGTTTGTCCATTGTCCGAAACCTCCATCGCTACCTGTCCTCCTGCTACTTCCTGAATCAGCAATGCCGCGCGTTTGAGCACATACATTGTGTTGTTCGGGTCGCAGCCGCGCTCATAACGGAAAGAGGCATCGGTCTGCAACTGGTGGCGGCGGCTGGTCTTACGGATGGTAACAGGATCAAAATAAGCACTCTCGAGGAACACATTTTTCGTTTTCTCGGTCACGCCGCTCTCCAAGCCACCGAATACACCGGCAATACACATCGCCTCTTCTGCGTTTGCAATCATCAGATCCCGCTCGTTCATCTCACGTTCAACGCCATCCAAAGTAGTGAATTTCTCTCCCTGTTTTGCGTAGCGCACATGAATGGCGTTTCCTTTGATCTTATCGGCATCGAAAGCATGCAGTGCCTGACCGCATTCGTGGAGCACGAAATTGGTGACATCCACCACGTTGTTAATTGGGCGCAAACCGATAGCCGACAAACTGTTTTTTAACCATTCCGGGCTTTCTTTGATTTCTACGCCTTTGATGCTGACTCCTGTGTAGCGAGGGCATGCTTCCGGCGCGTCAATGTTGACGGATATAGGCAATTCGTGATTGTCAATCCGGAAAGCCTCTACGGACGGTTTCGTCAATGCGATATCTTGTCCGTGCGCCTTGTAGTATGCGTACAGATCGCGTGCTACGCCGAAATGCGAAGCAGCATCCGAACGGTTCGGAGTAATATCCATTTCGATGATCGTATCGTTTTCAATATGATAGTATTCCGCCGCTTTCATGCCTACCGGCGTATCGGCAGGCAGCACAATGATTCCGGCATGGTCGGTTCCGACGCCGATCTCATCTTCTGCGCATAGCATTCCATACGAGTCCTCGCCGCGCAACTTGCCTTTTTTGATCGTAAACGATTCCTCTCCGTCGTATAGAACGGTGCCAATAGTGGCGACGATAACTTTCTGTCCGGCCGCTACGTTAGGCGCTCCACAGACGATAGGCAGAGGATCGCCTTCCCCGATATTTACTTTCGTCAGATGTAAATGATCCGAATTAGGGTGGGGTTCGCAACTCAACACTTCGCCGACTACCAGACCTTTCAAACCGCCCTTTATGGTCTCTACGGTTTCAACTGTACCTACCTCAAGACCGATAGATGTCAGAATTTTTGCTACTGTCTCGGCGTCGTCCTGCAACGCAATGTAGCGCTTTAACCAATTGTAAGAAATATTCATATTTTTGCTTATTAGTCCAAATTTCGTACAAAGGTACAACAAATTATGCATACAAACAAATAAGTTTTACTAAAAATGCAAAATAATATTTTTTTTTAGGAAAAACGCGCGCGCACTTGCGTATATTAAAAAAATGTTGTATCTTTGCAGCCTAATTTGGATTGCTATGGCTAAAATCGCATTAATAACAGGTGTTACGGGACAAGACGGAAGTTACTTGTCTGAGTTTTTGCTGGCAAAGGGATATGAGGTTCACGGTATTATACGCCGCAGTTCGGTTGATTATCGTGAACGTATAGCCCATTTGGAGGGGATTCCGCATTTCCATTTGCATTATGCAGACATGAGCGACTCGATGTCGCTTGTGAAACTGGTAGGTAAAGTGCAGCCGGATGAGATATACAATCTGGCGGCACAAAGTCATGTGCAGGTGTCGTTTGATGCACCGGAGTTTACGGCAGATGTGGATGCAGTAGGAGTGCTGCGTATTCTGGAAGCCGTGCGCACAAACCATCTGGAGAAGAGTTGCCGTATATACCAGGCCTCGACAAGCGAGTTGTACGGCAAAGTGGAGGAGGTGCCGCAAAACGAAAACACACCTTTCCATCCGTATAGTCCTTATGCGGTGGCGAAACTGTACGGCTATTGGATCGTCAAAGAATACCGCGAAGCGTACAATATGTTCTGCTGTTCGGGTATTCTCTTCAATCACGAATCGGAACGGCGCGGAGAAACCTTTGTGACTAGAAAGATCACATTGGCGGCGGCACGTATTGCGCAAGGCAAGCAGGAACGGCTGTATCTGGGTAATCTGGATTCTTTGCGCGACTGGGGATATGCCAAGGACTATGTGGAGTGTATGTGGTTGATCTTGCAGCATGACACGCCGGAGGATTTTGTGATTGCAACGGGTGTTCAGCATACCGTTCGTGAGTTTGCTACGCTCGCATTCCACCACGCGGGCATTGAGTTGCGCTGGGAAGGAAAGGGTATAGACGAAAAAGGTATTGTCGAAAGCCTCTCGCCGGCACTCGCCCAAGGAAAAGGAGTGCAGGTCGGCGATGTGGTTGTAGCTGTAAGTCCCGATTTCTATCGTCCTACAGACGTGGTGAACCTGCTTGGAGATCCGTCCAAAGCCAAACGCGAACTGGGGTGGAATCCGCAAAGCACCACGTTTGAGCAACTTGTGGAACTGATGGTTGCTCACGATATGAAAAAGATAGCAGCAGACGATGCGGCGGCTGAGATACGAAAAGTCAATCTCGCTGAATATCTTGAAAAAGGAGTGGATAAGTAATAACTGTATCGAAAGGGTTTATCGATTTACTAACGGCTCATTTAGGACTCATTTACGACTCAATTAAGAGTCAATTACGTATCCCGGTACACCCTATACATAGTATATTATCCCGTGATTTTTAAATGTCAATGATAATATGTTGAAAAACTCGAAAATATATGTAGCAGGCCACCGCGGCATGGTGGGAAGTGCGATTGTGCGTGAACTGCAGAGACAAGGATATACCAATATTATTACCCGTACGCACAAAGAATTGGATCTGTGCCGCCAGGATGCGGTAGAAGCGTTCTTTGAGGCGGAGAAGCCGGAGTATGTTTTTCTGGCTGCAGCCAAAGTGGGAGGCATTGTAGCAAACCAGAATGCGCTGGCGGATTTCATGTACGACAACATGATTCTGGAGATGAACGTCATTCATGCAGCATGGAAGAACGGGTGCAAGAAACTGGAATTCCTTGGCTCAAGTTGTATTTATCCTCGCATGGCGCCACAGCCGATGAAAGAAAGTTGTCTGCTGACGGGTGAGTTGGAGAAGACCAATGAAGCCTACGCGTTGGCGAAGATAAGCGGACTCAAATACTGCGAGTTCCTGAACCGGCAGTACGGAACGGATTATATTTCTGTTATGCCGACGAACCTGTATGGTCCGAATGATAACTATCATCCGGAGCACAGCCATGTCCTGCCTGCATTGATTCGCCGTTTCCATGAGGCGAAAGAGAGTGGGGCGAAGTCTGTGACCTGCTGGGGGACAGGCGCGCCGCTGAGAGAGTTTCTCTATGTGGACGATTTGGCGAACCTCTGCGTATTCCTGATGAATAACTACAGCGGGAATGAAACGGTCAATGCCGGAACGGGCAAGGAGTTGACTATCAAGGCATTGACAGAGCTGGTAGCGAAAGTGATCGGCTATGAAGGAGAAATCTTATGGGATAGTACTCGTCCTGACGGCACGCCGCGCAAACTGCTGGATGTAAGCAAAGCAACGGCTTTAGGTTGGACATACAAGACCGAACTGGAAGACGGAATACGCCTGGCATATAAGGACTTCCTGGAAAACCCGATGCGCGCAGAAAGGTAATCGATGAAAGATTTCAGTCTGGACATATATCGCGAATTGTTGGAGAGACTGCAGAAAGCAGGCTATGAGTTAATTCCCTTTGCGGAGTATTGCAAAGGGAAGAGACCTGATAAATTCGTGATTCTCCGGCACGACGTGGATGCCAAACCGCAGAACAGTTTGCGGACGGCACAGATAGAACACTCCATCGGCGCGCGGGCAACGTATTATTTCCGGACATCGGAGAGCGGGGCATTTTCGCCGGACGCAATCCGTGCTATCGCGTCGCTGGGACATGAAATAGGCTATCATTACGAGGATATGAGTCTCTGCAACGGAGATGTGGAGAAAGCATATGCGCATTTTGAGACGTGGTTGGACTGTTTCCGCAGGTATTATGCGGTGGAGACGATTTGCATGCATGGCGCTCCGACAAGCAAATATGACGGAAAAGACCTTTGGAAAGTCCATGATTACAAGTCGCTTGGTATAATAGGTGAACCGTATATGGATACCGATTTTAGCGATGTGCTGTATCTGACAGACACAGGCCGTTGCTGGGACGGGTACAAAGTGAGTGTCCGGGACAAAATACCGCAATACCAGGAAGAATGGAATACCCGCGGATGGACATGGCATACTACCAAAGAACTGCTTCAAGCCGTTTCCGCAGGTGTGTTGCCTCCGCATGTGATGATAACAACACACCCTCAGCGGTGGACGAACAACAGCGCGGAATGGTGGCAGGAACTGGTTCTGCAGAAGATGAAGAATATAATTAAGAAACTATGGATAAGAAATTGAATTTTGCATTGATCGGTGCAGCGGGATATATAGCTCCGCGGCACATTAAAGCGATTGCGGATACAGGTAACAACCTGTTGGTAGCATATGACAAATTTGACTCGGTAGGGCGTCTGGATAGTTCGTTCCCGGATTGCTCTTTCTACACGGAGAATGAACAGTTCGACCGTTTCTGCTCCAAACAGATGAGGACAGAGAATCCTTTGCATTGGGTTTCAATCTGTACGCCGAACTATACGCACGACGCGTTTATCCGTTACGGTCTCCGTCTGGGATGCGATGTGATCTGCGAGAAACCGCTGGTGCTCAATCCCTATAATATTGACAACTTGTTAGAGCTGGAGAAAGAGACGGGGCACAAGGCTTATACGATTCTGCAACTGCGTCTGCATGACAAGATCCGCGCATTGAAGGAGAAAGTGGAGAAAGGACCTAAAGATAAGATTTATGACGTTGACCTGACTTATATTACCTCTCGCGGTAAATGGTATTACTCCTCATGGAAAGGCGATGTGCATAAATCGGGCGGTAGTGCCACCAACAGCGGCGTGCATTTCTACGACATTCTGCAATGGGGGTTCGGTCCGATGAAGAAGACTATCGTCCATGTGATGAGTTTTGACCGCGTAGCAGGCTATTTGGAGCTGGAAAAAGCCCGTGTGCGTTACTTCCTGAGTATCAACGCAGAATGTCTTCCGGCTAATGCCGTACAAGGCGAGAAACGGACCTACCGTACGCTGAATATAGACGGTGAGGAATTTGAGTTCTCAGCCGGATTTACGGAGTTGCATACCGAGAGTTACAAACAGATTCTCTCCGGCAACGGTTTCCGCATTGCGGAAGCACGTCCGTGTATTGAGACAGTGGCTCAAATCCGCCATTCGGAACCAATAGGTTTGGTAGGCGACTATCATCCTCTGGCTAAGTTACCTCTTGCCAAACACCCATTCGGATGGGATGAGAAGAGGTAATGAGAGCAATAACAGTTCCGCTACAGGAATAAAGAATAATGACAAAAATGAATATGCATAAAACAACATATTTATTATTTCTGACTCTAACTTGTATATGGTTGTCTTCGTGCGTTACAGCCCGGAAAGTGAACTATATGCAAGAGCCGGACAAGTATATTCCGCACTATGCCGACACGCTCAGTTTCGAGGATTACGAGCTGCGAATCGGCGACCGGCTGTATGTGTACGTCTATTCGCTGGATGAAAAAGTGACGGCTATGTATAATGCCGGCGGCTCTAATGCCTCTACCATGCGCCATCAGATGAACGGAAGCAGCGGCGGTTCGTACGACCTCTACACCTATTTGATAGACGATGACGGAAACATTGATTTTCCGACAATAGGTAAAGTGAATGTGCGTGGAATGACAACACGTGAGGTAAAACACAAACTGGAAGAGGAATTAGGTGCACTGCTCAAAGAAATTCCGGGATATAGCACCGTCTCCGTGGAAGTCAATATCGTAAACCGTTCGTTCTCGATCATTGGAGCGCAAAGCGGACGATATATGATCAACAAGGAGAAGATGACTATCTTTGAGGCTTTGGCCATGGCAGGAGACCTGAATGAGTTCAACAGCAGAAAAGAGATCAAACTGGTGCGCGAGAAAGAAGGAGTAACCACTATCAAGACTTTTGACGCACGTTCCAAAGATCTGGTCAATTCGGAATACTATTATATTGAGCCGAACGATATCATCTATATCCGACAAATCCCTGGTTATAGTTTCGGTATCAATTCCGCCTCTACAGTTCTTGGCGTAACAGCAACCACTATATCTTTCGGAGTATTGATCTATACGATTGTTCAGACAGGTATCAACCATGTCAAGAAGTATTACGGCGGAGGCTCCAATAGTGGCGGATCCAATGGTATGCCGGCGAAAGGAGGTGCCCAATGAAAAAGATTTATCTGATATTGCTTGCCCTCACTGCGGTATTGATGTCAAGCTGCTACAGCCACAAATCTATCGGTTACCTGCAAGAGCCGACGAAGAGCAACAAACTGCCGGTATATGACAGTGTGAGTTATGAACCATACCGAATCCGTGTCAATGACGAGATCATTTACCGCCTGATAACATTAGACGAAACAATGAGTAAGATGTTGGGTGCCAATAATATGGCTACCAGCGGTCAGTATGCCAATTCCTACCGCGTTTATTCGGACGGAACGATAGATATTCCTTTCCTTAAACCGATCAAGGTTTTGGGACTGACGGAAGCCGAAGCACAGGATACACTGCGTGCGGCATTCCGCGAGATTATTCCTGACGCGGATGTTAAGTTGGCACTGTATAACAAGTATTTCTCCGTCATAGGAGACGCAAATGCCGGTAGATATTTTATATATAAGGAGAAAATGAATATCTTCCAGGCCTTAGCCATGACAGGTGATGTGATGAATAGCGGCGACCGCAGACATATCCGTATCATCCGTCCGCGAGACGGAGGACAAGAGCCCGAGATATTGGAGTTCGATATGCGTACCAACAGCATCATTGATTCGAAATACTATTATGTTTATCCGAACGATGTCATCTATGTTGCACGTACGAAAGACAGTTTCTACAAGGTACCGACATACACCGGTTTCCTGGGACTGATCACAAGCAGCGTGGCATTGTTGACAACCGTTTTGAATTACGTAGCATTCCTGTATAAATAAAGACTATGAGCACAAATAATCCATATTACACTCCGGGAGGAAATAGCCAATATTATGCCCCGGGAGGCAACAATTATTACATGCCGGGCGGCAACCAGCAGTATTATCAGGCAGACCCGCAACAGCAACAAGGAGGCGATGATGAAGAGAGTTCAATGAACTTTAACCCCATCGAGTGGATCTTCACCTTCCTTCATTATTGGTATCTGTTCGTGATAGCCCTTGTGATTGCATTAGGTCTGGCTATGCTGAAAAACAGAAGGTGGATCCCGACGTATTATTCCCAGGGTACTATTGTCATTAAGGAAAGCGGCACGTACGGAGGTTCTGCTTCTGCGCTGATGAGCGGTTTCGGTGTGGATGCCGGATACAAGAATGTGAACAACCAGATGATTATGCTGGGTTCGTACGACTTGATGAGCCGAGTTGTTGATTCGTTGCCGTTCCTGAATGTGGAGTATATCACGCAAGGACGCTTCAAGACACGCCAACTCTACCGTCAGACTCCTATTATTGTTGAGTTCACGCGGCTTGATCCTCGTGCCTATGGCATATTATATCAGGTTAATTTCGAAAACGACGGCACGCTGCGCATCGCTTCTACAGATGAAGATACACCGCTTGACTTGCGCGCCCGCTACGGCGAGGCTGTCAGTTGTCCGCTGTTTGATATTACTATCTGGCCGACGGAACTAATGGTCAATTCAGGAAAGATTTATTTCCGTTTCAGGACTCATGAATCCCTTGTGGATGAGTTTATGAGCCGCCTGCAGCTTTCTTTCGTCACAGAGGGATCGACGGTTCTTGCGCTTTCTCTTACGAGCGAGACACCGCAACGGGATTGCGAGTTTATAGACGAACTGGCCAAGATATATCTGCTGCAAAACCTGGAGCAGAAGAATGAAGTGGCAGAGAACTCTATCCGTTTTATCAACGAGCAACTCAAGACCCTGCAGTCTTCTCTACAGGTAAGCGAGGGCGCTATGACTGATTTCCGTCAGGAGAACAAATTTGTTGATGTCAACTCCTATGCCGGTCAGTTGATGGGACGTATTGCGGCATACGACCAGCAGTCGATGGAACTCCGTCTGCGTGAGACTTATTTCGATTACCTGATTAAATATATCCATGAGAATATAGACAAGGATGCCGTCATAGCTCCTACTACGATGGGTGTGAACGAGCCTATGCTGATGGGTCTTGTGCAACAACTGAACGACTTGCGTATCCAACGCGGCGAGTTGACGGAGAAAAACGTCTATTACGCCAAATACACAAAGGATATCGAGAATGTAAAGACCGCGATAGAGGAGGTAGTGACCTCCATGCGTGCATCCCTTGAGATAGAGAAGGCGGATCTGGCAAACAGATACAGCGAGGTGGAGAAATCCATAAAACAGCTGCCGCAGAAAGAATTGCAGATGGTGGCCATCGAGCGTAATTACCGTATTGACGATAACTACTACACGTTCTTCCTTCAGAAGAGAGCAGAAGCCGAGATTCAAAAAGCCTCCAACACGCCTGATAACTCAATTATGGACAAGGCGCGTACGACCGCTATCATGAATGCCAAGGCTAAATCGAAGACCACCTCTACGTATCTCATAATCGGTTTCCTGATTCCGATGGTTTTGATCATTCTGAGCGAACTGCTTAACAACAAAATCCGTTCGCCTAAAGATGTGGTCAAACTGAAGATGTTCCGTCTAATAGGAACGCTTCGTCATGCCAAGAGCCAGAACCCGACTTTGGTACGCGCTTCACCCCGGTCCAGTTATGCGGAAATGCTCCGTGCTATCCGTACACGTGTGGAGTTTGTCCTTCGACGCAAGGATAAGATGGTTATTTGTATCACATCCACGGAGTCCGGTGACGGTAAAACATTCCTTTCTACCAACCTGGCTGCGCTGTATGCCATGACCGGTAAAAAAGTGCTGCTGGTTGATCTTGACTTACGCAAACCGAATATCCACACCAAGTTGGGCTTGGAGAATAGTGTAGGTGTGTCGAATTACCTGATCGGCGATTGCGAGGAGGAAGATATTTATGTACGTAATACACCATTCGGCTTTGACTTTATCCGTGCAGGTACTATTCCTCCTAACCCCGGTGAGTTGGTTCACTCCGACAAACTGGTAGAAGCCATCCGGAAGGCTCGTGAAAATTACGACTATATAATCATGGATACATCGCCTATCGGTCTTGTTCCGGATGCATATGCAGTGATTGAACAAAGCGATATGTGCTTGTATGTTATCCGCTGTATGCAGACTAACAAGTCTTTCTGCAAGCAGACTCTGGAGCAGATGCAAGAAGTAGTTGAAAATCCGGAAAAAATCCAACTCATTCTCTCTGATATACCTACAGAGGGACGTCATTCCTACGGCTCGGGTTATGGTTACGGCTACGGTGGCTATGGAGGTTACGGATACGGCCACTTCGGCTACGGCGGCTACGGAGGTTATGGATATGGTTATGGTAGTAATAACGGCCGGTCCAAACGCTACGGGAAACTGTACGGAAAGATCTACGGTGCTTTAGTTAAGGACGACAAAGCTTATCGCTCCTACTACTATTATCATCATGATGAAGACGACGAAGAGTCGCAGTCCGGTAGTGAGAATAAAGATTAAAAACGGGAAGGGATGCAGAAATGCATCCTTTCTTTAGTAACGGGGTGCAGGAACTCCATCTCTGCAGCATGAAGCATAAGCCGCTCTGCCGGCTTTCCTCCATACAGCCGGTCACCGATAATTGGAGCATCCAATCCATCCGGATGAGAGGAATGAACACGCAGTTGGTGGGTTCGTCCGGTTAGAGGAAAGAAATCTACCAGAACAGAACCGTCCTCCCGATACTCACGGATGGTATATCTTGTGAGAGCCGTTTTTCCGTGCTCTCTGTCCACCATCTGGCGCGGGCGATCGTAAGGATTAGGGAGAAGAGGAAGAGAGATCAGACCCTCAGTCGGCATAACGTTGATATTTTCTCCCGTAATAAGTGCTTCGTATCGTTTTTGGATGTCCCTGCGCTGGAAATATGCTTGTAAGGTTTTGTACATCTCCGGTGTCTTCGCCAAAACGAGCAAACCGCTTGTGTCTTGATCCAAGCGATGTACAGGCTGAATGTCTGCTGAATGTCCCTTCAGTAAAAGTGCGTCTATGACGGATAACTGACCGTTTTTGCCGGGAACAGAGAGTAAACCGGCTGGCTTGTTGACTACGATAAGATACGTATCCTCGTAGATTATTTCTACTTCACGGCACAAATGCTCCGATGCTGTTTGCTCAGGGGAAGTTATCTCTATGCCTTGCAACATATGCCGTAAGATAGGCACGCATCGGCTTGAGCATGGGGTGTAAAAGGTACCTTCCCGTCGGAGTTCGTTTTGAGGCATCGCGCCGACCCAGAATTCAGCCAGTGCAACAGGTGTTAAACCATGCAGAAAAGCATACTGCAGCAGTTTTGGCGCACAGCATTCTCCGGCTCCGGAAGGAGGTAGTTTTTCTGTAGATAACCTTGTCTTATTGCCGGAAACATACCATTCTTCCGGGGAGATAATGGGTTTCTCGTTCCGGAATATCTCCAGTAAGTTTTTTGTCTCCCCAAGACCGTTAGTGAGTCTGTAATTGGCAAACAGGAGGCGTTGCAGACGTTGTGATTCCTCTCGCGAAGTACCGATGGGCATGGCGGCGCATTCATAAACTGGAGGAACGAATCCGTCATTATAATAAGAGCCGTCCAGTTGTGCAGAAAAGGCAGCTATGTATCCTCCGCTATGCACCAGCACACCAAACATCTTGCCACACCGATGCAACTCGCTATCAGGTGTTGCGAGCATGTATGCGTGTACTTTTTGGATAATATCCTGTGCTGCTTTTTGAGCAGCAGGATGGGGTGGTAGTGCAAAAGGTGAATACATAGTGCGTCAAAAAAATCGAGTGCAAAAATACAAAAAAATTTGTATATATGCAAAAATTGTTGTAATTTTGTGCCCGATTATGCAATTAGCTTTCGATAACGATAAATATATTCGCATCCAATCGGAGCATATCCGTGAGCGAATAGCACAGTTTGGCAACAAACTGTATCTTGAGTTGGGCGGCAAGTTGTTTGACGACATGCACGCAAGTCGAGTACTGCCCGGATTTATGCCGGATAGCAAGTTACGGATGTTGACCCAACTGCGTGACTCACTAGAGATACTGATTGTACTCTCTGCCGAAGATATTGAGCGAAACAAAGTGCGTCAGGACTTGGGTATTACGTATGACGAGGACGTACTGCGTCTCCGGGAGGAGTTTATGAACAGAGGATTTATGGTGTCCTCGGTAGTAATTACCCATTATTCGGGTCAACGGTCCGCCGATGCATACCGTCAGCGGCTGGAACGCAAAGGAATACGGGTATATTATCACTATATCATCGAGGGTTATCCCCACAATGTAGATTTGATTGCGAGCGATGAAGGCTTCGGAAGGAACGACTATATAGAGACTAGCCGTCCCTTGGTGGTCGTTACGGCTCCGGGTCCCGGAAGCGGCAAGATGGCCGTCTGTCTAAGCCAACTCTATAACGAACAGAAGCACGGTTGCGAAGCCGGTTATGCCAAGTTTGAAACATTCCCGGTATGGAATCTGCCTCTGAAACATCCGCTGAACGTAGCTTATGAGGCTGCAACAGCTGATATCCAGGATGTGAACATGCTGGATCCATTTCATCTTGAAGCCTACGGCAAGACGGCTGTAAACTATAACCGCGACATTGAGATATTCCCGGTATTGGATGCGTTATTCACGTCTATCTACGGCGAGAGCCCGTATAAGTCCCCGACGGATATGGGAGTGAATATGGTAGGGTTCTGCATCAGTGACGATGAAGCAGTACGCGAAGCAAGCAAGCAGGAAATAATCCGTCGTTATTTCCGCGCGTTATGCCATTTAGCGAACGGCAAATGCAACGAAGCGGAGATTAAGAAACTGGCATTGCTGCAACAACAGGTAGGAATCACTACTGCTTACCGCCGCACCACGGTAGCAGCCCGTGAACGTCGCGCTTTGAGCGGTGCTCTGCATGACGGTGCTTTTGCTCATGCAGCAGCCATAGAGTTGCCGGACGGACGCGTTATCACAGCGGAGGCAGGGCCGTTATTAGGCTCATCTGCCGCCCTGTTGCTGAATGCGATGAAAGAGTTAGCGGGTATTGACCATGCAGTACGGCTGATTCCTGAGAAATTCATCAGCCCTATTCAGCAGACGAAGATCGGTTATCTGCATGGGCAGAACCCCAGACTTCACACGGACGAGGTGTTAGTGGCGCTTTCGGTGCTGTCATTGCAAGACGAAAACTGCCGCAAAGCATTGGAGACGCTGCCGCTTCTGAAGGGATGTCAAGCGCATTCAACAGTAATGCTCAATGAAGTAGATTGGAAAACATTTAAGAAATTAGGAATCGACCTAACAACAGATCCTGCAAAGAAGTAAAGAGAACTCGGGTGCGAATCCCGGACTGACCGGCAACTGTGATGGCCGCAAGGCCTAAGTCAGATCGCTTTCTTCTTTTGCGAATTGAGAAGTCCTCCAGGTTTAGGGCTTACAATGACAAAGAAGATTTTTCTCATACTAATAATGGCACTCAGTGCGCACTCTGTTATCGCGGAAAGCGAGACGGAGCGCGATTCGTTGTACTCTGACTTCCGTATAGAGGAGGTTGAGGTAACGGCTCGTAGCCTGACGAAAGATATTATCGTTCCGCAGCGGCTGAAGGGGGCGGAGTTAGAACGACTTAATTCGCTGTCGGTGGCTGATGCATTGCGTTATTTCTCCGGAGTCCAACTCAAAGACTATGGCGGTGTAGGGGGGATCAAGACGATCAATGTACGATCCATGGGCAGCCAGCATACGGCGGTCTATTATAACGGAGTGCAACTGGGCAATGCGCAGAACGGACAAGTTGATCTGGGGCGGTTCTCGCTGGATAATATGGAGGAGATTCAGCTTTTCAATGGTCAGAAGTCAGATATATTCCAGTCTGCCCGCGAGTTCGGCGCGGCAGGAAATGTGTATCTTACTACCCGTAAACCTTATTTTAAACCGGGTGAGCGTGCGCACGTACACGGGAAGATGCGTTTCGGTTCGTTCGGCTTGGCGAATCCGAATGTAGGATTTGATGTGAAGCTGACGGAAACCATGTCGCTTACCTTCGATGCCGAGTATGTCTATTCGAATGGCAAATACCCGTTCCGATACAGGCGTGTGCTGCCGAACGGCGAGACGGCATATGACACAACGGCGGTGAGACAGAACGGGGATGTCAATGCGGTGCGTGCAGAGCTTGGTATCCATCATTATTACCGAACCACGGGTTTCTGGCGTGTTCATGCCTATAACTACTATTCCGAGCGCGGTGTGCCGGGGGCTATCGTCAATAATGTATGGCGGAACGGCGAGCGTTTATGGGACCGCAATACATTTGTTCAAGCCCAGTGGCAGGACGAATGGTTCGGACGATGGAGCACACGTCTTCTTACCAAATATGCAAACGACTATACGCATTACAAGAACAACGACGTGCGCCTGCTGCCCGCCGATAACGAATATACGCAGCAGGAGGTCTATCTATCGCTGGCTAACAAGGTGCAGGTTTTCAACTGGTGGGATTTCTCCGTTGCGTATGATTTTCAGTTCAATGACTTGCACCGTTATAACCTGTTGTCAGACACCGTGCCGGAATATTTCAAACGATATTCCCACTGGCTGTCCGCTGCAACTGCTTTCAATATCAAGGAATACCTGAGAATACAAGCGTCCGTTTTAATGACTGCTGTAGATAATAACAAGCCTCGTGTCACTCCGGGTCTATTCTTATCTTTCCGTCCTTATCCCGTTATCGATCTCAGTCTGAATGTATTTTACAAGCAAAGCTACCGTTATCCTACATTCAACGACCTGTACTATACCGATTTGGGAAATGCAAACCTGCGGCCGGAGTTAGCCCGGCAGCACTCAATAGAAGCAGCATACCGCAAAGCAACCAAAATGTATGATATAGCTGTTACCGCTTCTTATTATTACAACCGGGTTACGGATAAGATCATTGCTTACCCGAAAGGGCAGCAGTTCCGGTGGACAATGCTGAACTTAGGGGAAGTGAAGATTCATGGCATGGATGCCAAAGCGGATATGTCCTTTAATCTGCCGTTGCGGTTCGTGTTACGCGGGCGCCTCAATTATACGTACCAGAAAGCGATCGATGTGACGAACCCCAATGATACGTATTATTGCCATCAGATTCCCTATATCCCAAGGCATAGCGGAAGTGTGGTTGTCGGACTGGACTGGCAAAGCAAACGGGGTGACCATTACGGGTTGAACTATTCGTTTATCTATGTCGGCGAGAGGTACTGCCAGCAGGAGAATATCATTTATAACTATGTACAGCCATGGTACACGCATGACATGAGTATATATGGAGAGTGGGGGATCAAGCGTTGGTGGCTGAAGGCGAATTTAGAGATCAATAACATGCTCGGGCAGGATTACGAAGTAATCCAGAACTACCCGATGCCTAAACAAAATGTACGATGCACATTAGCTGTCAAATATTAGGATTAAGGAGCAAAGACCGCTTCGCTAAAAGAGTAAGGACTTATATGTATTTATTTATACATTTTTGTCTTTATTCCTTATTCTTAACTCTTTATTCCTGCCGCGGCGACGAGGTAGTCTATCCCACTATCGGCACGCATGTGACGGACGAGGTGCGCGAGGGAGGCCTGTATGTTCTATGCGAGGGGAATATGGGTTCTAACAAAGCCCGGCTCGACTACATGAATCTTCATTCCGGCGAGTATTACGCCAACTGGTACGGCTCTCAAAACCCGCACCAGCTAAAGGAATTGGGCGATGTAGGAAACGATATCCAGACGTACGGAGGAAGACTTTATGCCGTGATCAACTGTTCGCACAAAGTAGAGGTGATGGACAGGCATGCGCGGCACATAGGGCAAGTGGATATCCCTAACTGCCGCTATTTGGCGTTCAAGGATGATAAGATGTACGTGAGTGCATATGTGGGCTCTGTAGCCACGCCGGAAATGTTAGGGTCTGTCTTTGAGGTGGACACTGCTACGCTGGAGATCACCCGTGAGGTGAAAGTAGGTCACCAGCCGGACGAGATTTGTATTGTGGGCGAGACGCTGTATGCAGTCAATTCGGGCGGCTATTTTACCAACCGGCATGACTCAACGGTTTCAGTGATAGAGTTAGGCGGATTTACAGAGACAAAGAAGATCATAGTAGGTTCGAATCCGCAACGCATCCGGGCTGACCAGAGCGGGAGACTATGGGTCTGCACGGAACAGGGGATAGCTATTATTGAGGAGGTAAGAGTGACGAGACGGATTGATGTAAAAGCAAGCAATATCTCTCTCCATGGCTCGACAGCCTATATCATAGACAGCGAATCGCATTTGCTCCGTGCCTTTTCTACCATTGATTTTACAGAACTGGAACAGCATATAGACATATCGGGCTATGAGCACCCGTACGGATTGCTGGCGACGAACGATGTGATCTATATCACGGACGCCAAGAATTATGTCTCTTCCGGTGTGCTGCATTGCTATGGCTACGACGGCAAAGAGCACTGGTCCGCCCGGACAGGCGACATACCGGGGCATTTGTGCCGCGTGAGCGGAGCCTATGAACTCCATCCGGACACAACGAAGCCGGACGACACAAAAATCTGTTCCCCTTATATATCGCGCGTGTATGAGTACCTGCCGGCGATGGGGCAGTTTGTGAACGTATTGCCCCAATACGAGGAAGGCGACGATGCTGAATCCATGTGCCGCAAATGCGAACAGGCTATAGCCAACAATGCCGGAGGCATGGTCTGTTTAGGAGGATGGGGAGGTTATATTACCTTCGGTTTTGACCACGCGGTAGAGAACAAGGAGGGCTATGACCTGCGAATCCTGGGAAACGCCTTTCTCATGAGCGGAAATGAGACCTATGGCAGCAGTGAACCGGGAATTGTGCTGGTCAGCCGGGATGAGAACAAGAACGGTCTGCCGGACGACGAGTGGTATGAACTGAAAGGCTCCCTATATGACAATCCGGCGACAAAACACCATGTGTCAAAGACCTATACGCGCGAGAGCGATACAATCCGCAATCCTTTCCATCAGCAGCCTTATTACCCGCAATGGGTAGAGGCGGAAAGCATTACATTTACAGGCGCCTTACTGCTACCGATAACAGAGAGTATCAGCGGGCAGAACGTACAGCGGATTCTGGATTTCGGCTATGCGGACAACAAACCGAACAGCGACAAAGAAGGAACAAGTTTTGATATATCGTGGGCTGTAGATGCGGATGGACAATCTGTTTCACTGCCATGCATAGATTTCGTCCGCATCTACACTGCGGTAGATGAAGCATACGAAGGTACCGGCGAACTGAGTACGGAGGTCTCCGGAGCCATCGACCTGCATATAGAATAGTGCCAATAACACTTATAATTAACATTATTTATTAACAATTTAAAACAACAAACAAAATGAAAAAACAAATTCTTTTCGTAGCCGCTCTGGCATTGACCTTTGCGGCATGTAGTGGTGACAAGTACGGCGCAGAGGACAATTTTGTAGCTACTTTTGAGGAAGCAGCTATTACTCCGGCAGCTGTTGACACCGTGTATCACCTGGACAAAACAGGTACTTTCGAGAGCGGTAATTTCGTGTTCCAACAGGACGTAGAGGATTACGGCGAGTATGGCGTATATTACTTCGGCAATATCGTCAGCAACAAGAAAGGCAAGACCTATGACTACTACGCAGACAGCGACAAATCCGCAGCCGGTGGTGCCAAGAGCGGTAAGAACTTCCTGGTATGGACAGCTTCGTACGCAGGTCAAGACAAGATCGCGCTCAAAGAGCCGGCTGTCGTTCCGGGAATGTATGTATGTAACACCGCTTGGGTGGCTAATGTGATTAAGAACGGCGACGGCATGTCGGATGACAACGGTGCTCCGTTTGGCGAGAACGACCACCTGCTGCTGACCGTAATAGGAACGTTCAACGCAGTCCCGACGGGAACGGTTGAGTTCTATCTGGCTAAAGGTCAAAATGCCGTTAATGAGTGGACCTATGTTGACCTGAGTACGCTGGGGAAGGTAGATCACCTTGGCTTCGCTATCACGGGTACAAAGAAGAACACTGTGGGTTTGACCACTCCGACTTATTTCTGTATCGATAACCTCGGCGCATCCAAGTAATGCGGACTGTACAGACCATAGTATCTGTTATCATGCTTCTTTGCTTCGTCGGGTGCGCACAGCACTCGGCGGAGCAGGGTAGTGTTCCGGAAGGCAACAAATACGCTACAGGGTTTCAGATCACCGAGACGGATACAGGCGTAGTGGTAGAGGTGTTCCAACCTTACCAGCGCATCTGTGTCAAGGAGCCGCTCCGCCGTCTGGGTACGATGAGTACCGTGCAGGTGGGCTTTCTCTATGCATTGGACGCGATGGAGAACCTGGTGGCGGTATGTAATCCGGAGTTGATCTACACGCCTGTCCGCGGCGACGAGATAGACCTCGGCGACTCGATGAAGCCGAGTGCTGAACGCACGCTTCAAGCCGGTCTGGATGTGCTGCTGGCTGTCAATTACGGCCAGTATGACAATCTGGAAGCGGCGCGGATAGAGAAACTGGGTGTGTTCACCATGTATATCAACGAATGGCAGGAACACACGCCGCTTGCGCGCGCCGAGTGGATCCGTGTCTTCGGCGCTCTAACCGGCAAACTGCCACAGGCGGACTCTGTTTTCAATGCCATAGAGCAAAAGTACCTCCATCTTACTGCGAGTGTCAACGAGCGGTCTTACAGCGGAAGCGGTCTCACAAGCGAAGCCGGTCGGGCAGCGCAGCGGTCAATCATGTCCGGCAATAATTTCCGCGGGACATGGTATGTGCCTTCCGGCAAGAATTATCTGGCGTACCTCTTCAAGGACGCAGGTGCGCAATATCCGTTCTATGACGACGAGCGGGAGACTTCTATTCCGCTAACGGTAGAAGAGACGCTGCGTTATTTCCATGACGCGGATGTGTGGGTAGGTGCCGGAGGAAACAGTCTGGCGGAACTCGCCGAGATAGACGAGAAACATACATGGTTCAAGGCGTATCAGGAAGGCCGTGTCTATAACTGGCGCAAACAGCGTCTGGCGAACGGCGCGAATAATTTCTGGGAGCGCGGGGTAGTGCACCCTGAGGAAATGCTGGAGGACGTTATTAATATCCTTAATAACGCTCCGGACTCCGTGCTGCATTTCGCTAATAGATTGTACTAGGATACTAGGAGCCTAGGATTCTAGTATCCTAGTTTCCTTGCTACTTCCTCCAGACAAGTCCGGCAGAGGCAATCGGAATAATGCGTGCGCAGATAAGCGCGCGCTTTTTCATTCAGTCTGACTCCTACGCACTGGCAGAACGCATCGTGAGTGCAAACAAAATGTGCCCCGCATCGGGGGCACGTTTTGTTATTGGGTGTTTGGTCGGTTGCCATTGTGTCCTTTATTTTGCCAGTTTGACAATAAGGGTGGAAAGACCTTTTATCTCAATGTCCTTGCGGCTGAGATCAATCTGTTCTCCGGTAAGCGGGTTGAAACCTTTGGCATTATAGCGGTCAAGAATCTCCGCATAGGTTGCTGTAGGAATGGTACGCGGTTCCTCCGAAGCGTTAGCGAACACAAAGACGGCCTCTTTTTCGTTATAGCGGAAGAAGGCGTAGGTGTTGTTACGCGCAAGGAAATGCATGGTCTTGCCGGTATGCAGCACCGGTTCGTCCTTGCGCCAGTTGAAGAGCCGGCTCTGGAAATCATACATGTCCCTCATCTCTCCGGTAACCTGTTTTCCTTGCGGCAGAGGAGCGCGGAGGTAGGAGTGGTTGTTCGGATCTTCTTTGTTCGCCGAGGTCATGGCATATTCGTCTCCGTAGAGCACCTGCGGGATACCACGCATGGTAGCGAGAAGGACGTAAGCCAGTTTGACACGGCGGATATCTTTGTCCTTAACCGCATCGCGGATGCGGCTCATATCATGGTTGCCGAGGAAAGTAAGCAATTTGTTCACGTCGGCGTACATGTAATCCAGCGTGAGTGCGTCATATACCTTGGTGAGTCCGCCGCCCCAATAGTTACCGTCGTTCTCCAGTGCCTGACGGATAGATTCTTCTGTCGGGAAATCCATGACGGTAGGAAGGTTGGAGTCAAAACCGTCGAAGTTCTTTGTTCCGCTCTGCCAGTAAGCAACAGCCGGAGCCGGACGTGTCCAGCACTCGCCGACGATATTGATATCCGGATACTCCTTGCGTATGGCTGCCAGCCATTCTGCGCCCGGTTGTTTCTCTATGTAAGGGTAGGTGTCCACGCGCAATCCGTCCAGATTAGCATACTCAATCCACCAGATCGCCCATTGCTGGAAATACTTGAGCAGGTCCGGGTTCTCCAGGTTCATATCCGGCATCGGTTTGTCGAACCAGCCGCGGTTAGAGAGTTTGCGGTCGTATTCGGAGGCGTTGATATCATAATTGGCGGTAAAGACATTGTTGGTGTTGGTGAATTCCGGGAATTGATTAATCCAGTCCTGATAAGGCAGGTCTTTCATCCACCAGTGAGCCGCGCCGCAATGGTTAGGCACCATATCCATCAGAATCTTCAGACCTTTCTCATGCGCCTTCTGCACCATTTGTGCATACAAAGCATTGGAGCCGTACCGCGGGTCTATATGATAGTAGTCGGAGCAAGCGTAGCCGTGATACGACCAAGCCTCTTCGTCGTCCCCCAGCATCGGAGTAGGCCAGATAGCGGTGCAGCCGAGTTTGGCGATATGGTCGAAGCTGTTGATGATACCTTGTATATCTCCGCCCCAACGTCCGTTGACATTCGATTTGTCGGCTTTCTCACGTGTGTCCTTGGTGGAGTTATTGCTCTCGTCTCCATCCACAAAGCGGTCGCTCATGATCAGATAAATCACGTCCGCAGAGGTGAAACTGCTGCGTTTGCGGCTGTCCTCGCGACGGGAAGCGATAGAGTAGTCATACGTAGCTTTCTTGTTTCCTTTCTTGAGGGTGATACGGTATGTTCCGGGCTGGAAGACACCGAAATCAACGAAGAGGTAGTTCGGGCTCTCGGCGTTATGCTGTTTTCCGGGCACGAGTCCGTGGCATGCGCCGCGCATCACTTTGCCGTTCACCACCTGCTGTACGGATACTTGTGCATCTTTCAGGTCCTGACCGTGGAACATAATAGTCAGCGGCGTCTGCATGCCGGTCCACCAACAGAGCGGCTCAACCTGCTCAATCTTCGGTGCTGCCGTCAACCATCCTGCCAACAGCAGACTTGCTAATAAGGAAAAAGTCTTTTTCATATGCATAGAATTAAGAACTACAAATTACAAATCAAAAATCAAAAACTACAACTCATCAATCATCACCTTACCCAGCGCATCGTATTTCTCGCTGATCGAGGTATATTTCTTCCAGAACTGCTGCATCTCCTCGGATGGCGATTGCAGGAACAGTTCATTACCCTGTTTCTCAATCCGGTCGGTGACCATTCCGAGGCTGATCTTATGGGTGTCCATAGCAGGCTGGAAGGTCTTGTCTTCCTCTCCTTCCACATATATCTCACGCAGGATGCCTGTCTCCACCATACGTCCCAGGAGCTGGTTTACAAGCCGTATGGGCAAATGGTCGCGAACCGCCATGTCGTGCGCCGTCATAGGCTCTTCGTCTGCCTCAAACCGCATAATGATCGTGTATAGCAGATAGAGCATAATGAAATCTTTGTACCGCCGCGAGATATTTTTCAGGTCCGATTCGTACTCGAATTCTTCGTTGTTCTGGATGGCATAACTCATCTCGGCGCCGATGAGGATAAGGAGGCTGGTGTATTGCAGCCAGGTCATCAGAATAGGGATTGTGGCGAACGCTCCGTAAACGATACTCGTGCGGCTCAACATCGTGATCAAATAGACCGACAGCATCTGCAGCAACTGGAAGAGCGTGCCCATAATCACACCCGGTATAAAGGCGCTCATGAACCGCACTTTGGTGTTCGGGATACCGACATACATGACCGTGAACAGCATCCAGCAGATAGCAAACTGAAGGAATTTCACGCCGGAGGTATGTACGAAATGGTGGAGCGCCTCGATATGCATCGTGCTTTCTATCGTGGTATGCAGGAAAATATTGATACCTGCGGAGCAGACGATCAGTACCGGAATAAGCACCACGATAGCAATATAGGTGGTCACCTGGCGGAGGATAGAACGCGATTTCTTGACGTTCCAAATCTTGTTGAAGGCAGTCTCGACGGACTCAAAGAACGAATAGACCGCCCAAAGGAGGATCAGAATACCGATACCGATAAACAGGCCTCCTTGCGCCGTGTCCAGATAGCGTTCCACCATCGCCATGATCGTTGGAACAAGGTTGGTCTCGCCCAAAAAGGACTTGTTCAGCTGGGTCTCGATCACGTCCGCCACGCCGAAACCCTTTGCCACAGCCACTATAATTGCCAGAATAGGCACGATAGCGAAGATAAGAGAGTAGGTGAGGGATTTGGCTTTGTCGTTCAGGTTTTTGCTGGCAAATCCTCGTACGACCAGAACGATCGTGCGGATGATGTTGTAGCCTAATTTCTGAAAGAACCCGTCGAACTCTGTCGCCGTTACCCGCCACATGTCGTAGCGTAAAAAACGAATGATATCGGAGAATTTCTTCACGGTCTGACAATTTAACGGGTTTGACGGCTTATTAGGGCTCCCGCAAATTTTATATTTGTGGGAAGGAGGGAGCAGATCTATAAGCCGGGTTCTGTACCCTTTCGGGCGTCTATCATTAATCTCGAGGTACATGTTACCATGTCCTTCTCTCGCTTCCTACCCTCCGGCTCACGCGAGCAGCGTTCGGACGCCGGTTTACTTGGAATTGCAGCCCACAGTGTGCTCGTTTCACATTCCTCGTCTCTGTAGCAGTGACCAAACATTTCTGCCTGACGGCGGTTAACCGCTGTGGTGCTCTGTGCTGCCCGGACTTTCCTCTGCG
>JAEEGL011627086.1_pt1 | contig 34055 bp, 32 predicted proteins | sample 9134231 | NCBI WGS metagenome assembly JAEEGL01 (sample SAMN16246548, study PRJNA631951) | gut metagenome | biome: gut microbiome; feature: rumen; material: fiber-attached | host: Bos | place: Iran: Karaj | collected 2018-10 | reverse complement strand
AAGGGCAAGAAAATGGAGTTGCCATTGGAACCAGTGAGCATCACTCCGTTGACTCCGTTCATGCTAGTCACCTCCTGAGAACAATTGTTGCAAAGCTCATAGAATTTGTTGGACATTTGCCATTGGGCACCCCATTTCATGTATAATCGGCAAAACGACCCGTTACCTCCTCGGAAAAACGAAGCGTATAAAATCGAAAAACGAAGCGTATAAAAACTTGTGTGTTTTTTTCGCCTCGTTTTTTGCTGTTATAACCACTGGTTAATTGAATTCTAATGGCGTTCGATTTCGGTTCATTTTGTTATGGCGTTACATCATCTCCGTATGTAAATTCACCCGATGAGTTGGCGTTTCCGAACAACACCCCGGTCACCTTATCATACAGATACCCCACGCCATTCTTCCTGACAGGGATATAGTCACGCAGCAATGTACTGCCGCTGTAGATCTTTGCCGAGTAAAGCGGCTCCGCAAGTTTGGTGGATGTAGGATTTCCAGCGTTGTTCATACAGAACAGGAAAAAGTCAATGTCAGTAGTGAAAGACTGTGATGACACCGCGTTGACTCCGCTGTTGACATACAACCTCCTGGCCGTATCCAAGTTCTGACATCTGACTCTGTTTTCTGATACACCTGAGACCGTGCCATTTTTGGTGCCATAGTACCATTTGAAATTACCGGAATCATTTCGGTACACGTACATGGCTCCCTCACTACTGGCCACCCGTCCCCCGAATAGGTAATAAGCAGATATGCCCGATGGGTTTTCCGCGCACAAATCAATGTCAAACTTTGTGTTCGATGCAATCTTTATGCCAGTGTTGATGTATGCCGTTCCGTCACCCTGCAGATACTCAACTTGTGCGTCATAGGGCATCTCTTCCGCTTCAGCCGTAATCTCAATGTCTCCCATCACCACACCCACAGTCAATATCCCGGTCTCATCATCCCAGGCATTATCCACCACCTCGCCGTCCATCAGCACCACAACGTTGCTGATGCGATAACCCTCATCGGCCGCAAGCTCCAGTTCAAGCAGGCTGGCGATATGCAGGCGCGAGGGCATGCTGCCCACAACCACCACTTTCTCCAGGTCATAAGTCACCGAGAACCACACAGTAGCTGGTACATTGCTGCCGGCTGACGCGTCGGAAACCACGTCGCAAAGCTCCACATCCGTCGTATTCTCTATCAGGTTCTGCACCTCACCAAGCATCAGCATCTTTTCGCCCGAGCGGTTCGAGTCTGTCCACAGGTGAGGCTCGTCTGCTTGGATGGCAGCCTCACCGCTCAAAATCGTCATCCTGCTGCCATACTGAGCGCGAAGCGTCCGCAACAGCAGTTTCTCAGGACTGTCAGTTTCGCCGTTACGGGTCAGTTTGCGCAACCTCAGACCTGTACCCATGCGGTATATCTGAGCCCTCGCCGATGGGATATCCCTATCCATAGTACCAACTGTGAGGTCAAGCTCAAGGTCTTCCCCAGCACCGGCCATCGCCGTTCCGGATATCTCCACATCATCCATATCGAAGGTCTCGTGTTTGACTGATCCGGATACAACATCAACCACAGGAGTCTTGTAGAGTATCCATCGCATGGCACTACTGTTATTCCAGTTGTTTAGGAATTCAGGGGCACCCCATAATGAGGCTATAGCGTTTTGTAGGCCACCCGTATCCATTGTGATGATGCCGTTCCAGACAGAGATCTCCAGCCATCCGCCAGCTGGCGGATAAGGCATATACTGACCATCAGGCAAATTCAGAAGGTCAGCGGCCAACCTGCCATTTCTATTGCCAATCTGATGACGGTTCTTCTTCCAGCCACCTATGCCAGTAGATTTGTCACGCTCTTTTGAATCTTCCTCATTTGCATACCAAGACAGCCAGCATCCGGCATCACCAGCATCTTCGCTTTCTGCTCCAGGCAGCCATTGCCCGATGTTGCCGCCCATATAGATGAGCGAATTTTCGCCGCCGTCATAATTTCCGGCACGTCTCGCTATCGACCTGTTGTCGTAGTGCAGTTTGCATGTGCCGCCTACTTTTTCCGTATAAAGCCTCACATTACATGGGATATGGACGTAATTCCATCCGTTCTTGGCATTATCGTAGTTTTCCCCTTCATTGTATTCGCCTGCCTCGGTGAATGGGTTGTATCTGACATCGACGAGCATCTCCAACTGAAGCCTCAGCATCCAACGTCTCTCACCCGCACTCACCGATCGGATGGGAGGTATGTAGACGCGCTCTGTGCGGAGCTGTACGGCATTGTGCAATGGCAATGTTCCTGTGGCAGAGACATGACTGGCGTCTGCCATCGGGGCATTGCCCGCGACAATCTTACCCACAATCCCTTCCGCATCTGTGCCGCCCAACAGGCTGACAATCTTGAAAAAGCCATTGTTCGCTATGCTGATGCCGCGGGAAACACCCCAAGCGGATGGGATATTGTAGAAAATAGTAAACTGTAGGTCGGACGGGTCATAGGGCGCGCTTCCGTTCTTGCGGTAATTACTGTAATAGGTATTCTGCCACGGTTTTGCATCTGTGATTGTCCCATTGACATTGACGACCAACTCATCTATTCCCTTTATTTCAACCTTGGGATCTACCACCCTGCCCTTAGCTTTCGGATCGAGCGTCAGCTTGATCTTGTTGTACACCCTGTCGGTGCTCAGTGTCTGACTGTCGCCGGTCCATTGTATGAGCCGCGGCAAGCCGGGAGTGGGATCGTCATAAAGAGAATACGGAGAGCCGGTGCCGACCTCTGTCAGCGCGTTGATGTCATACACCCAGATCTTGCCGTTGCGCTGAACGATTTTCAGGCCAAGAGGAAGGAACATCGCCGTCACCACATCGGCAAGCGTCATGCCCTCGCCCTCGTCATCGTAAAATGCCGACGACTGCACGGCCATCGTGTCGATCGTCGCCTTGATGGCTGTGGCGGCATCTGTAGCCGGGCTTCCGCCACCCGTGTCGGGATTGAGAATATAAATGGGGCGCTCCAAGTCGAGCTCATGGTCATTTCCACCTGTGACAACCGGAAAATTCGTGTTGTCATATACTCCGTTATCGATATTCTCCGTATTCTCGCCGCCTGCCGAAGAGCTCTCATTGATATGATACGACGAAACGAAGGTGGAAAAGTCCACCTTGTTGCTCGTCTCGGTCTCTGAGATAAGCCCCACACGCAGCAAGGCGTCTGCCAGGACGTCCGACATCACCTGCAGGCCCTCCAGATTATACTTCAGCCTGTTCCACGCACCGAAGTCCTGGAACGTCAGCATCACGTCATAGCCATACGCACGCTCATAAGGTTCCTCATACTGCTCCGCATCCAGCGTGCCCATCCAGTACAGGCTGTACGAGGCATTGTTCCGACCCTTACGGAAGATCGCCACACCAATCTCACCGGGTGTCACCGTGTAGAGGTCGATATACTTGCGGTCGCTCGGGCTGACAACCCTCACCGTGCACGAACTGCCGCAGATCACCTCCTCCTTCGCCTTCGTGTCCCACTCTATCACCACGGGCTCATCGGCGGGGAACTTCAGTTCCTCTACAGCATAAGAGCCGTTGGTCTGCCAGATCTGTACCTTCCACGCGATGCCGTTGCGACTCAGGAACTCACCCTCATATCTTACATATCGTACTGCCATACTGTCTGATTTTATTTCTTATACCTCATCATTCTCACCATTTCCCCGCATGCCGTCTCGGCTCAATCATGATGGCACCCTGCCTGATGCTACGGGCATTGCGCTGCATCAGCCAGATGGCTCCCTCGTCGGCATCGGGCGCATCGTCATGGATGGTCGAACCTTTCTCCAGTCCAAGCGTCTGTTCTATGCCGGTCTGCATGTCGGGATCGTCGCGCAGGGCGGCATTGTAGTACACATACCCGCGTTCCCACAGGGGCGAGACGGCCTCTATTCTCGCCAATTTGTCGGGCTTCTGGCGCTTGTCAGGCATAAGAGGCAGCTGATATCCTCTCAAGTCACCCTCGGCCTGAAACTCATCCAGCAGAGTGTCCTGGCAGAAGTTGGCCTCCATGTAGAAGCGGATGGCGGCCTTGTCTCTGGTTGCCTCATAGAGGTCATACATCCATACCACCATCGAGGCGACAGTTCCCTGCCTCACAAAGGTGTTGATAAGATGAAACTCTCGCCCTTTCCTGCCCCACAGCCTCACAGCCTTGTAGTCGTTCGTGGTCTTCGGCTTCAGCGAGGGGTCCACATAGCATACCAGGTCATCATACTGCTGCAGGGGGAGCATCTTTTTGTATCTTATCCATTCGCGGCGGAAGATGGCTCCCTCGCAGATGGGGTTGTGCTGCATCTCTTTCTCCCAAGCCCGGAATCCCACGAAGTCACGGTATGCCTCGGCCTCCTCCCTGGTCCATTTCTCACGCCACACGGGGTTGCCCTTGCTGTCGAGGGCACACACCTTCGACACATGCACGCCCTTCGTGGCGGCCATGTTGGCAAGCACGGAGGTACGGCTGATCAGGTTGCCGACCATGATGAAGCGGCCGCGGCCCACGTCAAGGGCTCCGAACAGTGCCTCCTTCACCCACTCGGTCATCTCCCTCACTCGGCGCTCATTGCGGCACAGCTCGTCATCATCCAGGTCATCGATCACGATGTAGTCGGGGCGCGATTCCCGGTCCCTCAGACCTCTGGGTGACTGTCCTCGTCCTACAGCCATGAAGTGGATGCCGCGCTTCGTGGTGAACTCCCCTTCCTGCCAGTCTCCGTCGGTCACCTGCGGGCCGAAGTCATCGGCGATGCGCTGGTTATACGACAGCTCTGTCTGGATGTCGCCCAGGAGTCGCACAGCGCTGTCATGGCTCTTGCCCACCACCACCATGAAGCGGATGAGCGGCTGCTGCTGAAACATCAGCCACAGGGGCATGAAGATGTCAAAATGGGTCGACTTCGCGTGTCCCCTCGGCCACATGAAAACGGCTTTCAGGTTCTGCGTCTGACGCACCTTCTTCGCCGCCTGGTTGTGAAACGGAGCGTTGTGCACCACTCTCACCACCTCGCCCGTCACCTTGTCGCGCAGCGTCAGGTAGTGGGGGAAGTAATACTCGCAGAAAGCGGCGTAGTCACTCCTCAGCCGTCTGATGCGATCTTGCTTCGTGCCGTCATCCTCCTGGGCGACACGACCCTCAGCGGTCACCTTCGCCACATGAGCGCACCACTCTTGCCACTCCTTCAGCGCCAATGTTTTTTGCTTGCTGGTATCCATCTTCTTCTATATTTGTGTTCGGTAAGCCGCGGCAGTGCCGCAGTCTTGATTTCTGTCAGGAGTACGCCCTGATGTATCTCTCTATCGCCTCCACATGCAGCCGGATGATCGTCGCACGGCCTTCACCGCTGAGCAGGTATGCCACGTCTTCCCTGTTGTCCTGAAACAGATTCTCCGTCAGCACCGCCGGGCAGAGCGTGTCCCTGCAGACGGCGAGGTTCTGTGTCCAAAAGGGCTGCTCGGGCGACGGTTTCCGCACCCTCAGTCCGCACTGCTCCGCCTCGCTGGCCAGCAGTTTGGCCAGCAGCTTGCTCCGCTTCGAGGCCTTCAGTCCCACGTATGCACCCCAACCTCTTGCCGCGTGCCATCGGCCGTCTTTCCCTGCAGCATTGCAGTGGATGCTCACCAGCACGCACTTTCCCGCGCCTCCGGCTCGCCGCGTCTCTTGGTTTGCCCTCAGCACGCGGTTGCTCAGGCTCACGTCCGTTTCTTCGGGAGTCAGCAGCATGGCATCATATCCTCGCGTCCTGAGTGCGTTCACGATGCCCCGGGCGATTTCCCTCGCATATCTCCATTCCATCAGCCGCCCGTCGGGGCTACGCTTTCCAACGGTGTTCGAACCGTGTCCGTTGTCTATTAGAATCTTCATCTTATCGTCCACCTTATTATCGTTCCGTATAGCGCGATGCCATCGCGCTCCATTCTTCACTCTTCACTCTTCACTCTTCACTCTTCACTCCTACATCCTCCCCCTGTATCTCGATGACTTCCGGCCGATTCCCACCAGGTCACGCTCGCGGATTCTTACCCTCACATCCACAGGACCGCCGCCATCCGTATTTATCAGCGAACGGAGCCTGTCCAGGGGAGCCACCACCTCGGGGTTCGTCCGGGCACCGGCGTATTCACCAAACAGACCAAGCGTCGGACCGTACGCGATACCGCCCTGGGCATACTGGCCGATGCTCTTCATCTGCTCTATTACCGTAGTCACCGTCGCCAGACCCGACAGGGCCATTGCCGCCCAGCCCCAGGGACCGAGCTTCGCACCTTCCGCCGTGGCTTGGGCATAGCCGAGCAGCATCTGGGCGATGGCCTGGGCGATGATGCCGGCGGCCTCAAGAACGGGCTGCTCCAGGTTCTTGCCGAGAGTGGCGAACGACTGCCCGGCCGACTGTATCAGGCTGCCCATGTCCTGCAGTTCCTTGTTGTGCTTCGCCGCAGCACTTTTCGCCCTTTCGTAGATCTGGATGGGAAAGTCACGCTGGAACGACTCGAAGTAGCCCTTCATGGATTTCCTGGCGTCCTCCCAATCCTGGGCGATGCGGCTCGTCCAGTCTTCACCGGTCATGGATATCGACTTGAGACCCTTCACCGGGTCTGTCCTCATGAGGTCCGAACCGCCCGACACCTGGCTTACCGCTGTCGAGCCCCAGTCCTTGACAAGGCTGCGGGGGTCAGACATCCATTCCTTCTCGGCCTTCGCTCGCTTCAGCTTCTCGATCATCTCGTTGATGCGGCGGATATCATCGGGATCCGACAGCTTCAGCTTCTTCTTGTTCAGCTTCTCTATCTCCTGGTCATACCAGCCGAGCTCATCCTTGAGGTAGGTCACAGCAGTGCTTCCGCTGCCCTTGCCTGTCTTACCGGTCTTTCCGCCGCCGGATCCTGTGCCCTTCGGTGTTATCGATCCGTCGCCAACAGGCTTGTTTCCTGCCATCAGGTTCTTGGTGGCCTCGATGTTTTTCTCCTCATCGGCAATATCCTTCTCAAGTTCAGCCTCCGTTGCCTTCAGGGCAAGCATCTCCTCGGATGGGGTGTATTTCGTGGTTCCCACACCCTTTAGTTTTCCGAAGCCGCCCATTGGGTTGCCGGCCTGGTCCTTGCCGTTCTCTATCAGTTCAAGTTGTTTCTGCCTGTTCCGCTCGCGTCTCACCTCAAGAGATGCTTTCTTCTCATAATAGACGCGCATCTGGGCCTCGTAGGCCAATTGGTTGCAGTAGGCCTCACTGTTCTTGATGAGAGTGTCATACCATTGCTGGGCGGTCTTACACTGTCCGAACCACTCGCCATACTTGTCGTTCAGTTCCTGTACGGCCATCCTCGTGTCACCCTTGCTCTTGATGAGCTCGCCAAGCTTCTGAATCTCCTTGTCCATCTCAGCCCTGGCCGATGCGGCGGCCTGCACTCCGGCTTCCTCGGCCTCAGTCACCGACTCTGAGGCTTTTGCCAGGTTCCTCTCCGACTGCGCGGCCTTGTCTGCAGATCCGGCGAGTTTCTCCACCACAAACGTAAGGGCGGCGATGGCGGCTCCAACGCCCGTGGCGATCATCAGACCTCTCACAGCCACCTTCAGGGCCGTCACCGACACACCCGTCGCGGCGGAGACTGTTCCCAACACACGCGTGACTGCCGTGTGGGCGGCCGTGGACGCTGCCGTGAGCACATGGGCGTTGCGAAGCGCCGTGACACTCTGTATCAGACCGTGAAGGTACAGGCCTGCCTGTCCTATCGACATCAGTCCGTTCACCACGGGGCGCATGCTGCTGGCAAGTTTTCCAAGCGGCTCCGTCATCGACTGCCACACGTTCTTCAGCAGCTGCATCTGGGAGGCTCCGGTCGAGGCCATCTGCCCGAAAGCGTCCTGGCAGGTGCCGGCGGCGTTGCCCATCTGACCCACGTTCTCCACAAACTTGTCCTTCAGCTCTCCCGTCAGGGGGATGAGGGCGCGCAGGCTCTCCGCACTGCCGAACAGGCTCCCGTAGATCTCTTGCTCCAGCATACCGTGGGCATTCGCATACCGCCTCACTGCCTCGTCGAGCTGAGTGAGGAACTGCTGCATGCCGCCGGCGGCCTTGATGGCGGCGGCGTCAAACTCTATCCCCATCGCCTGGGCCATCTTCGCGGCCTCGCTCGATGGCTTCACCAGGGCGGTGAAAATGGCGGCCAACTGCGTCGATACCTCGGCGGTGTTGCCGCTCACACCTGTCAGCGTGGCAAACGTGGCCATCAGCTCATCCACGCTCACTCCGAGCGTCGCAGCGTTGGCGGTCACACGGGGCAGGGCTGACGCCAGCTCACCAAACGAGGTCACACCGTTCTTGGCAGTCATCTGGATCTTGTCCTGGATCTCTCCGGCCTGGCTCCACTCCATGCCGTAGTTCTTGATCACCGTCGACGTCACCTTCACCGTCTCACCGAGGTCGGCTATGCCGCCCACACTCGCCTTGGCCGACTGTTCCAGGAACGTCAGCCAGTCGGCTTCGGGCACGCCGTTTGAGATGGTCTGATACAGGCCTTCGGCCAGCTCCTCCCGCGCCTTGGGAATCACCTTGCTCAGATCGCCAACCTGTTTCGTCAGTTGCTCCAGCCCGGCGGCATCCTTACCGGCCATCGTGTTCACGGCGGCCATCGAGGTCTCCCAGCTCTCATAACTGTTCGCAAGGTCATCCACAGAGCCCTTCAGTTTGCCCAGCATGTCCATCGCGGCATTCACGCCGAGCATCATCGTCTCCCAGCCTTTCGAAAGGCCTACGTTGTCGGCGGCTTTCCTCACGTCGCCGATGGCTTCCTTCAGGTCATCCACGCTCGCCGTGGCATCCACCACCTTCGTCTGGCCGTCCACGTTCAGCTTCACCGTAAATCTCACCTCATTGCCCATCTCTGCATCCTATGTTTTGGTTTTACTTCAGTCTTGTTCTCCGTATGCTGCGGTTTTGCCGCAGCCCATCTCATCCCTCATCCAGCAGCTCCCTGTTTCCTATCATCATCACGCACCACAGGTCATTGAGGAACATCTCCTCCGACCACCTGCCTGTCGTGCTGATGTGCCACCTCATCTTCGCGAAGCAGTCAGGGCACTCGAAGATGCACATATAGCCCTCCTCGGTGTTGCACCAACCGATGGGCCTTGCCTTCCATCCGTCCATGCTGCTCCACTCGTTCTTCCCGCATTCCGGGCACGAGAAGTCCTTCACCCAGGGGATGTGCCGGTACTCCGGCAACTCCAGGTTCTTCAGTTTCCTGAAGATGCCCTCATCCTCCGCCTTTATGTTTTTGATTGTTTTCTCGTCCATTAAGAAAAATATCTGCGTTTTTGTTTGGAGGTAATGATTTTTTTTGTATCTTTGCGGTGTCCTTCGTGACTATCCGGGTGATATTCCCGAGGGGGCAAGGCTGAACCCATACTGCCCATTAGTCGTCAGCAATGGCGACTTTTTTTATTGTGTATATATCCTGATGAAGTTCTTTATAAAATCATTGGAAATGACATCTCGTCTAATTGATATCTCCCTCTTTCCTTTGAAAATAATCACTTCAGCCGACTCTGGATTGTCGAAATAATGTTTAATAGCCATTCCGAGTCTCCGGGGATTGTAGTTGGATGTCATGTTGAGAACCGCCCTGTTTGCCTGGCCGGCACTTGCGCTAAGTCTTGCTGCTACCGAGTTTTGTCCTACCACACTCTTTAGGTCGGCCAGTTTGTACAAGCCTTTTCTTACCATAATGTAGTCGGCAGATTTGGTCTTTCTTGGATTGGGGAGCATGAATATCTCATAGCCATGCGAGACGGCCTTCTGGGCGCAAGAGAGCAGATTGTTCCAATCCTGATCCTTTTCTCTTTCTTCTCTGGTTCCTACAATCCATATACCATCTTCAAGCGGCTTGAACTGTCTGCTTTGTGTGATTTCTTTCATCAATGAGACAAACTCGCTGCCAGTGACTTCCTGAAGTCGCCTGATGGCCTCTCCCATATCAAATGGTTTGTCTTTCTCGTCACATTGCTTGTTGAGATGCTTACATGCCTGGCAAATCTTGCTTGTATCTCTTCCATCACCTTTCCCCAGCTTTTCCTTTCCTCCCAGCTGGCAGTTCCTGCACCGCTCCTGTGTATACGCATTGTAAGCAGGAAAAACCCTCTCCTGCTTCCCGGGGTTGAACCTGAACATCCCCTTGGTGTCTCTTTCCAGTGCCGCCTCGCCAAGTGCCATGGCCTCGTCATGGGGCGTGGCGGGGTGCTTCTTCTTCCTTACCTGCACCACCGTGCATCTGCACCGCCATCCGTTCGGGGGATAATACGACTCCCAGAAATCATCCGAGGGGGGAAGCGTCACGCCGTTCAGTGCGGCATGCTCGGGCCTCACGCGGTCATCACCGGCTGTTCTGTACTGCAGGTTGTACCTGTCCCCGTCTTCCATGAACCGCTCCCATTTGGCAGCCATCTCCGCACTCGCGGCGGCAAACTCATACTCAGCCCTCAGGTAGTGCTTGTTGTAGGTCTCGTCTATCTTACGGACGTCCCTCAAAAACTGTTCGAACGGCTTCCTAACACCGTTCGCATCCACTAGGGAGGGAAAAGCCTCGCCCATCTCCCGGAATGCCTTCATGCCGGAGAACACCCAGTCGCTCCGCTGCAGACGCTGACGCATACGATCCGACATCCTCACCTCGTCAAACGACGAGTCGAGCACCTGGGCATGGGCATCAATGAACGACTGCACGCGCTTGTCGCCCAGGAGGCTCACCTTCAGCTCAGCGCCGCCCTGCTCAAACACGGCCTTCATCATTCCTCTGAATACTCCCGCAAGGCCAGCGTCAGCATCGTCATCCTTCCCCAGCGTCACCTCTCCGCCCCCTGGCGCCATGGGGGCGTAGCCGAAAAAACGCTCCATCTCCTCCTTCGACAGGCGCTCCTTTTCCGCAGGCTCTCCATCCTTCGCACCGACCGATTTCGGGCGGTCCGGTTCCGTTGCAGCCCCGTCTTCCATCTCCCTGACAGGCACTCCATACTTGTCCTCGAAATACTTCCCGTCCACCTTGAAGTGCTGCAGAAGCATCGTCTCCACAGCAGTCATCTGCTCGGGGGTATAATCTAAAGGATAGTCCCACTCAAAACTGTAGTCGCCGTCAAAGAAGTTCTCACGCCGCATAAGGGGAAGCACCTGACCGTTTATGAAATCACGCAAACCGTCAGCTATCGACTCTATCAGGTTCTTCAGCACATCAAGATGGGTTTCAGACTGTGACAAACTTGAGCCGTCCTCAATCGTCATCGTCTGACTGATCACCAGCTTCGACAGCTCACGGTCGCAGCGCTCTATACGACGGTCATACACCTCAAACGCGTCGCTCTTCGAGTTCTCCACCACATCCACCTCCGTGCCTTCCTGCACCACGGCATAGGCGGCAGAACCCATCTGCTCCATCATCGACATCAGCTTCTTGCGGTCCTTCTCATCCCTGCTCGATGTATGGGCAATCCTCAGCGGCATGCCGAACATCTCCGCGAACGTGTCCCAGAACTGCTCCACGTTTTTCTTGGGGATGGTATACCTGGCGCACTTCAGATACAGCCCGAGGTCATCAGCACGGCCCATCTCAAGCAGGTAGGGGGCATAGTCGCTCTCACGCCAATCCCAGCCCGCGCTCCAGTGGTCACCGGCTATCCTCACGATGCGACCGTGCTCAGGACAGACGTGCTCCCTGGGAACAAGTTCCACCCACCCAAAACGCTTGGTCTCCTTGTCAGGATCGCCAACCTGCACCAAGGAGAAACCCCAGTATCTGGTGTCAAGCCACAGGTCCATCACCCGTTTGAACCAGTCGGCATCGAGCATCCTCAAGGCTTCGTCATCGGCCTCGCCGTCAGCATTCACCAGCATGAACGACCTCGCCTTCACCATACCCCTTATCTGGGCAACCGCACCCGACAGGTGGCCGTCAAGTTCCACATCCCTGTACAGACGCAGCAACTGCACCCTCTGGGGGTTCTCCACGTCAATCGCCAGTTGGTGAGCCATACGCCAGTGAGCAAGGTCGCTCCGCGTAAGGCTCTCCGTCTGACGCATCAGGTCCACCACAAGCCGGCGGTCACGCTTCCTCATGCCGTCTCCTTTGGAAAGAGTCATAGCAAGGCCTTTCTCCGTAGGCTGCGGTTCCGCTGCAGCACCTGCCTCTTCCTTGGAGAGAGTCCGCGTGAGGTATCTCAATATCTTGTCCTTGATTCCCATAATCTGTAGTCTTCGTCGTTCGTTATGTATGCTGCTGTATCACAGCAGTCCTTTCTCAGCAAGCGGCGGTTCTGCCGCCGCCCTATCTCTCACCACTCATTACCGCGCTTCCACATCGAGCCCCACGACAGGGCCTCACCGCTCCCGTCATCAGGGGCACTCTCGCCGGCGGCGGGCAGGTCGGGCACTATCTTGCCGGCAGCCACGTCCTCAAGCCATTTCACGGCTCTCTTGTATCTCGTCTCGCGTATCTCATACCCCAGGCGTTGCGGCTGGCTCGCCACCATGTGGTAAAGCGCAATGTCGGCGCAGATCATCACCACATGGGAGTTCCGGGACGTTCCCTCGGCCGAGAAAATTACTTCCACGTCATATTTCGGACGCAAATAGCCGCAGATCTCCTCCACGGCCTCACGCTCTGCCTGCATCACCACCTCAGGCTCTGCCTGGCTGATGGTCTTGAAGGCGGCCTCACCTGCCACCACCCTGTAGTCTGTATACTCCAGAAACATCACTCTTCACTCGTTCCGTATGGCGCGATGTCATCGCGCCCCATTCTTCATTCTTCACTCTTCACTCTTAACTCTTCACTCCTGTAGGTTGCCCCCATGCGCCTGATCGCGGCGGCCATCCTGCGCTCACGCTCCTCCCTGCTCATACGGGGAGCCTTGTCCTTGTTCTGAACGGCCTCATCCCACGGCAAGCGGAGCAGGTCACGCGGAGAGAGCCTCTTCCTCACATGGGGCTGCACCGTCACTGTGCCCAGCCAGCGGGTCTGCTCCCACGTCTCATGCAACGCCTGATCGCGGCTCGCATGCCAGCCACGGCACACCTCACGCCATTCCTCTGGGGTCAGCGAGCAGAAGTCACGGAGGCTCATGCCAATGACTCCCAGCGCAAAACCCACCGATTCGGCGATGCTTACGTTTTTTTTTCGCCGTCAACGCCTTCCGAAACCTCCGACCGATTCCGGGCGGACTCATCCGAGGCCTCACCCGCCATCCAGGAAGTCATCACCTCGGGCGACAGGAGATCGGCAAACTCCATCAGGCCAAGCCCGAATTCCACACCGTCAGCACTGCACGCCGACGATACGCAGCACCAAAGCCAGATGGCAACGTCCGACATCAGTCCCATATCCAGATCGGTCACCTCGCGGCCGGTCTCATGCTTGAAACGAAGCATCGCTCCCATTGTCGCGCGGCAGGGCAACTCCCTGCCGCCGACCATGATCTTCATCATCTTGCTCATGATTTTCTTTCCTTCATTGTGTCCGGTAAGATGCGGCAATGCCGCAGTCTTGTTCTCCGTATGCTGCGGTTCCGCCGCAGCCCATCTTTATTCTCCGTCCAGCACACTCGTGTTTGAGTTAGCAGGGTCCGTCACTGTCTCCCCTTCAAGCTTCGAAGGCTTAAAGGTGTCGGGAATACCGTCATTCTCCAGTGTTATCTTATAGGTTGCCTCATCCTGAGCCGGATCACTCTCCTCCAGGCTTGTGATGACAAAGTTGCCTACAAGATAGGGGTCGGGAGTCCAGTTGTCACTCTCGCCGCGCTCACAGCACTTCACCTGAACAGACGCTCCTTCATACCACATTTTGAGCAGTGTCTTGAAGCCTGTCTCATCTTCCTCGTAGAATCGGAGGCCGTCCGCCGAGATGCTGATGCTCAGGCCTGTCACGCTCTTGCCTTTCCACTTCCCGGCGTAAACACCCTTGGAGGCTGATGGCTTCACGGCATGATCTTTTGTCTCACTGTTGTAAGTAGTCGTATGGCTCGTACAATGCCCGTAAGCATTGCCGCCCACGTACAGCAGTATGTCACTGCCATTCACATATCCATTCTTTTCCATAATCTATACTACAGTTGTCTTTTTGTGTTACGTAAGCTGCGGCATGCCGCAGCCCTGTCCTGCGTCAGCGACGCACCCATGTCAGAAGGCAAAGATACACCAGCAGGCAGACACCAAGCGATATCATCAGCCAATAACCGGCAGATTTGCCCTCAGGGGAACTCTGCGCCGTGGCCGACGTTTCCTCCGACACACGGCGGCTGCTTTCCTCCGACACCGAGGCCTCATGCTTCCATTCTCCGCGCACCTCGGCCTTCACCTCCGGGGTTCGGGGGGTCCTCGACATCACCCTCAGGCCCCTCGGCGTCTTCTCCACCGTCAGTGTCACGGCGCCTCTTCCCCGGACCACCGACGCGCCCAGAGGCAGACTGTCGGCCGTCTCCCTCGTCAGAAGCAGATCCAGCGTGTCCGCGTCGGGGGCTCCCACCGTCACGAGAGCCTGTCCCCACTGCATGCCCGTTGACTGACTGGTGGCGGACATGTGCTCCGCGTCCTGGCGAGACAACGAGGTGCTCGCCGCAGTCCGTGATGAGCGGCAGCTCACGACGGACAGGACAGTCATCGTAATGACGGCAAGTGTTGACAGCCTTGATCGCCTTGCTGAGGGCATTGACGGCACGCCTGAGACTGCTGTTCTCCTGCCTGATCTTGTCAAGTGTATCATTCAGCTCGTTGTTCCTCGTCTGGATCGACGAGAGGGTGGCCGACACGTCGTCATACATCGCGCGGTAGGTGTCATGCACCTCCTTCGCCTCGCGGGTCTGGCGCTGGCGGCGCGACAGCAGCCAGGTCACCGAGGCGCCAAGACCGCCGGGTATCGCCCAGCCAAGCAACTGTATCAGCACATCCCATCCCATCAATGCAGATCCGTTTTATTCTTCATTCTTCACTCTTCATTCTTCACTCTTCACTCTCAAGCCTGCACGCCGCTCGTCAGCACCACACCGCTGTCGGCCACCTTCGGAAGCACGATGTGCCACTCACGGAAACCTACAACGCTCTCACGGTTCTCGGGGTTCTGAAGGGCGTCCTTGTAGAACATCTTGCGGCTGCCGCCGGCCTGGAACGCACGTTTCACGGCAAAGGCGAAAGAGCACATCCAGGCGCCTTCCTCGGCATCCTCCTCCGTCACCGTGATCGCCTCGCGCTCACCCTCCTTGTAGATCGGGTTCGCGTTGAACTCATACACCTCAAAACCGAAGATCTGACCCACACGGCCGGTGTTGCGGTCGATGCCCTTGTATTGCTCGGCATAAGCCTGAGAGGTCTCCAGAAGGTCGGCGCTGTGAGCGGGGCACAGCACCAGGCGGCGGCCGGTGGGCGGCACCAGAAGCTTGTCCATGGCGCGCTTCATCTCCAGGATGTCGGCCACCGTGCACTTCTTCCTGCCGTCACCGTCGGCGGCACCGGTAGTGGCGAGCACGGGGGTAGTATCCGTGTTCTCGGGAGCACACATGCGCCATGCGGCACGGCGCAGCTTGGCCGCTGTCAGAGCGTCGCCGTGATTCTCTATCACAGAGCCTATCTTATCGTAACTGATGGCATGCAGCTCGTCGTCGGTCACGCGCGTGTTCACCGTGTCGAACTTGTCGAGCCGGATGGCGATGTCATCGTCTTCCTGGCTCACAATCGTAATCGGATACTGCGTGTTGTTCACCAGTACGGCAGGGTCAGCGCCAACGTCCACCAGGTGGATCACGTCATTGTCCACCTTGCCGCTCGCGTCGGGAATACCGTTCAGCCAGCTCCCGTCAAGACCGGCCTTGTTCTTCTTCACAAGCTCACCGGTCCAAATCTCAGTAAGAACACCCTCGCACAGGGCGTCAAGGGGCAGGAAATGCCCCGCAAGAAGGCTCACGCCTACTGCCACAAGACCGCCTGTGGCAAAGTCGAAACCACCGGCAGAGGCCACCGCGCCGCCAAGCACCCAGCAAAGCAGCACGCTCATCGTCATTCTCAGAATTGTCTTCATCTTCACTTAAATCTATTGCTTAATTACTATGATAACTCTTTCTCCGTATGCGGCGGTTACGCCGCCTCACTCTTCATCCGTTACGTATGGCGCGATGCCATCGCGCACATTCTTCACTCTTCACTCTTCACTCTTCACTCTTCCAAGATAGGATCCATCCCATACTCGGCCTTGTAAAGGGCAGCATACTTCTTCGGGTCGCTCTTGCGCAGCGTCAGAAGTTCCGACTCGGGCACTTCCGACAACTTCTTCCAGTCTCTCACGGCAGCACCGCCGTCACCATGCGCAAGCGTCTCGCTGATACGGCCCACAGGGCGCATGTCGCTCAGCAGATCCTCAAGGGCGGCACTGCCGATTTGCTTGCCGAGTTCTACATAGCGCTGCTTCTTGTCGCCCGTGATGCGCATCTCACGCACCGCATTGTCCACAAGACGCTCCACATGCGCCAGTTCGGCCTGAGCCTGCGCGGACTTCAGACTGTCAAGCTCTGCCACCTTCTTCGCAAGCTCAGCATCGCTCTTCATCAGTTCCGCGGCACGCGCGCGAACCTGTTCCTCACTCGCTCCCGCATCAAGGCCCAGGAGCACGGCCATCTCCGAAAGTTTCATCTCTTCTTTCTTTACGTTAATATTAGGGTTGTCATTCTCTCTCTCTCCAGACAGAGGGCGCCACGATGCATAATGTGCCAGCTCAAGCAGGCACTTCGCCTCTATCTCAGATCCCTGGTACCTCAGCGTCACCGAGTTCTCGTTCTCGGGCACGTCCACCAGCGACACCTCGTAAAGGCTGCTCCTGGTCACAATCGGAACGTCAAGGCCATCCCCCACCTCCTCCACGTCCAAGCCCATCGAGCAGGCGCGGATGCTGCCAAACTCATACTGCGTCTGCAGACGCTTGCTCAGTTCCGTGGCACCGTCAAACTTGGGCTCACCGCTCAGCACACCGTTCTCCACCTGCAGGTCGGTCATGACGCCCACAACCTCACCCCTGTGGTGCATGTATAGAAGCACGGGATTCCGCCTGTAGCGCTCAAGGTTGATTCCTGATGTGAGCACACGGAAACCTCTTCCGTTCACACTCTCGTCTGATATAACTATTCTCTTCATCGTCAATCTTCAATTTTCACTCTTCACTCTTCGCTCTTCGGACGACCGATTTCGGGCGGACGCCGACCCTGCTCTTGCATGCCGCAAAAATCCCCAAAAATCCCCACCCACACAAATAACAGCGCACACCATGCACACTTCCGTGCAACCCATGCACGCTTATTTCTCTCATCACTCCTGTTTTTGCAATTTTGCAAAAACTTTTAGATAAAACACAACACATGACAAGAGCCGAAATCGAACGGAAAAAAACTGTCGCGCTCCAACTCTATCTCGCAGGGTCGGAGCAGAAAACCATCGCCGAGCAACTCGCGCTCACGCAGGCCACCGTGTCCAAATGGGCAGCGCAGGGACACTGGCGGGAGCAGCGAGCCGCAAGAAACGTCACACGACCGCAACTCGTCAACAAGATTCTCCAGGCCATCGACGACCTCCTCGAGAAAGTACTGCGCACTGACGAGCCGGAACTTATGGCGGGAGTGCCCGACAAACTCGCAAAACTCGCTGCCACCATAGAGAAACTCGACAAGAAGGCAAACATCGTCGACACCATCGAGGTCTTCATGGCGTTCTCCAAGTGGCTCGAGTTCCAGGCCCAGACCGACAGGGAGATCACCCCCGAACTCCTCGCAGCTTTCAACAAGTACCAAAACCGGTACATCATCGAAAAAATGAACACACAGTAACGACATGCAATGCACATGCAACGACATCCTCAGAATCCCGGAAGGAAATGGTTTCAGAATCGGGATATGCCGCAGCAACGTCGCGCCGGCAAATGATACCGCACTCACCTTCCAGGACATCGACAATATCCAAGTCTCACTCACATGGATCATGGGAAAGGTCCCGGTCAGTTACCAGATCACACAGTGCGGCGACATCATCGTCATCGGAAAACCTTTCTTGCAAAAGGAAACCTATGGCATAGAGATCATAGGCACATACAACGGACAACCCTTGAGGTGGAAAGAGCGACGCGTCTTCCGCATCGTTGACGACAACTCACAGGCTTCCATGCAGCAACTCGAGACTTTCGGAGCGGATATCTACTGGCTCAGCGACATTCTCGAGGTCGATACTGAGGGCGACACCATGATCTTCACCACACACGCTCACGCATCACTCGACAACGACACGCTCACACTCCAGAGCACCGACAAGACAAAGGTCACCGTCGAGGGCGACACGCTCGTATTCACTATCTTAAAATCATATGTCAGACCGATTTCGGGCGGACACAGTTAAAATCCACCAAATAATATGAAAGAAAAACAGTCAATCAAAAGGTACGTCATCCGAGATGAGCACGGAAATATAATCGACACCAACGGATTATCAGTCGTCGGAAATGTCGAGGTCCACGTAGCCCAGGAAGGACTCGTGGGACAGCCATGGGCCGAGTCCGCATATCAGGACGGACAACTCGACATCATCCTGCACGGCATCAAGGGTGAGGGGGTTGTCGATATACAGACCATACCCAATTATGAGGAAGGGCAGGAGGACGGAGGAGAGAACATCGTAAGTATCTTCACCGACGGAAGGGAGGAGCCATACACCTTCCCCATACGCAACGGTAGACGCGGAAACGGCATCACCGAAATCCAGGTCGACGACCACTCACAGGAGGGTGACCAGGCGGAGAGCTCCATGACCATACGTACCACCGACGGACAGAATGCCACACTCCGGGTACGCAACGGAAAACGGGGCAACGGCATCGACCATATTACCGAGCAACTGTCGCAGTCAGACGGTGGTACCAACACACACGTCATCCATGACACTGACGGCAATCAGCATGTCATACACACATCCAACGGAAAAACCGGGCCCCAGGGAGAGACAGGCATTTACGACCGGAATGACCCTGATACTCCTGTTTTCACCCTGGCGACGACGACGGGCATGTCTCAGACCAAGGTCATGACGCAGAAGGCGGTGACCGACGCTCTGATAGGAACTAACATAGCTGGCTGGGATTCTGTCGAAAATACCAGGATACCGCTGCTGGCAGTTGACGGGGACACTTTAGTCTCTGCCAACTCCGGCAAAGACACACACTACATAAGGGCCTCCGAGAAGACTATCTACAAGATTGTCGTGACAAAAGCAAATACGGGAACCAAGACCATCGGGCTTTGTGACGATACGCCCGCAGCCGGCGTGTCTGTTTCGGAAGTGCTGACCACGCTGACCGGAAAGAACTTCACCACCTATGTTTCCGTTCCACGTGACGCTTACCTGTTCGTTGCCATCACACGTGACGCAGATTTTTCCATCAGTATCTACCGGGGTGTCAGCCTTGTGGAGGATGTCGGAAGAAGCAAGTTCGTGGCAGCAGTCTCACAGGTCCTGAGTGACAGTGAGAAACTGCAGGCGCGGATGAATATCGGTGCCGCCTCGGACAGTATGGTGGAAGAAGCTCTTCTGAAATACGAGGATGTGACGCTTCCCGAATCCGGTACGACCATCATAAAAGGCGACGGCAGCGTGGGAACGACATCGGGCAACACCGCCTGCCTGGTGCCCGTGCAGGAGGGCGAGAAGTATGAGATTCAGACATCCAGCCTAGCTGGCTTCTACGCGGTGCTTACCGGGGAGCTGGTGGCAGGGTCTCCCGCCCCTTTCGCCTCCGGATACACAGGCAGGGTGACAGTCAACACCGGAGCCAAGAAGCGGATCACGGTTCCTCCCGGCGGGTCTTACCTCTACCTTCACACCTCCATATCAGCGGGTGCCACCGGGATAAAAGCCCGCAAGGCCTCCATCGGCAGGTCGGTGTGGACTGAAGACGTAAAAAGCGGTATCGCCGCCGACGGCCTTGCATTGGGCTCCGCCCAGATCCAAAGCGGCGTCGTCAACTCCAAATCAAGTAGCGGCTACAGGATTTACTTCGCGGAAGCACGCAAGGATGACAAAGTGACCGTGCGGTGCTCTGACCTCGGCAATTACTCGATGTATCTGTGGACTGGCAGTACACGGCCACAGGTGGGAGCCACGGGCTACAGCTACATAGGTGCCGTGGGTGAGGCTGAGTATGAATATACCATGCCCTCCGACGGATATTTCTGCGTGGGACTTACACAAGGGCAGACTGAGGTCACCCTCGGGATAACAAGGCCCCTGGATGCCGCCATCGAGTACCTGGAAAGCCAGATCCTTGAGGCCAAGGACGGCCTTGTCTATCCTGATGAGGTTGATTTCGGCTCCCTCTCATTCAAGGGCTACATGATCAACTCTGCAGACAAGTGGACATCGGGAAGCGATGGCCAGGGCGGAAAGTTCGTGCCCGTCCTCCCAGACAGCCTCTACCGCGTCACCTACAGCGGCAATTACATCATCTATGCCGTGCTCACGAGCGCGGCGACAAGCGGCAGTGCACTCTACGCGGACGGTTGCAGCAAGATAACTTCCTTAGTCAACGCTTCCCCTGTCGAAATCCGCACTCCGCACAACGCGAAATACCTCTTCATCAAATACGTGCAGAGCAGCGGCAACCCTGCGACAGTAAGCCGGATAGAACGGATAACCTCCGTCGCGGCGATGACGGAAATGAACGCGGAAGCCGCCGAGGATGCCATCAGGATGCGCAGGAAGCTGGCCGAGGCGCTGGCCAACAAACTCACGCCCCTCAATGTGCCAACGGACGAAAACGGGTATGAGATACCTCAGACTCTGCAGGAGCTGTATGTTCAGAAAAAGGGGTATCAGCTCCTGAATATCCGATGGACTCCCAAGGCAGAGATAGGGTCCAGGGTCGCAGCCAGTCCTTTCCAGCAAGGAACCACGTACACGGGACTGCCTTATTCCTCTGTAAAGGAAAGAGGCAAGTATGTGGGGATAGACGTGAGTCTGCACACTTTCATGACCGCCGTGAACAATCCATACTCTCTGCTCTACACCGAGGATGTTTGTGAGACAACCCAGAGGTCGGCATGGGGATTTCAATATCACGGAGTCAACTGCCGGCCTTACTATGGTGTCGTATGCAGCGCGTATGCGCTGCAGGCCGTCGGCATGGTCGTCCAGTGGACGAGCTACGAGGACGAATGGTGTGCGCGGAAAAACCTCAACATGATAAAGATCCATGACCAGAGCGCGCAAGGCCTGAGAATCGGCGACATATATCACAAGAAAGGACACAACAGGCTCATACTCGGCCTCAAGAGGAGTGCTGACGGCATCGTCACCCATGTCCTCATGTCCGAGAGCACGTCGCCGCTTGTCAAAAGCACTCTCTACATGGCCGCCGACTTCAACAGCAAGCTGGCATCAGAAGTCGAGGGTGTCATCTACCGCAGCACCGAGCTTTACAAGAACACCTACGAGCCTTCGGCGTATGTGCCCGTCATGGGCGAGACGGCAGAGGAGGTCACATACAACAATGACATCTGCACCTATGCGGGCGACAGAGCCTCGTTCCATGTGGGCGAGCTTGTGGTGCTCAACTATGACCTTGATGGTCAGCACGGCGGGTGGACGGAGATCCTGGTCTACAAGGGCGGGACCCTGGTGGGCACATATCCATTGGCCGGCATAGATCAAAGCGAGCTTCCCGAAGCGCAGCAAGGGCATGCCCTCAGCCTGGGCACGAGCCTCACCCAGGGCGTTTACAAGGCCTGCATGTCGGACGGCAACGGAAACACATCGGGTTTCACTGAATGGGAAGTGCTCAAGACCGATTTCTCATTGGAAAAGCTCGGTGATGACAGATACAAGCTGACATGGGACTCAGCCGGCACCCCGGAGGAATATGACTTTGGCGACCTGAAGCGCTACCTGTCGGCCCATGGGGAGATAACCAGTGATGACCTTGAGAGAGGATACGTCATCCTGAGGCCCGCTGCATTGTACAAGGAGATGCGCGGCGGCTCGATGCCCGCCAGCCACGACATCCTGAAGGTGCATTTCAGGGGGCTGTACGGAAGGGTGGTCAACGAGCCTGTCTATGTCAATTTTGATACGGGCGAGACCTCCGACACTCCCTATGCAGATACCTCTGGCGAAGATGATGAAAACGATTACGAAGAGACCACTTAAATATGAAAATAACACCATCCGAAGCTCTCCAACGCGCGTCCACTGCTACACAGCAGGGGATGCGGCTGGTGGCTGCAAAGACGAAGAAAAAGCCCGTGCTCCAACCGGAGTTTGTCGGGAGCGTACACGAGGACGGCTTTTTTATCAAGACGACCAACACCACGCCGCTGTATCTCTTCAAAAACGGGGATGGCGGTCTTGTGCTGCCAGCGTATGACGATATAGAGCCGATATTGGGCTGCGCGGAACAGGCGGACTTCACCACCGAACTCCCACCCCATGTCCAGTGGTGGCTAAGTATGTATGCCAAGGACATCGCGGAGTACGAGGAAAGGCCTGTGCTGATAGAGGACTCTCCCGAAGAGAAAAAGCCGGAAGCCGACAAGCCGGAAGCCGCAGATCCGCGCAAAAACATCCCCTATCTCATCAAGACCAAATGGGGACAAGGGAAACCCTACAACATCAATCTCGACTTCGGCGACGGATGCTGCCTGACGGGGTGTGTGGCCGTCATGATATCGCAGATCATGCGCTATTGGGGGTACAAGGGATACCGGCGCGGATGCACCTGGACCACAGACTATCAATGGAAGGGTGAGCCATACAAGGTCAAGGCATTGCCGCCCATCACGGTCTTCGACTATGCCAACATGCCGCTCGGCAAGCCCAAGACTGCAGCCGAGAAAAAGGCGGTGGCCACACTCATGGAATACGTCGGCAAGGCCGTCAAGTCCAACTACGGTATCGACGCCACCTGGGCACAGACCGATGTCTACCCGCCACTGATGATATCTCGCCTGCGGCTCGGCAGCACCATCCGAGAGCTGCAAGCCGCCGTGGTCGGCGAGAAGGCGTTTGCCGAAGCCATTTACCAGGAGCTCCTCGCCGGTCGTCCGGTCGGGATATGCGGAAGCAATGACAGCCGCGCAGGAAGCCATGCCTTTGTCTGCGACGGATACAACGCCGCCACCAACAAGTTCCACCTCAACTTCGGGTGGGACGGTGGATACGACGGCGATTATGCAATGACGGCCATCACCCTCACCAAGGACTACAACTTCAATGCCCGGAAAAAGGCTCTCATCGGCATCCAGCCGAAATACAAACTTGGCGATGCCAACCGCGACGGCGAGGTGAACATTACCGACGTGATGACCACCATCAATCACTCCCTCAAAGGTACTTATGACGAGGCAGCGGACATCAACAGCGACGGCAAGGTGACGGTGGCCGACCATACGCCCATCGTCAATCACATACTCGGCAAAGATCCACTGTAGACATGTTCTCCGTACGCTGCGGTTCCGCCGCAGCCCCACAGATTCTCTCACCCTCACCCCTAAATAAAAAGCGAGGCACTCACCGGCTGGTGGGTGCCTCGCTTTTTCCGGCACAAGCAGCGATAGCTGCTCTGTTCAATAAGTCATATAGCCGCGATAACTCATCACCAGGATCTCCTCCAGCAACTCTCCGTGGTCATGGTTGCTCAGCTCACGCAGCGGCATCAGGTCCGAGAAACACTCCCCACGCAAGCCTGTCAGCACATACGATAAGGCACCGATAAGACTCAGGTCGCCTGGCACGTTCACCGCGTGGGGATTGCACAGGCAAGGCTCACCCACATGCCAGTCCGTCACCACATGAAGCGACAGCTCTGCAGAGCAACGCATCGAGCAGCGCTTACCGGGAGCCGGACGGGCATGACGCCATTCTATCACGCCAAACTCCACAAACACAGCAGGGCGAGGCCATACCTCATCCTCAACCGCAAACTCCACATTACGGTTCCATAGGTCCACATGCTTGATCAGGCGCTCACCGTCCGGACCCTCAAGCATCGCAACCTCTCTGCTTATCTTCTCAAATATCTCTCTCCTCATAATCTTCAAATTTCAATCCTCAATCTTCAAATACTCCTCGAGGCCATCCTCGATCACATCCCTCACTATGCGCTCCACTTCCGCGCTGTGGCCCAGGAAACGGCGCATCGGTATCTTGATCAGGCTTCCCACCTTCTTCAATGACATGTAGCCCCAGAACCTCGCCTCGGCGCTGCCGCCGCGCTTCTCCATCAGGGCGTAGAAACCGCCGTCCGTCAGGCGGCGGTGAGTACCCCCGTCCGGGCTCTTGTAGTCTGAAAGCTCATAGTACCTGCGCCTGAAAAACATCTTCATCCGCTCCGTCACGCGCACCGTCGCTCCCTCGTTGTGGTAGGCGGCATACGGCACGCCATAGACGAACACCAGCTCGCCGCCACGCACCTCGCAGCGGAACGAGCGACGGAGCGAGACGCTGTCCACGAGCGTCGCACCGCCCTTGCGCAATGGGCCAACACGCCGCTGCCATGCCTCAGTAAAGAAACCCTGCCGCTCGAAGTTGCGGTCAAACTCATCCGTAAGCTCAACACGGATGTTATTCAACAGCACCGAAACCAATGTCGAAAAATCCAACTTCTTCATCTGTACTCAGTACTCAAATCTCAAACCTCAATCCTCAAAGTCAAGATACAGCTGCATGTCCTTAGGAATCGAGGTGGAAGGACGGGAGGGGGCCTTCAGCATGTTGTAAAGCGTGCGCTCGCTGATACCGAAACGGGGGTATATCCAGCGACGCCAGATCTCACGGTTCGACAGACCGCTACGCACGTGCTCGTCATACACGCGGTTGATGTCGGCCACACGCTTCGCATAACTCACACCGCGCCTCTTCCTCCTGTCCTTGCCCATCTTCTTCATTCACTCACATTTTTCACTCTTCATTCTTCACTCTTCACTCTTCACTCTTCAATCCTCACTCTTCGGTTCCACGAAGAACGTCTCATCCTGGACCACCTGGAGGCCGCATTCGTCCATCGCATCCTTCATAGACTTCTGAGTCTTCACCGCATCACCAAATGGCACTTCCTCCAGTTCCCGGTCCGCAAGAAGTTTGTCCTTGGCCACCTCCTCCGTCTGCCGTACATAGCCGGGAAGGAACTTCTTCACCAACTGAAGAGCGCTCGCCCAAGTGAAGCCCTTCAGAGTCTTCAGTTTCGGGGTGCCTGTCCTGAAGCCGATCACACCGTGGGTCATCTCCACGCTCTTTTTCTTCACAAACAGTTCCTGCTGGTGCTCCGTGGCATAACTCTGAAGCACGTCAAATGCACCGTCACGCTCACCATCAAGCTCCAAAAGGCGCTTCTCCCACTTCTCACGGATCTTAGCGCACTGAAGCTCTATGCCGGCAGTGATCTTCTTGTACTCGGCATCGGCCTTCGCATACACACCAAAGGCCTGCTCTGCTTCTTCCTTGGTCACACCCGTGACCACCACTTTCTTCTTTCTTGTCGTTCCCATAATCGTTTTTTTAATCTCGTTAGAACATTGTTATAATTGCGTTTCAATCTCAATCCTTCACTCGTTCCGTATGGCGCGATGTCATCGCGCCACATTCTTCACTCTCCTCTCTCCATTCGCCTCACGTTCATCGCTATCAGCTTCTTAAGCAATGACTCAAGTTCTTCCTCGTTCAGCAGGCAGAAACGCTTGCCAGATATCCTCTTGTCAAGGCAGAAACGGTCCACCTCAGACCAGTTCACTGAGTTGTGGTGCAGTCCCACCACACCCCAGTGGCGCATCTCAACAAGCACACGCGAGCGAAGGGCCTTCAGCACACGGTTCACCTTCCTAAGATTCTCCGTATGCGGCGGTTTCGCCACCGCACATTCGGCATCCCTCTCCAATGCCTCGCAAAGCCGGGCATACTCCCACCCTTGCATCTCATGAAGGTGCACCGTGCGGCCGTTCGTATACTGGCTCACAAGCACCTCCTTCACTCCAGCAGCTTCATTACCGCCAAGCGACAGCCTGCGGAACGCCGACCAGAAACGGCCATAACTGCTCACTCTCTTTTCCTCTCCCATAACTATGAATTCTTACCATGAATTACATTCACCTTGCAGCCGGAATTCCTCATCACCATCCTGCTCGCAAACACCACATCAAGCGTCTCAAGAACCACCATGCCCCTGGTCTTCGCACTCCGAACACGCACGTCAGCACTGCAGCTCCCAGAAATCCAGTCCTCAAGCATCGACAAGGCCTGGCTCCCGCTCAGAAGCACCTGAAAGCGAGTCCCATCAGGATAAACGCTGCGGTCAGCCAACCGACGGTATTCCTTGTCACTCATCATCCCTGTCCTCTCCATAACTCAATCTTCAATCTCAATTCTCAATTCTCAATTCTCAAATCTCAAACCTCAAACCTCAAACTTTTAAAACTCTCCAGGGGCGCATCACTGCGGCCCGGAGAAAGATTGCATTGAAAATAATTAAAAGGTCATTCACCATGGGCTTGACCCCGCGGCGCATCACTGCGGCACACAAACCAACAGGGCGGGCCAAGCCAACCAAACTTACATAATTAACCTCACTTGTCATAACTATTAACTTAAACATTATCACTATGAAAAACACTAAATCTTATTCTTCATCCTCTCTTCTCCGTATGCTGCGGTTCCGCCGCAGCACCTCAAATCTCAAACCTCAAACCTTTAGGTGGTTCGTGGTTCTTAATACCCCCTCTTCCCACACTACGAAACTGTTGCCGGCATCGGGATTGAAACGGCCTTGGCAATAGGCTCTGAAACCGACTACGCGCACTTTGACACCGGCACGATAGCGAAGTCTGATAGCGGGCTTGCCTAATGGCTGACCTTTGGCTTCCTGACTGATGAAGATGAAACACTTCTTTGGGAACGCCTCGAGCAGGGCTTTCGTTTCGGGCCATTCCCAGCCTGCATCCTGGAACGAGTCCACAATGATAAATTTCGCACTGTGCCGTTTCTTCAAACGCTTGGTCAAGTCCTCCACCGTGTCACTGGTTACGACACGGAACCAGCCCTGTTTCTTGTCAAGGTCAAACTTCAGCATTCGCTCCTGGAAACTCTGGTTCAGCCCCTCCTCACAACTTAGGTAGAGCACTTGCCCGTAGTGGGTCAGTTCGTAGGCCAGTTGCATCACGAAAGAACTCTTACCGCTGGCAGATGCTCCGCTGATGAACCATGTGGAATTCTCCTCCGGCAAACCGAAGGCTTCCTCCCACCGGCCACCCCACGGCAGCGTCTTGTAGGTCTTCCTGGCGATTTCTTTCGGACTGTAGGCTCGTTTCATTTCTCTTTTGACTTTTTTAGTTCACGTATCAGGAGGTCGGCACATTCCAACGCTCTTCGGGCATACTCTTTTAAAGTGGGTATATCATTGATAAGACTACTAAGATAGTACTCCTTGGCTATCTCATGCAGACGTTGGTTCGGCTCCTGATAAATCCTTCCCCAAACCATAAAATCGACACTCATGTCACGGCATTTGGAAAAGACAAGGTCGTAATCAATGGAATTCCTTCTTATCCATCCTGAAATGGTTTGGGGCGAAACACCCAAAAAAGCAGCTAATTGCATATTGGTTTTGAAGCCATATTGTTTCTTTATCCGCTCCATTATTCTGGATTTATCAATAGTTACCATCTGTCCGTGAGCGATTGGGGGGTGTGCAGGTGTCATCATTGTTTTGCTCCTTTCTTGATTTTCTCGATCTCTGTATATACCCTCCTCAGGCCGCCGCCGCTCCTGCGCACGATCTGCCCGATGTCGGTACCGGCTGGGGCGTTCACACTGGCCACGGCACGCGCCTGCTCCAGCAGGAAAGCCCTGCGGTCATCCTCCTGCTCGGGGGTCACGCGGCTGTACTTGCCGCCGTAGCGCGAGAAGATCTCGGCGTAGCCCACCTTCCTGCCCGCCACGTTGCGGTCGATCTTGGCGGCCAGCCCGTCGGCGCCCATCATGTACCAGCCGCAGCACATCTCCGTGGCGTTCCACAGGGCCTTCAGCTCCAGGAAGGCCTCGTAGGCAAGGTCGCCGGCCTCATCGAGCACCACCAAGGGACGCTCCATCGAGCGGAGGTAGTAAACCAAATCCTCGTAGGTGTCCTGGTACTTGCCGGTGGCGCCCACGCCGAACTCGCCGGCAATCTTCCTCACAAGCGCACGCTTGGTCTTCACCTGGCTGCAGTCGATGTACACGGCGTTGCGGTGCTCCTTCACGTACCAACGCGCCGAGTAAGTCTTGCCTATGTTGGGCAGGTCGCACAGGATCACGCTCAGGCTGCGCTCCTGGCACGCCTCCAACTGGGCGGTAACATACCTGAAGGTCTCCGTCCTCGCGCCTTTCCACGCGATGGTGTCTCGGAGGTTCACGTCCAGGCGGCGGGCGATGCTCACCCAGTTGGCGTCGCTCAGCGCCTTCTCCATCTGGCCCTTCTTCAGCGTGTTGTACACGCTCGCACTCATGCCCAGCGCGGCGGCGTGCTTCGCGTCGCTGGGGTAGTTCGCGCGGTTGGCGGCTATCGCCTCCAGGATCCGCTGTTTGTTCGTTGTCGTAACCATATTCTAACGGCGTTTTAATGCATTACTAAATGTCTGCAAAGCCCCTGACTTCCGCATCGTCACAGACACAGGCCGGCGCTTCCTGTTCCGTATGTTGCGGTGTCAACGCAACCGCTTCAAGTGCTTCGGACTCCTCTGCGTGCCCAGAGGTTTCGCCGCCGGGGGGGGCTTTCCTCATCACACCCACCTGCTCGATGGCGTGGTCTTTCACATACTTCCGGAACTTCGAGATTTTCTTCTGCTGCTCTATGTACTTCACCACGTCATCCTCCGTCTGCTCTGCCATCACGCGGTTGTAGGTCTCCACCCTCTCTACCGTGTCGATGTACTTGTCGCCCTGAAAGATATACACGTCCGTGGGCTTCCCTTCCTCATCGGGCATGTAGTACGCAGTCACCCTGTAGTCATTGGGCCTCAGGCGCTCCAATACGCCCGGGTCGCTCAGCCACCAGTCCTCGTACGCCACGCGCACCGTTGAGTTCCTGCGGATGCTGGTCTCCACACGCTCGCCGATGTAGCGTGCCAATGCCATCTTGTCAAGAGGCTGCAGCGTCGGGTTGATGCACTCACAGAGCACGTCCCACCTGCTCATGCCGGGGAACATCTTCTGATTGGGGTGCAGCGCGTGGTTCCAATCATGAACGTCAACCCGGTCATCAGCCAGGAGCTCTTCCCACTCGTAGTATTTCTTGTCCTCGAAGGTGTGGTTGAATCCGTCGCTCACCTTCTTCTGGTCAATGCGGTTCTTGCCCTTGCCGTAGAAACGGCCTTGGCCCTCATGCCTGTCGTGCAGGAATTTCTGGAAAGCACCATTCATCGGCTCAGAATACTTCTCCTGTGAGTTCTGGGGGGCGCAGAAGTGTACCCATGAGAACGCCACGCCAGTCTGTAAGAATCCCTCCCTGTACTGGCTCATCAGGTGGTTCTCCACCTCGATGCCGGCCGGCATTCCCCAACCTTGCTTCGCACACAGGCGGAACATGTCGCGGAAGCAATCGACAACAAGTCCCTGGTCCTTGTCCCGGCTGTATGACACACCGACAATACACTGGCTGACGACATCCCACGCACGGTAGACGTGGACATACTTGTTGCCAGGCATCCTGCGTTTCAAGTCCACGTCGTCCATCGTAATCTGCGACAGGCTGAAACTGCCGCTGTGACGGTGGACGTGGGGCATCTGCTCGTGCATGAATGTAGTTCTGCTGCGCAAACGCTGCTCGATAAGCATCTTGTTGCTGGGCTTGTTCAGTATGTTGCTGATGGTGCTCTCGCTCAGACTCAGGGGCTCACCGGCCTTATCCACGAATTCGCCTGGGTTGTACAACTCACCGGTCTCATAGCTCCACACATCCAATTCTCCTGTAATGAACATGATGTACTGCTCCCAGACGCTCTTGTTGTAAGGCTGGTTCTCCTGCACTGCTATGCTCAGCACAAGACGCTCAACCTTCAGGGTCACGCGCCGCGCGCTCTGGTTGCCGAACTTGCCGCTGATCAGGCAGGCGTAGCCCTCCTTCCTGTACTCGTTCACCTTCTTCCGGAAACGCAGCGTGCTCGTGGGCAGCGTGTGGCCCAGCTCGCCCTGCAGAGCCTTGATGCAGGAGGCCATCTCATCCCAGTTGTACCTGCCGCCGAACATCTTCTGGGCCGTCGCCGCACGCTCATACAAGCGGATGCAGCAGTTCAGCACACTCGCGTTCACCACATACTCATGTATCTTTTCAGACGGCAGGTCAATACCTGTCTTTGACTTGTCGTGGAAAAATGCCACCGCTGCCTGGTCGGTCTCGTAGTTCGACATCACCCACAGCCTCACCTTCGTCAGGTCGCCGTCGGGATAAAGAGCCTGGACCCTGGCCTTGTAATCGCGCGGAAGACTATCAACGGCAACAAGCGCATACTGACCGGCGGCACCGCCACCGCGACGCACCACGTCGATGCGTTTGCGGATGACCCAATTCTGGTAATTAGACTGACTAACAACGCCGCCATCCACCAGCTCACGCGCACTTATACACAGTCTGTTTCCGTAATATTCCATGACAGTTCGTTTTTAGTTGTAATATCCTTTTTTCTCTTCAAAAAACCGCCGCCCGCACAGGCCATCGTTCTGTTGGCTGAGTGCTATGGATGCCAATCCTTCAGTGCGGCTCGATGCTGCGCGTCGGGGCGGCGGGGGTCACGGCCTCTTTCCTGGGGCAGCCTTATCTATCTCATCCACCGGCATCGCCAGCATCTCCACACCGCCCTTCTGCAGGGCAAGGCTCCTGATGCGCAGAGCCAAGGGGGAGTCACTCACGTAGGTCAGCGCATTCTGCACCGTCTTTTTGCTGACGCCAAAAGCGTCCGTCAAAAAAGACCTCACACTCGATGATACCTCTATGTAATGTTTGCTCCTCTCCATCGCTCACTCCTCCATCTCTATATTATTGCCCTCAAGACGAACGTAGGAGCGAACCAGGTTCGCCAATCCAAATAAAGCCAGCACGACGCTCTCGCTGCAGCACAACAGCAGCAGCACGCTCACCGATACACCGAAGTCAACACAAGCGGTGCGCTGCGCCCTCGTGAAACGATCCCAACCGGGAAACAGAATGCACATAAGTCTCTTCATAGTCATTTCCTATTAAATACCAGTGGCACACACGGGAGTCGAACCCGTCCTCATCCCACACTGTCTTCACGTTCAGTATGTCGCTGTACCACAGCGACCACCTTCAGACGCAGTCGCGGCGTTGTTCCGATATCGCCGCTTTCGTGTGCCGTCAAAAGACCGGCGGTCCTCACGGATGACCGGCCCGAATGTTACTCACTAAAAACAAACTTAAATGAATCGTATAACTTATATATGTATGAAATGATGGTAAAGCCCGCACAGGCCGCCGTCAGGATGACCCGGCGGCGCTGCACGGCGGGGTGGCTTACTTGGCTGGCTTAGCTGCCTTTCCTTTGTTCTCAAGCCATACTATTCCCAGCAGGCTGTTGATGCGGCGGTGGTGCATCTCGCAAGTCAGACGAAGGTCGGAATCCTGCGTCTCCAATTTACGCAAAAAAGACTCGCACTGGCGGCGAGAGTCTGCCTCCATCTCATTGATGGACACCCCTACCCCGACGACGAGGAGACGGACGGTCTTTTGACGCGGACGAAATCCCTTCGGCGACTTGATCCTCAAGGTGGTTTCCAACACCTCGAACTTTCCTTGATTGTTCTCACTTTGTTCCATTTCTGCTTATTTTTTTGGGGTTGGTATTCTTCTTTCTCGCCCTTTTTTCGTATTTTTGGCCGCCCTTCCAAACGGAATGCGGTGCAAAGATAGTGATTTCTCACGAAACAACAAAATAAATATCGAAATATTTCACGATTTATGGATAAAAATATCACAAAAGCCGAGACTATTCACGAAAGAATAGAATTATGCGTAAAGTATATTGGAGATGGGAAAAACACCGTTTTCGCTCAGAAAATTGGGGTTAGCGAAGGTAATATACGAGGATATATAAAAGGTGTTGTTCCAAAAGCAGATGTTTTAGAGAAAATCGTGAGATGTTGCGATGTTGACCCCGACTGGCTACTTACCGGTAGAGGCGAGATGCGCAAAACGAACAGTACGGTCGGTGGTATTCCTCCCGATGGAGGGTCATCACCCGACAACAAAGATAAGCAAATTATCCCGGAAAAACAAGAAAACACAGCCATTATTTCACAGCTGCTCGACACAATCCGCGAGCAGGCAGAGGAAATCGGCCAACTCAAGGCGCTCATCGCAGATCTCGAAAGGCGGATCCGTGCCGCCGAAGACACACACACAACAGCTGCTGCAGGGTAGTCGCCATGCACCCTTTATTAAATAAATAATGATTATATAAATTAATATCTTATTGATTATGTCGACAATTCTAATTATAGTCTGTATGGTTATCGCTTTCTTTAGTTATATCATATATAAATCGATAGAACAGACGGAGAAAAAAGAGGAAGAGGAAAAAACAGATAACGATTTTTCTGTTCAAATTTCAGTAGATGGGGGTGAATTTAAGAATTCTAATCTTCAATCTTCCATGGAAGAAAGAAAAGATTGGGAAAAAAGACGAAAGCTTTTATACGCAAAAGATGCAAGAAGAAAATGGAAAAATCAAGTATGGGCAATCCTAAGATATATAGTCACATATAGGACTCTTTTAGATTCGACTAATTTTTATAATTACAAGAAAAATTGGGATGATCATAAACAAGCTATAGGTACAATGAAGAAAATGCAACCTGATGATTATTGCCTTAATGTTGCGTTTAGATTTTGCCAAATGGAAAACTATTATGGTACATGCTCACACGCTCTCACCAATGAAGATATTAAATATGTTAGAAATTGGAAAGACAACAACCTGACTATCGAAGATATCTTGCATATTGTTACAGAATCATATAAAACTTATTGGAATAATGTTCTTAACTCTTATGTGAGACCATCGGCTCGCACAAAACGTCTTCAATATCTCGTAGATGATTTTGAAGAGATAATGGCATTGCCGGATATACAAGACCATCCAAAGATAATTGAACAAATTAAGGATCTGCAAAGCAGTTATCTCTCACAATCAGGCTAATCTTACCCAATTCTATAACCCTTACGTGCCCCCATTTTGTATGTCTCCCCCCTTATACGGCCGAAAAGTCCCTAAAATCCCCCTGTTTATGGGGCTTTTCGGCTGATTATACGCCCCAAAAAGTTGCACGAAAAGGGTCAGTTTCCCCCCTCTTACTCTCAAAAAAGGGTCAGTTCCCCCCCCTCTACAAGTATGCCCAGGCAAGAGTTTTGAATATCCAGTTACCCCCAAAATGAATATCCAGTTTGAATAACCACCTGAATATCCACTTCCTATTTTTCACCCATTTTAGACCCAGGGTCCGAAATACGGACTTTCCTGGATCCTCCCCCTTCTAATGATATCAGAACACCGTTCAAATATGGCCGCAATACAAGCCCACAGATGCGCCAAACGCCCACAGACAAAGGATTTACCCACATACATGCAAAAAGAGCCACACGCATAGACGTGCAGCCCTCCCTGCTTATATCCTTCGCCCTCCCATCGAAGACGATACACCCCAAAATTAAACCATAATTATACGAAATTATACGTTTCGTTTTGCGTGACCACCACAGCCTCCATCATCCCAATCCCTTGTAAATAAACAGCTTTCGGCGTTTTTCACCCCATCCCTCCAGCATCCGCTTCGTTCTGTGCCCTATAAAGATTTCCATTTACTGTCTCATCAATGAAATTAAGCATGTGGGTATAGAGCTCTTCTATTCTTGTATTCGTCAATGTTGGAGCTACATCACGCTGATTAGTAAAATCACTTGCTATAAGCACAAGAGCACCATCTGCTT